>WNGR01000067.1_pt1 | contig 99888 bp, 102 predicted proteins | sample 5407581 | NCBI WGS metagenome assembly WNGR01 (sample SAMN13153383, study PRJNA577476) | soil metagenome | isolation source: 80 cm soil or saprolite under Garry oak tree replicate 2 | place: USA:California | collected 2016-06-15
GTAAGCCGGCCAAAGTCGCGCTGACGGCCTGCATGCGAAAGCTCCTCACCATCGCCAATGCGATTATGCGGTCGCAAACCCCTTGGCGCGCGCTCACGGCTTGACACATGAGACAGTTGCTGAAGGGCCGGCTCGGCCACGACACGCGCCCTGAAGGGCGAACTGCCCGAGCCGAGCGTCCTTCAGGACGCGCGTCTTGGCCGAGCCGGTCCTTTAGGACACGGTTAAACGGGACGGACTCCTTCTGATGGCTGACGGCTTGATCAACCTGACGATCGACGGAGTCCCGGTCACCGTTCCGCCCGGCACCCTCGTGATCGAGGCGGCCAAGCAGGCGGGCGTCCTCGTGCCGCACTACTGCTACCACCCGGGCCTTCCGGTCGCGGGCGTGTGCCGCATGTGCCTGGTCGAGATCGAGAAGGCGCCCAAGCTGCAGATCGCCTGCGCGACGACGGTGACCGAAGGCATGGTGGTGAAGACGCAGAGTCCACCGGCAAAAGACGCGCGCCAGAGCGTCCTCGAATTCCTCCTGATCAATCATCCGCTCGACTGCCCGATCTGCGATCAGGCAGGGGAGTGCGAGCTGCAGGACTTCGTGTTCCAGGAGGGGCGCTCCGCGACGCGCTACGGCGAGTACGCGAAGCGGTTCAATCCCGTCGAGGATTTCGGCCCCGACGTGCTCTACGTCCCGAACCGCTGCATCCTGTGCACGCGCTGCGTCCGCTTCATGGACGACGTCGCCCAGGAGCCGGTGCTCAACGTGTCCGAGCGTGGCGATCGCGCCTACATCGGCATCCACCCCGAAGCGCGGCTCGATCACCCCTGGGCCGGCAACGTGGTCGACCTGTGTCCCGTCGGGTCGCTCCTCTCGAAGGACTTCCTGCACAAAGCCCGCGCCTGGGAGCTCGACAAGACCGCGTCGATCTGCACCGGGTGCTCGCAGGGATGCAGCATCACCCTCGACACGCGCGACGAGGTCGTGGTGCGGGTGCGGCCGCGCCCCAATCTCGACGTCAACCGCTACTTCATCTGCGATCACGGCCGTGCCAACTACCGCTGGATGAACCGCGGCGACCGCATCGAAGCGCCGCTGGTGCGCCGGGGGGGAGGGGGGGGAGAAAGCGAGCTGCACGCGACCGATTGGGATGAAGCCTTCGAGCGCGTGCTCGGCATTCTGCGCGGCGCGTCGGGGAAGGCGGTCGCGCTGGTATCGCCGCGGGCCTCCGTCGAGGCGTTGTCGCTCGCGAAGCGGCTCCTGTCCACCTTCGAGTGGACCGGCGCCTTCCAGGTCGTGATGGGCGAAGAGGCGCCGCTCGCCGGCGTGCCGAATCTGGCGCTGCGCGCCGAGCGCGCGCCCAACGCGAAGGGCGCCGAGCAGCTTGGATACACGCGCGACTACGACGCGGCGGTCAAGGCCGCCGAGTCCGCGGCGGTGGTGCTCGTGCTCGACGATCCCGATTGTCCCGTGCAGACGGCGGGCGCGCTCATCTACGCCGGCACGGTGCTGCCGCCCGAGACCGCGTGCCGGGCCGCGCAGGTCGTCTTGCCGATCGCGAACGTGGCCGAGGAGGAGGGGACGTTCGTGAACCGCGATGGGCGCGCGCAAAGATACTTTCAGGCGAAGCCGGCTCCCGGGATGGCACGGCCCGCCGCCTGGGTGCTGGGTGAACTCGCCGCGGCCCTCGGAGTCGCGGAGGTCGCATGACCTTCTTCCTGATCGCCTCGGGCGTCAAAGTCTTCGTCGTGTTCAACCTGATCCTGGTGGGTGTGGCGCTGCTCACCCTCGCCGAGCGACGCATCTGCGCCTGGATGCAGGACAGGCTCGGCCCGAACCGCGTGGGACCGCAGGGCTTGCTGCAACCGGCCGCCGACGGTCTCAAGAACTTCTTGAAGGAAGAGACCTACCCGGCCCAAGCCGACAGGACGTTGTTCACGCTCGCACCGTTGATCTCGTTCGTGCCGGCGCTACTGACGTTCGCGGTGATTCCGTTCGCGGCGCCGCTGCCGACGCCGTGGGGCGTCGTCCCGATGGTGGTGGCCGATCTCCCAGTCGGCTTCCTGTATATCCTTGCAATCAGCTCACTCGGCGTGTACGGGATCGTGCTGGCGGGGTGGTCGTCCAACAACAAGTACTCGCTGCTCGGCGGACTCCGTGCCTCCGCGCAGATGATCTCGTACGAGATCTCGCTCGGCATGAGCACCGTCGCGGTGCTGCTGCTCGCGGGAAACGTGACGCTGTCGCAGGTGATCGCCCAGCAACAGCAGGGAGCCTGGTTCGTGGTGTCGCTGACGCTGGCGTTCCTGATCTTCATGATCAGCGCCCTCGCCGAGACGAACCGCCTGCCATTCGACCTCCCGGAGGCCGAGGGCGAGCTGATCGCCGGCTATCACACCGAGTACAGCTCGATGAAGTTCTCGATGTTCTACATCGCCGAGTACTCCAACATGGTGACGGCGTCGGCGCTCATGGCGACGCTGTTCTTCGGCGGCTGGGACATCCCGTTCACGTCCTGGGACCAGACCGGCGATCCGAGCGTCTTTAAGACCCTGGCGACCCTGGCGGCGTTCGGCTTGAAGACCGGGTTCTTCCTCTTCGCCTACATCTGGATCCGCTGGACGTTGCCGCGGTTCCGCTACGACCAACTGATGGCGCTGGGATGGAAGGTGCTGCTGCCTCTCTCGCTCGGGTACCTCGCGGTGATCGCCACGGCAATCTGGTTCTTGCACGAGCAGCTCGATTGGACCTACGGCACCCCGTTCGCGCTGGCGCTGGGCGGCGTGAATCTCGTGCTCGTGATCGCGGTCGTGTGGTGGCTCGACCGGGGCCGGATTGTTTCCGGCTCCGTGGCAGAGGAGGCAGCCTGATGCCAATCGGCGTCAAGGTGCTCAAGCGGCCCACGCGGGAGACATCGTACCTGCGCGCGACCCTGAGCGGGATGGCGTTGACCTTCAGCCACCTGTTCCGGCAAAAAGTGACGATGCAGTACCCCGAGCAGAAGGCGACCGACGATTGGACGTTGTCGTCGCGCTGGCGCGGCACCCACCGCATGCTCACCGACGAGCAGGGACGGGCCAAGTGCGTCGCCTGCGGCCTCTGCCCCCAGATCTGTCCGGCCAACTGCATCAAGCTCGTGCCCGGGGAAGACGAGGACGGGCACCGCTACCCGCTGATCTACGAGATCGACGAGTTCCGCTGTGTGTTCTGCGGCTACTGCCAGGAGGTGTGCCCCGAAGAAGCGATTCACGTCGGGGTGCACTACGAGAACTCCGAATACTCCCGCGATCGGTTCGTGTACGACCTCGAGCGGCTGTGCGCCCAGACGCACCCCGTCTCGACGCTGTGGGACCCCTCGGACCCGAAGGGCGAGTAGCGCGTGACGCTGACGTTCTTCTGGATCTTCGGCGTCATCGCGATGGCGGGGGGCCTGCTCTGCATCACGCGCAGGAATCCCATCGGCAGCGCCCTCTGGCTCGTCGTCACGCTGTTCGCGCTCGCCGCGATGTACGTGCTGCTCGACGCCCAGTTCATCGCCGCGCTGCAGGTGCTGGTCTATGCCGGCGCGATCATGGTGCTGTTCCTGTTCGTCATCATGCTCCTGAACCTGGGCCGGCCGGGGCCGAGCGACATCAAGGGGCCCGTGGGGGTGGGGATCGCCGCGCTGCTGGCGGGCACGTTGCTGCTCCAGCTGCGCGTGCTGGGCCAAGCCGCGCCGCCGGACGCAATCCAGCTCCCCGCCGGCACGATGGCGACGCTCCAACAGCAGGGGATGGTCGCCGCGGTCGCCGGCCCGCTATTCGACGCCTATCTGATTCCGTTCGAAATCACCAGCCTGCTTCTCCTCGCCGCGATCGTCGGCGCGGTGGTGCTGGCGAAGCGAAAACTCTAGCGTGCTCCTCGGTCCCGCCCTCGCCATCTCGGCCGTCCTGTTCACCCTGGGCGTCGCCGGTGTGCTGCTGCGTCGCAACGCGATCGTGATTTTCATGTGCGTGGAGCTGATGCTCAACGCGGTGAACCTCACGTTCGTCGCCCTGGCGCAGCGCCTGGGTGTCGGCGGGCAGGTGTTCGTCTTTTTCGTGATGGCCGTGGCGGCCGCGGAAGCGGCCGTCGGGCTCGCCATCATCCTCGCCGTCTATCGCCACAAGCAGACGGTGAACTTGCAGAACATCAACATCCTGAAGGGCTGATGACCGGGACCGCCGTCGACCTGATCTGGCTCGCCCCGGCGCTCGCGCTGCTGGGGTTCGTGCTGAACGGAGCCTTGGCCCTGTGGCGCCCGACCGCCAAGACCGCCGTGTCGCTGATCGGCGTCGGCGTGCTCGCGGGGGCCTTCGCCGTCGGGGTGGCCGTGGTCAGCGGCTTCGCCCGGCTCGGCGCCGAGGCGCCCGTCGTGTTCCGCTACTGGTCGTGGATGCCGGTCGCGAATCTCCAGGTGGATGCGGCGCTGCAAGTGGACCAGCTCTCGGCGGTCATGCTGCTCGTCGTCACGGGCGTCGGCTCCCTGATCCATCTGTTCAGCGTCGGCTACATGAAGGAGGATCCGGGATACGCCCGCTACTTCGCGTATCTCAACCTGTTCATCTTCTTCATGCTGGTGCTGGTGCTGGGCGCCAACTTCCCGGTGATGTTCGTGGGCTGGGAAGGCGTGGGCCTCTGCAGCTACCTGCTCATCGGATTCTGGTTCAACGAGAAGGTGAACGCCGACGCGGGGAAGAAAGCGTTCATCGTCAACCGCATCGGCGACTTCGGGTTCCTCGTCGCGATGTTCATCATCTTCTGGGCGACGGGCTCGCTCGACTTCCGCGAGGTCTTCGCCAAGGCCCCGACACTGCTCGCCGCCAGCAGCGGCGCGGTCACCGCCATCACCCTGTTCCTGTTCCTGGGGTGCACCGGCAAGTCGGCGCAGATCCCGCTGTACACGTGGCTGCCGGACGCGATGCAGGGTCCGACGCCCGTGTCCGCCCTGATCCACGCCGCGACGATGGTCACGGCGGGCGTGTACCTCGTGGCGCGCTGCAACGTGCTCTTTGCCCTGGCGCCGATCTCGGGCGCGGTGGTCGCCGGCACCGGCGCGCTGACGGCCCTGTTTGCCGCGACGATCGCGCTCAAGCAGTGGGACATCAAGCGCGTGCTCGCCTACTCCACCATCTCGCAGCTCGGTTACATGTTCGTGGGTGTCGGCACCGGGGCGATGGCGGCGGGGGTCTTCCATCTGGTGACGCACGCCTTCTTCAAGGCGCTCCTCTTCCTCGGCTCGGGCAGCGTGATCTACGCCATGCACCACGCGTATCACGCCACGCATTCGCATGAGGACGCGCAGGACATGCGCAACATGGGTGGCCTGCGCCGCCACATGCCGTGGACGGCGGGCCTGATGTGGATCGCCACGCTCGCGATCGCCGGCGTGCCGCCGCTCTCCGGTTTCTTCTCCAAGGACGAGATTCTGGCGGCCGCGTTCGCCCGCGGCACCCTGCAACCGGCCTGGTATGCCTTCTGGGGCCTCGGTCTCGCCGCTGCGCTGCTCACGGCGTTCTACATGACCCGCCTGATGCTCTACACGTTCCACGGCCCGAACCGCACCGGGGCTGAGGCGCAGGCCCATCTGCACGAGGCTCCGTGGGTGATGACCGGCCCGCTGGTCGTGCTGGGCGTGCTGTCGGCCGCGGGCGGTTTGCTCAACGTGCCGGCGTTGTGGAGCGGCAGCGAGCGGCTGCATCACTGGCTCGAACCCGTCACGCAGGCGGGGGCGGCGCTGCTCCCCGAAGCACACCTGTCGGTCGCCGCGGAGTGGACCCTCGTCGCGATCGCCGTGGGCGTCGGCGTGACCGGCATCGTGGGCGCCTGGCGCCTGCTCCAGCCCGAGGCCCTCGTCCCGGCACGGTCCGCTCCGGCGGAACGCGGCTTCGCGAAGCTGCTGCGCAACAAGTGGTACGTGGATGAGCTGTACGATTTCTTCGTCGTCCAGCCGCTCCTCTGGCTGTCGCGCGAGGTCCTGTGGAAGCAGGTGGACCAGCGCATGGTCGACGGGGCAGGGGTGAACGGGGCCGCGCGCGGCGCCCGCGCGCTCGGCTGGCTCGGGGCGCGGCTGCAGACGGGGCAAGTGGGAGTCTACGTCACCCTGTTCGTCGTCGGCGTGCTCGCTATTCTCTGGCGCATGGCGAGCTGACGATGTACGCCCGCTGGGTCCTCACCGCGCTGCTCGCCTGGCCGCTGGTCGCCGCCGCGATCGTGCTGCTCGTGCCGGCGCCGCGGGCCAAGTACGTCGCGCTGGTCGCGACCCTCGCGGAGTTCGCGCTGTCGGTTCCGCTGTGGTGGCAGTTCGCGCCGGACGGCGGCATGCAGTTCCTGGCCGACTACGCCTGGATCGCGCCGTGGGGGATCCACTATACCGTCGGGGTGGACGGGATTTCGCTGTTCCTCGTGCTCCTCACTACGTTCCTGATGCCGCTCTCCGTCCTGGGGAGCTGGAGCTACATCACGAAGCGCGAGCCTGGGTTTTACGCGCTGCTGCTCGTGCTCACGACGGGAATGATCGGCGTGTTCGTGTCGCTCGATCTGTTCCTGTTTTACGTGATGTGGGAAGTGATGCTCATTCCGATGTATTTCATCATCGGGGTGTGGGGCGGCGAGAACCGCCTGTACGCGGCCATCAAGTTCTTCATCTACACGATGTTCGGCTCGCTGCTGATGCTGGTGGCGATCCTGGTCCTGTATTTCAATGTGGGTAAGGCGACCGGGACCTACTCGTTCGCCTATGCACACCTCCTCGCCAACCTCGGCAACCTCGGCAACCTGGGCAATTTGGGGTGGTGGCTGTTCGGCGCCTTCTTCCTCGCGTTCGCGATCAAGGTGCCGATGTTCCCGTTCCACACCTGGCTTCCCGATGCGCACGTGGAGGCGCCCACGGCCGGCTCGGTGATCCTCGCCGGCATACTCCTCAAAATGGGGACGTACGGCTTCCTGCGGTTCGCCCTCCCGTTCTTCCCCGCGGTCGCGCTGAGTGAGGCGATTCAGGCCGTGATCGTGACGCTGGCGCTCGTCGGGATCATCTACGGTGGGCTCGTCGCCATGGTGCAGCCCGACTTCAAGAAGCTGATCGCCTATTCGTCCGTGGCCCATCTCGGCTTCGTGATGCTGGGCATCTGGGCGCTCACGGTGCAGAGCGTCCAAGGCGCGCTGCTGGTAATGATCAACCACGGCATCTCGACGGGCGCGCTCTTCTTCCTCGTCGGCATGATCTACGAGCGGCGCCACAGCCGCCTGATCGACGCGTACGGCGGCATTGCCCGCGTCGTGCCGCTTTTCGCCGCCATTCTCACGGTCGTGTCCCTCTCGTCCATCGGCCTGCCGGGGACGAACGGCTTCGTGGGCGAGTTCCTGGTGCTGCTGGGCGCGTTCCGGACCTATCCCGTGGCCACGGCGCTCGCCACGACGGGCGTGATCATCGCCGCCGCGTATCTGCTGTGGGCGCTGCAACGCGTGCTCTTCAATCCGCTCGACAAGCACGAGAACGAGAAACTGACCGACCTGACGCCGCGGGAGCTGGCGGTACTCATTCCGCTGCTCGCCTGCATCGTGTGGATCGGGGTGTACCCGAAGCCGTTCCTCACGCGGATGGAACCAGCCGCCCGCCAGCTCATCGAGCAGGTGCGTCACAAGTGAGCCTCGACCTCTCGATCTCAGGGCAGCTGCTGCTCGCACTCCTCCCAGAGCTGGTGCTCACCGGGTGGGCCCTGGTGCTGCTGCTGTTCGTCGCCTGGCGCCACCACACGGTGCGCGACCTGCGCATCACCGGGTGGCTCGCGGTCGCGGCCCTGGTCTCGACCGGGGTCGCCGCCTGGTGGCTGTGGTGGAACGTCGCGCAGCCCGCTGGGCTCACCGGGATGATCGCGGTGGACGACTTCCGGTGGGTGACCGACTGGCTCCTCGTGGGCGGCGCGGTGCTCACCGCCCTGATTTCGTTCGCCTACCTGGAGCGCGAGCAGCTCGTCGCCCCGGAGTACTACGTCCTGCTGATCTTCGCCACGCTGGGGATGATGTTGATGGCGGCGGGCGAGGACCTGATGGTCATCTTCCTGGGCCTGGAGCTGATGTCGGTCGCCGTGTACGTGCTCGCGGGATTCGACCGCAGGAGTCCGCGGTCCGCGGAGGCGGCGCTCAAGTATTTCCTGCTGGGAGCGTTCGCGTCGGGGTTCCTCCTCTACGGCATCGCGTTGGTGTATGGCGCCACGGGCACCACGAATCTGACGCTCATCGGCGTCCAGGTCGGGCTCGGGGGAACGGGTGTCATGCTCCCTGCCGGCCTTGCGCTGCTGCTCGTCGGGTTCGCGTTCAAGGTCGCGGCCGTCCCGTTCCACATGTGGGCGCCCGATGTGTACGACGGCGCCCCGACCCCGGTCACCGCGTTCATGGCCACGGGCGTCAAGGCCGCGGCGTTCGCGGCGCTGTTCCGCGTGCTCACCGAAGCGTTCGCGCACGCCGGCGCGTGGCCGGAGATCGTGTGGTGGCTGGCGGTGGTCACGATGGTCGGCGGGAATCTCCTGGCCCTGGCCCAGCGCTCGCTCAAGCGGATGCTGGCGTACTCCTCCGTGGCGCACGCCGGCTACCTGCTCGTCGCGCTGGCGTCCGGGAAGGCGGCGGGGACGGCGGCGTTCATCGTCTATCTCGTGGCGTACACGCTCATGTCGGTGGGCGCCTTCGCCGTCCTGGCTGCGAAGGGGCGCCGCGGCGAGAGCGACGTCCTGATCGACGATCTCGCCGGGCTCGCCACGCGGCGCCCGTGGCTCGCGTTCGCGCTCGCCGTCTGCATGCTGTCGCTGCTCGGCTTCCCGGGCACGGCCGGATTCATCGGGAAGTGGTACATCCTCATCGCGGCGACGAGCGCCGGCCAGAACGTCCTCGCCGCGATCCTCGTCCTCGCGAGTGTCGTGTCGGCGGGCTACTATCTCCCGGTGATCATGGCGATGTATATGAAGCCCGAGTCGTCCGACGCGGCCCACGCCGACGTCCGCCTGGGCCGCTTCGGCGAGGTCGCCGTCGCGGCGGCGGTGGCGGGATTGCTGCTGTTCGGCGTGTGGCCCAACCGCCTGCTCGACGTCGCCACGACCGCCGCCGGCAGCGTGCATCCGGCGGCGGCCGCCTCGCCCGCGCCTCCCACTCCCACTCCCGCTCCCGCACCCCGCAGCGCGGCCGGCCGCTGACGGCGGGCCCCCCTCCCCCCCGTCCCGTGAAGCTCCCCGAGACGATTTTCCGGCAATACGACATCCGCGGCACCGTGGGGGATCAACTCACACCCCGCGCGGCGCGCGCCGTCGGTCAGGCGTACGCCACCCTGGCGTGGGAGCGCCTGAAACGGGCGCCGCGCGTCGCGGTGGGGCGCGATAATCGGCCGTCGGGCCCCGATCTCGCCGCCGGCGTGCGCGACGGCATCGTCGCCGCCGGGGGTACGGCGCTCGATGTTGGCGAAGTCCCGACTCCCTCGCTGTCCTTCGCCACCCACACGCTCGAGGTGGATGGCGGGATTCAAATCACGGGCTCGCACAATCCGCCCGAATTCAACGGCTTCAAGATGGTCCTCGAGCATAATGCCGTGTTCGGGGACGACATCCAGCACCTGTATCGCCTGATCACGGACGACAAACTCGTCAAGAAGCCCGGCGGCATGCATACGGCGCACGGCGCACTGCTGCCGGCGTACAGGGACGCCATCGTGCAGCGCAACGCGCCGCTCGCGCGTCCCGTGAAAGTCGTCGTGGATTGCGGCAACGGCGTGACGAGCCTCATCGCGATCGACACACTGCGCCGGCTCGGCGCCGAGGTCGTCGCGCTGTTCGACGTATCGGACGGCACGTTCCCGAACCACCATCCCGATCCCACCGTCCTCGAGAACCTCCACGACCTCCAGAGCACCGTGCGGCAGCACGGCGCTGAGCTGGGAATCGCCTTCGATGGCGACGGCGACCGGATCGGCGCCGTGGACGAGCGGGGTGAGGTCGTGTTCGGCGACCAGCTGCTCATCCTGTTCGGCCGCGACCTGGCGCACCGCTTCGGCGCCGGCAAGGCCGTGATCTTCGATGTGAAGTGCTCGGAGGTCCTGCCCCAGATGCTGCGCAAGGCCGGGCTCGAGCCGATCATGTGGAAGACGGGCCATTCGTTCATCAAACAGAAGATGAAAGAACTGGGCGCGCCGCTCGCGGGCGAAATGAGCGGTCACGTGTTCTTCGGCGCCGACTGGTACGGCTTCGACGACGCGCTGTTCGCCGCCGCGCGGCTGCTCGCTTATGTCGCCCGCGCGGGTGGACCGCTCTCGCGGCTCCTGGCCGACGTACCCATTACCATCGCGACCCCCGAGCTGCGCGTCGACTGCCCCGACGAGCGGAAGTTCGACATCGTGCGCCGCGCGGCCGAGCACTTCGCCGCGAAGTATCCCGTCGCGACACTCGATGGCGTGCGCATCACGTTCCCGGAGGGCTGGGGCCTCCTCCGGGCCTCCAACACGCAACCGGTCCTCGTGCTCCGCTTCGAGGCGGCGTCGGAGACGGCGCTCGCGGCCTATCGGAGAGAAGTGGAGGATTGGCTCGCGCTGAGCGGCGTCCGGCTGTGACCCGGCGCTCTTGGCTCGTCACACTCGCGGCGTTGCTCGTCGTCGTGCTCGTCGGGGGGCGATGGCTGGCGCTGGAGACCGCGGAGCGCGCCTGGGCCGCCACGTTCCCGGGCGGCGCCGTTCTGATCGAAGCGCGGACGCTCGCCCGCCTGATGCACGTCTTCGTCCTGGTGTTCGCGATCACGTGGGCGACGGGCAACGTATTCGTCGTCTATCGCACCATCGGCTCGGTGCAGATGCCGCGCCGCCTGGGCGATCTCGAGATCGTCGAGGCGGTCCCCCAGCGGGTCTTGTTCGCCCTGATGCTCGGCACCGGAATCGTGGGCGGGCTGCTCCTCACGCTCGGGACCGGCGGCTGGTGGCGCAGCGCGCTGCTCGCGTCGGCGCCCCCGCATTTCGGCGTCAGCGACGAAGTCCTGCGGCACGACCTGGGCTACTACGTCGCCGTCCTCCCCTGGCAGTCCACCCTTCAGGCCCACGCCGCGGCATGGACGGCCAGCGCCGCCGTGGTCGTGGGGTTGCTGTATGCGGGGATCGGCTCGCTGCGGTTCCGAGAGGGCCGGCTGCGGGCGAGCGACCACGCCCGCGCGCACCTCGCCGTCATCCTCGCGTGCCTCGCGCTCGCGCTGGCGTGGGGCGCGGCGCTCGATCCCGCGGAGGTGGTGGCCGGTTTCCACGGCCCGGTGGATCAGACGGCGCTCGACGTGCGGCTCCCCTCCGCCGCGTTCGTCGCCGCCATCGGTGTCGCCACGGCCATCGCGAGCCTCATCTGGGGCTGGCGGGACCACGCCAATCTCGTGCTCGGCAGCTGGGCCGCCCTGCTGCTCGCGATGGCGGCATGTTACACGGTCGTGCCGGGCTTCGTGCGCGCGTCGCGCAGCGCGGACGAGACAGCGCTGCTGCGGCGGCGGGCCGCGATCGAGCGGCTCGCCTTCGGTCTCGCCCCGCTCGAACCCGGGCCACCCCCCGCGTTACCCTCCCTCGACGCTCGCAGCCTCCCGGTGTGGGACGCCGCCCGGGTCGCGATGATGGTGGGCACGCCCGCGACCGCCGTCACCCTGTCGTCGTATCCGCCGGGGTGGCTCGCCGTACCGTTGACGCCGCCCGGCGCGCCCCGCATCGCCGTCGAAACCGACACCGGCCTCGTCCAGGTGCCCGCACCCGTTCGCCCCAGTGATTCGGCGGCGTGGTTCGGGCCGGGCGCGAGCGATTTCGCGGTGGTGTCGCCCGACACCTGGCCCGCGCTGCGCGCTGCGGGAATCGCCTTGCGGGGCTCCCTGCGCCGCGCCGCCCTCGCGTGGGCGTTGCAGGGTCCCGCGCTCACCCGCGCCGAAACGGACGGCCGCGTGCTGCTGTGGCGGCGCGACATCGCCGATCGCCTGGAGCGACTCGCTCCCTTCGCGGAATTCGGAACGCCCATGCCGGCCCTCGCCGACAGTGCGCTCTGGTGGGTGAGTTGGGGCTACGTGGGGAGCGAATATTTCCCGCTCGCCCGCGCGCTGCCGTGGCGCGACCAGCCGGTGCGGTACCTGCGCGCGGGACTCGTGGGAGCGGTGCGCGCGGCGAGCGGGGAGACGCACGTCTGGCTCGCCCCGGGTTACGATTCCCTCACGGCTGCCTGGGCACGGCACTTCGAGCCGCTCATCGAGCCGGCCCAGGGGATCCCGGACGGTCTGCGCGGTCAACTCGTGTATCCCCCCGAGACGTTCCAACTCGCGGCAGCCCAACTCGCGCGCGCCAATGCGACCAGCGATTCGGACCTGTGGACGCCGCGACCACCTCAGCCCTTTCACGTGGCACCGGGCCGAGACGTGTGGACCGCCGTCGGGTTCGAAGCCAGCAGCCCGCCTCCCCCTTCCCACCCTCCCGCCCGGTTCGTGGCGCTGCTCGCGGGGAGTGTCGGGCCGTCGGGACCCTTCTTGCGCCTGTGGCGACCGGGACCGTTGCAGCGCCTCCCCCCGGACCTGGTCGGCGCGAGCGAAACCAGTCCCGGGGAGCTGCGGATCTGGCTCGCCCGCGACTCGGTCGTGACGCTCCAAGCGCGGTTCATACAGGCGAGCGGCGCGGCGCCGCGCGGCGTCGCGGAGATCTACCTCACCCTCGGCACGCGCAGCGGCCATGGGCCGACCCGCGCGGATGCCCTACGCTCCTTGCTGACGGGGGAGGGCGGGGACGGAGGGGGGACGCCGCTCGACACGACGCTCACGGGTCGCTGGGAGCGAGCCCGTCGCCTGATCGGTCGCGCCGACTCCGCGCTCGCGGTGGGGAATCTCGAGCGCTTCGGCCAGGTCTGGAAGGACATCAGGCGCCTGCTTGCTCCGGCCCCCCGTCCCCGCTAGGTTGCGCCGCCGTGACGCCCCCCCCAAGGTCGGAGAGCATCGTCGTCGCGCTGGGTGGCAACGCCGTGGCGCCGCAGGGCGAGCGCCCGACGATCAGCAACCAGTTTCGCCACACGCGCGAGAGCCTGGCCCCGATCGTCGACTTGGCCCGGGCCGGGTGGCATATCGTTCTGGTGCACGGCAACGGTCCGCAGGTGGGGGACGAGCTGGCGCGCAACGAGATCGCCGCGGACGAGGTCGAGCCGCTGCCGCTCGGCGTGCTGGTGGCCGGGACGGCCGGATGGATGGGGTACATGATCCAGCAGTCGCTGCAAAACGCGCTGGCGCGCGCCGGGGTGCAGCGCACCGTGGTCACGCTGATCACGCAGACGTTGTGCGATGCCGACGACCCGAACCTGCGCACGCCGTCGAAGCCGATTGGTCACGCGCTCGATGCCGTCCGCGTGGCGCGGCTCCAGGCGCGCGCTGTGCCGGTGCGGGAGGAGAAGCCCGGCCAGTGGCGCCGCCTCGCGCCCAGTCCGCGACCCGTGGGGATCGTGGAGCGCGACATGGTGCGCCAGCTGGTGGCGGCGGGGCACATCGTCATCGCCTGCGGCGGCGGCGGGCCCCCGGTTTTCAATGAGAAGGACCCGCGCCTCGGCCTCGAGGGGATCGATGCCGTGGCCGACAAAGACCGCGTGGCGGCGATTCTCGGGCGGGAGATCGGGGCGCAGGTCCTCCTGATCCTCACGAACGTGGACGCGGTGTACCGCGGCTACGGCACCGCGCGCCAGGAGGCGATCCGGCGCCTCTCGCTCGCGCAGGCTGACCATCTCCTCGCCGGGAAAGAGCTGGGCGACGGCAGCATGCGGCCCAAGGTCGAAGCGGCGGCGGATTTCGTCCGCGCCGGGGGGGGCGGCGAACGCGCGATCATCGCCGAGCTGGCGCACGGCCTCGCGGCCCTACAGGGTGAAGCGGGCACGACCATCACGAAGGAGCATGGGTGAACCTGCACGAGTATCAAGCGCGCGACATCCTGCGGCGGCACGGCATTCCCGTGCCGCCGGGCGACGTCGCGTCGACGCCGGCCGAGGTGCGGACGATCGCGGAGCGGCTGGGTGGCAAGGTCGTGGTCAAGGCGCAGGTCCATGCCGGCGGCCGCGGCAAAGCGGGCGGCGTGAAGCTGGCGGACGGCGCCGACGCCGCCAGGGCGGCGGCGTCCGCCATTCTTGGCATGACGATCAAGGGTCTCACCGTTCAGAAAGTGCTCGTCGCGCCCGCGGCGGAGATCGCGTCGGAGAGTTACGTCGGGATCATCGTGGACCGCGCGTCGCAGCGTCCCGTCTTGATGGTGAGCCCCGCGGGCGGCATCGACATCGAAGAAGTGGCGGCTAAGACGCCCGAGAAGATCCACCGGCTCGCCGTGGATCCACGCTACGGTTTGCTGCCCCATCAGGCGCTCGGCCTGGGGTTCGCGCTCTACCAGGACGTGGCGCAGGCCCGCGCCGCCGCGGACATCATGCAGAAGCTGTACGCCGCGGTGTACGCCGTCGGCGCCTCCCTCGCCGAGATCAATCCGCTGGTCACCACCCAGGATGGGAAGGTCCAGGCGCTCGACGCGAAGATCGTCGTGGACGACAACGAGCTCGACCGGCGCCCCGATATCGCCGCGCTGCGCGACCCGAGTGCCGAGGCGCCGGCCGAGGTGTTGGCGCGCGAAGCGGGGCTCACGTTCATCAAGCTCGACGGCACGGTGGGGTGCTGCGTGAACGGGGCGGGGCTCGCGATGGCGACGATGGACCTCGTGAAGTACTACGGCGGCGAGCCGGCGAACTTCCTCGACATCGGCGGCAGCTCGAACCCGCAGAAGGTCGTGGCCGCCCTGCGCATCATCACGGGCGATGCGAACGTCAAGACGATCCTGTTCAACGTCTTCGGCGGCATCACCCGGGGCGACGACGTGGCCAACGGGATCGTCCAGGCGACGCAGCAGGTCCCCCTGAGAGTCCCGATCGTGATTCGCCTCACCGGCACGAACGAGCGCGAGGGGATCGAGATTCTAAAGAAGGCGGGCTTCTCCGCCCTCGCGGACATGGATGACGCGGTGAAGCAGGCGGTCGCCCAGGCGACGGGGGGAAAGGCCGCGTGAGCATCTTCATCGATCAGGCCACGCGCCTCGTCGTCCAAGGGATCACCGGTCGCGATGGCTCGTTCCATACGAAGCAGATGATCTCGTACGGCACGAAGGTCGTGGCGGGCGTGACGCCGGGGAAGGGCGGCCGGCTGTTCGAGGGCGTCGTTCCGGTGTTCAACACCGTCGCCGACGCGGTGCGCGAGACGCAGGCAAACGTCGCGGTCATCTATGTTCCCGCGGCGGTCGCCGCGTCGGCGATCTTCGAGGCGGCGGACGCGGGGCTCGGTCTGATCGTCTGCATCACCGAGGGGATCCCGGTGCTGGACATGACGCGCGTGCTGCCGTTCGTGAACGAGCGCGGCGCCCGGCTCATTGGTCCCAATTGTCCGGGGCTCATCTCCCCGGGGAAGAGCAAAGTGGGGATCATTCCCGGAAACATCTGCAAGTCGGGCAAGATCGGCGTCGTGTCGCGCAGTGGAACGCTCACCTACGAGATCATCCACCAGCTGTCCACGCAGGGCTTCGGGCAGTCCAGCTGCGTCGGCATCGGTGGCGACCCGCTCATCGGGACGAACTTCATCCACTGTCTGTCCGCGTTCCAGGCGGACCCCGAGACCGAGGCGATCGTGATGATCGGCGAGATCGGCGGGACCGACGAGCAGCAGGCGGCCGAGTTCGTGCGGCATGGCGTCGCCAAACCGGTCGTCGGTTTCATCGCCGGCCAGACGGCGCCGCCGGGGCGCCGCATGGGGCACGCCGGCGCGATCATCTCCGGCTCGTCCGGGACGGCGGCCGAGAAGATGGCGGCGCTCGAGCATGCCGGCATCAGCGTGATGAAGCGCCCCGCCGACGTCGTCCCGCTCCTCAAGGAACGGCTGTGAAACTGAAAGAGGTCGTCGACGTCCAGCACGTCGTGGTGCCGCTCGCCGCCCAAACGGTGAAGGAAGCGACGGAGCGGCTCGCCGAACGGTTGATCGCGACGGGCGCCGTCGGAGAGGCCAACCGGCTCAACGCGGTCATCCGCAACGCCTGGCCCGAGGACATGGTGAGCGTGGGCGAGCACGCCTTCCTCCCGCATTTCCGGACCGAGGCGGTGCGCAAGCTCGTGACCGCCGTCGGCATCTCGACCACCCCGATCCGCTGGGAGAAGGACCCGCACCGGTCGGCGCGCATCGTGATTCTCATCGTGGCGCCGCCGCGGGAGACGCCGACCTACCTCCAGGTCGTCGGTGGCTTCGCGCGCATCCTGTCGGATCCCGAGACGGTCCTCGCCCTGCTCGCCGCCACGACACCGGAGCAGGTCGCGCAAATCGGCGCCCTCGACGCCGTCGAGCTGCCCAGTCACCTCACGGTGCGAGATCTGATGACGCCCGACGTGCTGGCGGCGCGCCCCGAACAAACCCTCGGCGACGTCGCGCGCCTCATGATCGAGAAGGATGTGCGCGCGATCCCCGTCGTGGACGAGGGCGGAGCGCTGGTCGGGATGGTGACGCATCGCGAGCTGCTGCGCTATCTGATTCCTGACTATCTGCAAAAAACCAAGAGCGGCGAGTTCCGTGCCGTGAGCAAGACGCAGCTGCACCGCGGCAGCTCGGACCCGCGGGCGCTGCCCGTGAAGGACGTCATGGCCCGCGCCGTGCTGTGTCTGTCGGAGGACCAAACCCTCTCCGACGTCGCGAACCTGATGAACAACAAGGACGTGGACCGCTTCCCGGTGGTGCGCGAGGGAGTGGTCGTGGGGTTCCTGACGCGCGCCGACTTGATCCGCCGCATCGTCGCGGCCCCCTAATCCGACCGATCTCGATGCTCACACTCGCCATCATCAAACCCGACGCCGTACAAGCCGGCAACACCGGCAACGTCCTCGCCCACCTCGAGACCCAGGGCTTCAAGATCCGCGCGGCTCGACTGGTACGCCTATCCCAACCGCAGGCCGAGGCGTTCTACGCGGTGCATCGGGAGCGGCCGTTCTTCCGCTCGCTCGTGACCTTCATGACCTCGGGGCCGGCATTGGCGCTCGCCCTCGAACGCGACAACGCCGTGGCCCACTTGCGCGAGGTCATCGGAGCGACCGACCCAGCCGAAGCCAAGCCGGGCACCCTCCGGAAGCTCTACGCGCAGTCCAAGGAGCGGAACGCGATCCATGCGTCCGACTCCGCGGAGAACGCGGCCCGGGAAGTGGCGTTTTTCTTCCCCGAAGGCGAGCTGGCATCGCTCTGTTGACGCAAGTCCCACAAGGGTTTAGCTTCGCTCACCATGCTGCGCGTTGACCTCTCGGAGTTGGCCCGGGGGCCGGTCGAAACCCGGGGCGAGCTCGGACAGGACGACCCCCTGCTCGAGGGGCTGGATGTCGCCCTGGGGGGACCGGTGGTGGTCACAGGCCGGTTGCAGGCAACGGGAGAAGGGCGATTCTATTGGCACGGCACCCTGCGGACGGTCGTGACGGGGGAATGCCGTCGCTGCCTGACGCCGGTCGCCACCGCCGTGACGGCGAACGCCGACGCCCTGTTCACACAGGATACGGAAGCGCTGGAGGACCCGGACGCCTATCCGTTGGCACCCGATGCGACTGAGATCGATCTCACACCGGCCGTGCGGGAGGAACTACTACTCGCCGTCCCGCGGTTCCTGCAGTGCCGCGAGGACTGCCGCGGGCTCTGCCCGCGGTGTGGCCAGGACCTGAACGCGGGCCCCTGCGGCTGCGCGCCCGCCGCCGATCCCCGGTGGCAGACGCTCGAGTCCCTGAAGGGCAAGCTCCGCTCTTAAAGACGAGGACGACGTATGGCGGTACCGAAGCGCAGGACATCCAAGCGCAAGAAGCGCGCACGCCGCACGCACTACAAGGCGGTGCGGCCGACGTTGCAGCCGTGCCCGCGCTGCGGCGACATGAAACAGCCGCACCGCGTCTGTCCGACGTGCGGTTACTACAAGGGCGAGCAGCGAGTGACCGTCGAGGACTGACGTGATCCGCATCGCGCTGGACGCGATGGGTGGGGACAACGCCCCGCGGGTCGAGGTCGAAGGCGCGGCGCAGGCGCTGCGGGAGCTGCCGCCGGAGTTTCGCGTGCAGCTGATCGGCCGCAGCGCCGATATCGCGGCCGCGCTCGGCAAGACGGCGGGGGTGGACCGGTCCCGCATCGACGTCGTCGAGGCGCCCGAGGTGGTCGGGATGGGAGAGAAACCGCTCGCGGCGATCCGCGGCAAGCCCCGTTCCTCCATCGCCGTGGGCCTCGAGCTCCAGAAGAAGGGCGACTCGGACGCCTTCATCTCCGCCGGCAACACCGGCGCGGTGATGGCGGCGAGTACCCTGCTCCTGCGGCTCCATCCGGGGGTCCAGCGCGCCGCCATCGGGACGCTGTTCCCGACCGCGACGCAGCCGGTGCTGGTGCTCGACGCCGGTGCCAACGTGGACTGCGACGCGCGCGAGCTCGTTGGCTTCGCGCACCTGGGCGCGGTGTACGCCCGCGACGTGCTGGGGCGCTCGACCCCCGCGGTCGGCCTGCTGAACGTCGGGGAGGAAGACGAGAAGGGGAACGCCGTCGTCAAGGAGGCGCACCAGCTCTTGAAGCAGACGCCCGGCATCCGCTACGTGGGGAACGTCGAAGGGCGGGACATCCCCGCCGGCGAGTGCCGGGGTCAGCCGCTCGACGTCGTGGCGTGCGACGGCTTCGTCGGCAACGTCGTCCTCAAGTTCTACGAATCGGCGGCGCGCGTGTTCGTCTCCCTCATGAAGCGGGAGGTCCCCGAGGTGCTGAAGCTCCCCGGCATGACGAACGTGCTCAAGGTGCTCGACTACGCCACGTACGGCGGGGCCCCGCTCCTCGGTGTCCGGGGTGTCGTGATCATCTGCCACGGCTCTTCTCCCGCCAAAGCGATCCGGAATGCGATTCGCGTGGCCGCCCAGGCGGTGCGGAGCCACCTGAGCGACGACATCGCCGCCGAGTTCGCGGTCGGGGGCGGGGGCGTGCCCGCGTGAAGCGCCCATTTGCCGAGCTGTCCGGCACAGGCAGTTACGCGCCCAAACGGGTGATGACCAACGATGAGTTCTCCAAGATTCTGGAGACCTCCGATCAGTGGATCCGCGAGCGCACCGGCATCCGCGAACGGCGCGTGTCGAACAAGGACGAGAGCAACGCCTGCATGGGGAAGGCGGCGGCGTTGCAGGTGCTGGAGCAGAACGGCCTGACCCCGCTCGACATCGATGCGATCGTGTATGCCACCGCGTCCCCCGACCGGCTGCTGCCGTCGGCGGCGTGCGACCTCCAGGCCATTCTGGGCGCCAAGAACGCGGCCGCGTTCGATGTCGGGGCCGCCTGCGCCGGGTTCGTGTATGCGCTCAACGTCGCCGAGGGCCTGATCGCCTCGGAGCAAGGCGAGCGCGTGCTCGTCGTCGCGGCTGAAAAGCTCACCAGCATCATGGACTGGACCGATCGCACGACGGCGGTGCTGTTCGGCGACGGGGCGGGGGCGACCCTGGTGCGTCGGGCCACCGGCACCAAGGGCGTGCTCTCTTCATACATGAAGTCCGACGGGACGCTCGCGGAGCTGCTGTACCGGCCCGGCGGCGGGGCGGCGCACCCGCCGAGCGACGAGCTGCTGAAGGATCACAGCTACTACATCAAGATGGCGGGCCGGGAAGTGTTCAAGGCCGCCGTCCTCTCCATGGCCGATGCCTGCGACCACGCGCTGCAGCGCGCCGGTCTCAGCGCCGGCGATCTCGATCTCCTCATTCCCCACCAGGCAAACATTCGCATCATCGAGGCGACCGCGAAGCACGCCGGCGTCCCGATGGACAAGGTCTACGTCAACGTGGACCGGTTCGGCAACACCTCGGCGGCGTCGATTGCCATTGCCCTCGACGAGGCGGTGAAGACCGGCCGCCTGACGCCGGGCATGACCGTCATGTTCGTCGCCTTCGGGGCCGGGCTCACCTGGGCGAGCATGGTCGTGAAGTGGTAGCAACGATCTGGCTCTGCCCGGGCCAGGGCGCGCAAAAAGTCGGGATGGGCAAGGATGTGGCGGCGGCTTTTCCAGCCGCCCGCCACACGTTCCAGGCCATCGACGACGCGCTCGGCGTCGCGCTGTCCCGCCTGATGTTCGACGGACCCGAGGATGAGCTGACGGCGACGCACAACGCGCAACCCGCGATCCTCGCGCACAGCGCGGCCGTGTTCGCCGCCCTGGGGGAGGGCGACGCCGCCGCGGGGGCGATCGGGGCGGCGGGGCACTCGTTGGGCGAGTACTCCGCCTACGTCACCGCCAAGGCGCTCGAGGCGCCCGCGGCCGCGAAGCTCGTCCGGCGCCGGGGCGAGCTGATGCACAAAGCGGGTGAGGAGCGGCCGGGAATGATGGCCGCGGTCCTGGGGCTGGCGACCGCCGCCGTCGAGGCCGCGTGCCACGAAGCGTCGCAGCAAGGCAGCGTCGCCGTCGCCGCCAATCTCAACGCGCCCGATCAGACCGTGATCTCGGGCGACCCGGATGCGGTGGCGCGCGCCGGTGAGGGCTGCAAGAAGCGGGGCGCGAAGCGCGTGATGCCGCTCAAGGTGAGCGGCGCGTTTCACTCGCCGTTGATGGCGCCGGCGGCGAACCACCTGCAGATGGCGCTGGAAAAGGCCCCGTTCCAGGAGCCCGCGTTTCCCGTCATCGCCAACGCCACCGCCGAGGCGGTGACGGATACGGGCCGGGCGCGCCGCCTCCTGGCCGACCAGCTCACGGCGCCGGTCCGCTGGGTCGAGTGCATGCAGCACGCGGCCCGGCTCGCCGGTGACGGGGCGGAGGTGCGATTCGTCGAAATCGGGCCGGGGACCGTCCTGGCCGGCCTCTTGAAGCGAATCGTTCCGGGGGCGAACGTGGTGAGTCTGGGGACCGCGAGCGAGGTGGCGGAATTCATGGAGGCTGCGTGACGGCGTGAAGCTCGACCTGACGGGCAGGGTCGCGTTGGTGACCGGGGGGACGCGGGGGATCGGGCACGACATCTGCCGGGTGCTGGCGGGCGCCGGCGCCAAGGTGGCGCTGTGCGCGCGTGACGGCGCGAAGGCCCAGCAGGTCGCCACGGCGTTCGGCGGCGGCGCCCGGGGCTACGGGTGCGACGTCGGGATCGCCGCCCAGGTCGAAGCGCTGGCCGACGCCGTGGACAAGGACTTCGGCCAGATCGACGTCCTGGTCAACAACGCCGGGTTCACCAAGGACAATCTCTTGTTCCGCATCACCGAGGCCGACTGGGATTCGGTGATCGACACGAACCTGAAGGGCGCGTTCCTGATGACCAAGTACGCGGCGCGCGGCATGATCAAGCGGCGCTGGGGTCGCGTCATCAACATTGGGAGTGTGGTGGGGCTGAACGGCAACAAGGGACAGTCCAACTACTCCGCCTCCAAGGCCGGGATCATCGGATTCACCAAGTCGGTGGCCAAGGAGCTGGCCTCCCGCAACGTGCTGGTGAACGCCGTTGCGCCGGGCTATGTCGAGACGGAGCTTACGCAGGGCATTTCCCCGGAAGCCAAGAAGTACTTCCTGGACAACATTCCGCTGGGACGGCTGGGCCAGGGGCCCGACATCGCCGGCGCCGTCCTCTTTCTCGCTTCCGACTTGGCCAGCTACATTACAGGGCAGGTGCTGGTAGTCGATGGCGGGATGGTGATGTAGCAGGCCCCCTTTACCTCCGCTGAGGGTTACCCATGGCTATGGACATGAAGCAGCTCGAGGAGAAGGTCAAGGACATCATCGTCGAGGAGCTGGGTGTCGAGCGCGACAAGCTGACCAATGACGCGAGCTTCATGGAGGACCTCGGCGCCGACAGCCTCGACACGGTCGAGCTCGTCATGGCCTTCGAGAAGGAATTCGACATCGACATTCCGGACGAAGAAGCGGAGAAGCTCCGCACCGTCGGAGCGGCCCTCCAGTACCTGCACGAAAAGATGGGGAAGGGCAAATAGTGACGCGCCGGGTGGCGATCACGGGCCTCGGGATCGTGTCGCCGTTGGGAAACGACGTTGCCACTACGTGGGAAGCCCTGGTCGCGGGCCGGTCGGGCGCGGGTCCCATCACCAAGTTCGACGCCGCCAAGCTGCGCGTGCGGTTCGCCTGCGAGGTGAAGGGGTTCGACCCGCTGCGCTACATCGAGAAGAAGGAAGCGCGCCGCTTCGACTTGTTCGCGCAATTCTCGATGGGGGCATCGGTGCAGGCGGTGAGCGACGCCTGTCTCGAGAAAACCGGCAAGCTCGACCCGAAGCGGGTCGGGGTGATCATCGGGACGGGCACGGGCGGCATCGCGACCTTCGAAGAGAACATGCGCGCCTACGTGGAGAAGGGACCCGACCGCGTCTCGCCGTTCTTCGTGCCGATGTTCATGGCCAACGTCGCGTCGGCCCTGGTCTCGATGCGTTACGGCTTCCAGGGTCCGAACTATTCCACGGTGTCGGCGTGCGCCTCGTCCGGACACGCCGTGGGCGACGCGTTCCGCCTCATCCGCTCCGGTGAGGCCGACGTCATGGTGGCGGGCGGGGGCGAGGCGGCGATCACACCGCTCGCGATCGCCAGCTTTGCCAACATGAAGGCGCTGTCGGAACGCAACGACGACCCGGCGACCGCGTCACGGCCGTTCGACAAGGACCGCGACGGGTTCGTGATGGGCGACGGCGCCGCAACCGTGATTCTGGAGGACTGGGACCACGCCAAGGCGCGCGGGGCGCGCATCTACGCCGAGATGATCGGCTACGGCGCCACGGCCGACGCGCACCACATCACGGCGCCCGCGCCCGATGGGTCCGGGGCGCAGGAGGCGATGCGGCTCGCCATGAAGGACGGCGGCGTCCGGGCGACCGAGGTGGGCTACATCAACGCGCACGGCACGTCGACTCCGTACGGTGACGCGGCGGAGACGGCCGCGGTCAAAGCCGTCTTCGGCGACCAGGCCCGCAACCTCGTCTTCGGCTCCACCAAGTCCATGACGGGGCACCTGCTCGGCGCCGCGGGGGCGTTCGAGTTCGCGGTATGCACGCTCGCGCTGCACCACGGCGTCATTCCACCCACCATCAACCAGTTTCACGTCGATCCGGCGTGCGACTTGGACTCCGCGCCGAACCATGCGGTGCGGCGCCAGGTGGAGGCGGCGCTCTCGAACTCGTTCGGGTTTGGGGGACACAACGTCACCCTGGCCGTCAAGCGAGTGGCGGCCTGATGGACGGTCCACCGCTCCGGGCAATCGGCGGCAAGGTTGCACGTGGCGAGCGACTGACGCGCGAGGATGGCCTCGCGCTTTTCGCATCAAATGACTTGCTGACCCTCGGCAATCTCGCCAACCTCGCCAACACGCGTCTCAATGGCGACCGCGTCTACTTCGCGGCGAACCAGCATCTGAACCCCACCAACGTCTGCGTTCTGCGCAACACCTGCGTCTTCTGCTCGTTCGCGCGGATCCCCAAGGAAGACGGCGCCTACACGCGCACGCTGGAGGAGGTGTACGCCGAGGCGGATGCGGCGCGCGCCAACCCGACGCGCGAGTTCCACATCGTGGGCGGGCTGCACCCCAAGCTGCGGCTCGAGTACTACCTCGAGATGTTTCGCGGCCTCAAGGCGCGCCACCCGCGGGTGATGATCAAGGCGCTCACGGCGGTCGAAGTCGCGCACCTGGCGAGAATCGAGGGGATGGAGGTTCGGGAGGTGCTGAAGGCGATGAAGCAGGCGGGCGTCAACACGCTACCCGGCGGGGGCGCCGAGGTGTTCTCCCCCGCGGCCCGCGCCACGATCGCTGACCGAAAGCTCACCGGAGAAGAGTGGCTGGCGGTGCATCGCGAGGCCCACGGCCTCGGGATCCCGTCGAACTGCACGATGTTGTACGGGCACGTCGAGACGATGGCGGACCGCGTGGACCATCTGCTGGCGCTGCGGGCCCTCCAGGACGAGACCGGTGGGTTCCTGACCTACATCCCGCTCGCCTATCACCCCGACCACAACGAGCTGGGAGTGACGCTGGGGCGGACCGGGACCGCCACGAGCGGCTTCGACGATCTGAAGAACATCGCCGTGGGGCGCTTGCTGCTCGACAATATCCCGCACGTGAAGACGCACTGGCCCATGGTCACGCCATTCATCTCACAGATCGCGCTCGGGTTCGGCTGCGACGATCTCGAAGGCACCGTCGTGTTCGAGCGCGTTTACCACGAGGCGGGCGCGGGGACGCCGATGTGGCTGTCGTACGACGAGATCGTGACCTTGATCCGCGGCGCCGGCAAAGAGCCGGTGGAGCGCGACTCGCTGTATCAGACGGTGCGGACGTTCGAGGATTGGGTCCCCGGCCAGGGCATCGCTGCCCGATCCGCCGGTCCCGAAGGCCCTACGTTCAAGATCGCGCACCGCCGGGAGCTGCCGGTGCTGAACGGCGTCGAATGAGAATCGGCCGGATCGGCTACATCAACTGCGCACCGGTGTACGGCGCGATCGACCGGGGGATCGTCCCGCTCCCGGCCGGCAGCGAGCTGGTGACAGGCACGCCCGCGGAGCTCAACGATCTGCTGGTCGCCGGCGAGCTCGATGTGAGCGTGATCAGCGCCGTCGAGTACGCCCGCCACGCCAAGGAGCTGGTGCTCTTGCCCAAGCTCGCCATCTCCTGTGACGGGCCGGTGCGGAGTGTAGCGCTGTTCAGCAAGGGGCCGGTTGGACAGTTGGACGGTCGGACAGTCTTGATCTCTGCGTCCTCTCGAACGTCCGTGGCGCTCCTCGAGTTGCTCTGTAAGGACGTCTGGAAGGTCACGCCTAGGTTCGCCGAGGCGCGGGCGGAAGCGCAGGACTTGGACGCGCTGGCCGCTCTGCCACACGAAGCGGTCCTCGTGATCGGTGACGCGGCCCTCGCGCTGGCCGCGCGCGGCACTTATCCGCATCGTTACGATCTGGGCGCCGAGTGGAAGCGGTGGACCCACTTGCCCTTCGTCTTCGCCGTATGGGCCGCTCGAAGGGCGGCTGACCCCGGCGCGGTGCGCCGCGGTCACGAGGCCCTGCTCGCCTCGCGCACCTGGGGCCTTGCGCACCTCGAGCTCCTGGCCGAGGACGCCGCCGGAGCCACCGGAGTCGCGCTCGCCGCCTGCCGCGAGTACCTCGGCGGGCTCGACTACGCCTTCACCCACAAGCACCTGGCGGGCCTCACCCACTTCTTCCGGCGCCTGGCGGCCGAGGGGATCGTGCCCGACGGCTCGCTGCAATTCCTGCAGGTGGCGTGATGGTCGACCGCACGACTCCTGAGTTCCGCTCCTACTTGGAGCTGTACGAGAAGGCGCCGCTCCTCGAGTTGGGCCGGCTCGCCGACGAGACGCGCTGGAGGCTCCACCCCGAGAACGTCGTCACCTACATCATCGACCGGAACATCAACTACACGAACGTCTGCGTCGCCGACTGCAAGTTCTGCGCGTTCTACCGGCGGCCCAAGCACAAGGAAGGGTACCTCCTCTCGTACGAGGAGATCGGGCGCAAGATCGACGAGCTGAAGGCGATCGGCGGCGTGCAGATCCTGATGCAGGGGGGGCACAACCCCTATATCCCGTTCGAGTGGTACCTCGATCTGCTGCGCTACATCAAGCGACACCACTCGATCCACATCCACGGCTTCTCACCGTCGGAGGTGGACTTCTTCGCGGGTCGCTTCGGCATGACGATCGAAGAGGTCATCAAGCAGCTGATGGCCGCCGGTCTCGACTCGATTCCGGGCGGCGGAGGCGAGATCCTGGTGCAGGAGATCCGCGATCAGGTCGCGCGTAAGAAAGCAGGTGCTGATAGGTGGCTGGAGGTTATGGAGGTGGCGCACGGACTGGGGCTCAAGACGTCGGTGACGATGATGTATGGGCTCGGTGAGAGCCTCGCCGATCGCATCGAGCATCTGTACCGAGTGCGCGACGTGCAGCGGCGCACGCGCGGCTTCACGGCGTTCATCTGCTGGCCGCTGCAGCCCGAGAACTCGCAGCTCGCCCACCTGCCCAAGACCGATGCGGTGACCTACCTGCGCACGCAGGCGATCGCGCGCATCGTGCTCCCCGACGTCCCCAATATCCAGGCCTCCTGGGTGACGATGGGGATGAAGGTCGGCCAGGTGGCGCTGCGGTTCGGCGCCAACGACTTCGGCTCGCTCATGATGGAAGAGAACGTGGTCTCGGCCGCGAACACGACCAACCGCACGACGCTCGCCGAAATGCAGCGGCTCATCGCGGATGCCGGCTACACGCCCAAGCAACGCCGCCAGGACTACACGATCCTCGAGGACGCGGCCTGAGATGGCCGACGTGCTCATCCTCGTCGGCTCCGAGAGCGATAAACCCCGCATCGAGCCGGCGTTCGAGATCCTCACGAAGGCCGGGGTGACGTACGAGTTCCACGCCTCCTCGGCGCATCGCCAGCCGGACGCGACAGCAACGCTGGTGTCAGGAGCCAGGAGTCAGGGGTTCAAAGTGATCATCGCCGGGGCTGGGCTCTCCGCGGCATTGCCGGGCTTCGCGGCGTCGCTCACGGACCTTCCGGTGATCGGCGTGCCGTTCGCGGTCGGCCCGTTGAATGGGCTCGACGCCCTGCTCGCCACGGTTCAGGTCCCGCCCGGCGTGCCCGTCGCGACGGTCGGGATCGACAACGCCACGAACGCCGCGCATCTCGCGCTCCGCATCCTCGGCAAGAAAGCCTGACGGTGCGCGTCGGCATCGGTTATGACTCCCATCCGTTCGGTCCCAAGGGGAAGTCGCGCAAGCTCGTGCTCGGCGGCGTCCAGATCCCGCACGACCGGGCACTGAAAGGGCACTCCGACGCCGACGCCGTCGCGCACGCCGTGACCGACGCCCTCCTCGGCGCTGCCGGGCTCGGCGACATCGGCCGCATGTTTCCGAGCCACGACCCGCAGTGGAAGGACGCCGACTCCATTCACCTCCTCAATCAGGCGTTCCTGAAAGTGGTGGAGGCAGGGTTCCAGTTCGTGCACGCCGACGTGACAATCATCGCCGAGCGGCCCACCCTGGCACCGCACATCGGCGCGATGGAGGCCAGGGTGGCGGAGGCGGTCCTGGCCGGCGCCGCGCACGTCTCCATCAAGGCCAAGACCAACGAGGGGATGGGCTGGATCGGACGGGGTGAGGGCATCGCGGTGCTGGCCGTCGCCACGCTCGCAGAGCACGGTGACTGACCTCCTCCATTTCCTCGAGTCCCTCCCACCAGGCCCGCTGTACGGTCTGATCGCAGCGCTCGCCGCCGTCGAAAACGTCTTTCCTCCCGTTCCCGCCGACACCGCGGTCGCGTTGGGAGCCTTTCTGGCGGGGCGGAACCTCATGGATCCCTGGCTCGTCTTCGGCCTCACCTGGACCGCCAACGTCGGATCCGGGGCAGCGGTGTACGCGCTGGCGCGCCGTCACGGCCGGGCGTTGTTCCAGGGCGTCCTGGGCCGCCGGCTCTTCTCCGACGCGACGATCGCGCGGATCTCAGCGCAGTACGAGCGCCACGGCACCTGGGGGATCTTTCTGTCGCGGCTCTTGCCGGTGTGGCGGGGGCTGGTGATGCCGTTCGCCGGGATCGCCCGGGTCCCGCCGTGGCGCGCGCTCGTCCCACTCGCCGCCGCGTCGGCACTCTACTACGGCGCGTTGACCTTCCTGATCGCCACGCTCGGCACGAACCTCGAGGACGTGCTGCGTGTGCTGGGACGCGTGAATGTCGTGCTCACCGCGCTCGCCGCGGCGTTATTGTTGGCGGCAAGTCTATGGACTCTGCGCCGGCTCAAGCGTTAGCTCGGGCATTCCGGCTCGAGCAATTCCACGACTACCTCGCGCTCGAGGCGGGGAACAGCCCGCACACCGTGGAGAACTACTTGCGCGATGTGCGCCGCCTCGCCGAGTACGGGCAAAGCAAGGGGATCCGCGGCCCGGCCGATGTCACGCCGGCGCAGCTGCGCGAGTTCATCTATTTCCTGAAGGACTTGGGGCTGGCCGCGACGACCATTCGCCGCCAGGTCTCCGCGCTGCGCACGTACTACAAGTTCCTGGTCGGGGAGGGCATCGTCGCGCGGGATCCGAGCGAGCGGATCGAGTCCCCCAAGCGCTGGCGTACGCTCCCTGGGGTGCTCACCGTCGCCGATATCGAGAAACTGCTCGCCGCGCCCAACACCGACGAGCCCCTCGCGATCCGCGACCGGGCGATCCTCGAGTTCGCGTACGCCACCGGTGTGCGCGTGTCCGAGCTCGTCGGCCTGACGTTACAGGACATCCTGTTCGAGGAGGGTGTCGCCCGCGTGTTCGGCAAGGGCGCCAAGGAGCGCCTGGTGCCCGTGGGCCGGCGCGCGCTCGGCGCGGTCGCGCTGTACGCCCGCGAAATCCGCCCTACGTTGGACAAGGGGAAAGCCCGCGGGATCCTGTTTCTCAACGCGCGCGGCACGCCGCTGTCGCGCGTCGGGGCGTGGGGGGTCATCAAGGGAACGGCGCGCCGCGCCGGGCTCACCAAGCGGGTTACGCCGCACACGCTGCGCCATACGTTCGCGACGCACCTCCTCGAGGGAGGGGCCGACCTGCGCGCCGTGCAGGAGATGTTGGGGCACGCCGATCTGTCGACCACGCAACTCTATACGCACGTCGACCGCGACTACCTCCGATCGGTGCACAAGAGCTTCCACCCGCGAGCATAGGAGGCTGGCTAAGGCCGCCGCCGCATCCTATCGTAGGGACTCACCCAGGAGGGCTCACATGCGGGATGTCATTGCCGGCGCCGTTCTGATCGGCATCGGGTTCGTGTTCGGCGGTTCCGTGTTCTTGGGAGACTTCAGCGTGACGAACATCATCTTCGACGGCCTCGGCGTGTTTTTCATCGTCAAGGGTCTGATCAAGGTCGCGAAGAGCAAACAGGCCGCCTGACCCGTGCAGGCGAGAGTCGTGGCAGTGGTGCTCGTCCTGGGCGCCTGCAAGGCCGCGCGTGACGATGCGGCATTCGCCGACATGCAGGAGCGCGGCCGGATGGTCATGGGCGTGGATCAATACACCTCCGCCCACGTGTTCGAGGATCTGCCGGACGGCGGACGCATCGTCCTCGACCGCGAGGGCGCAGCCGACACGAGCGGCGTCGCCACGATCCGTCTCCACCTGCGCGACATCGCCGCCTCGTTCCGAGCAGGCGACTTCACCAAGCCCTTCCAAGTGCACGCCCAAGTCGTCCCCGGCACAGCCGTCATGAGCGCGCACCGCGCTGCGATCACCTACGACGCAATCGACGGGCCCCGGGGCGGGGAAGTACGCATCCGCAGCGGCGATCCGGCGGCGGTCGCGGCGATTCACGAGTTCCTCGCCTTCCAGCGCAGCGGCCACCACGCCGCCGGTCACGAGCCGGCGCCCTAACCAGGAGGACTAGATGACCCCGCTGCTCGCGCTCTGGCTCCCGATCCTGCTGTCGGCGGTGATCGTGTTCGTGGTGAGCTCCATCATTCACACGCTGCTGCCCTGGCATAAGAGCGACTACGTCAAGATGCCGAACGAAGACCGGGTGCGAGACGCGCTACGGCCCCTCGCCATACCGCCGGGCGACTACATGGTGCCCCGTCCGATGAGTCGAGAGGAGATGGCCTCGCCCGCGTTCCTCGAGAAGGTGAACCAGGGGCCCAACATGGTCGTGACCGTACTGCCGAGCGGTCCCTGGTCGATGGGCCGGAATCTCATCCTCTGGTTCCTTTACGCGGTCGTCGTGGGGATCTTTGCGGGGTACGTCGCCGGGCGCGCCCTCCCCGCGGGATCGGCGTACCTCCACGTGTTCCGCTTTGTGGGCGTCACTGCGTTCATCGGCTACGCGGTCGCGCTGTGGCAGATGTCGATCTGGTATCGCCGCGCCTGGACCACGACGATCAAGGCGACGGTGGATGGGTTGATCTATGCGCTTCTCACCGCCGGCACATTCGGATGGCTGTGGCCCCACTCGTGATTCAGATCAAGAAAAAGACCGACGGGTCGGCGGCTTTGCGCTGCCGCCGGGCCGACGGCTCCGTCACGTGGCAGCGCCAGGATGGACAGCAAGGCCGCTTCTTCCCACTCCACGACCTGACGCACTACGCCGTGGAGACGGTGCTGAGCCACCCCCGCGGGTTCTACGGTCTCGTGGCCGAAGGCTGGGACCTGACCGACTTCGGCAAGCCCTGGCCGCGCGGCCCGCTGCCGGTCGAGGCGCTCGCGTCGGAGCTGCTCGTGGGCTTCCTCGACCGCGAGCGCGGGGCAGGGGTGCCATGGTCTGCGGACGACTTCAATGCGAGCGCGGCGACCCACTACGCCGAGCGAGGACTGGGCGAGGGGAAAGCCCCCGTCGTCACCGACGACGACCTCAACAAGGTTCGGGACAAGCGCCGCGAGCTGTTCTCCCGATGGGCGGCCCTGCCGGCGGGAGAGGCGCTCGAGCTGAGCTTCCCTTGACCGGGGAGCTCGCGCTCGACGCCGGCCCCTGTCTGATCCGGCCGTGGCGGCGCGCCGACCATCAGTCCCTGGTGCGGCACGCCGACAACCGCCACGTCTGGCTGACGCTGCGCGATCAGTTTCCCCACCCGTACACGAGCGCTGACGGCGAGGAATGGCTCACGTACGTCGCCAAGCAGCGAACCCTCACGAACTTCGCGATCGTGGTGGACGGCGAGGCGGCCGGCGGCATCGGCGTCGCGCCGCAACCCGACGTGCACCGGCGTTCGGCGGAGATCGGCTACTGGCTCGGCGAGGCGTTTTGGAATCGCGGCATCATGACCGCCTCGGTGCGCGCATTCACCGCGTACGCGTTCGACGCCTACGACCTGATCCGCATCTTTGCCGCTGTGTTCTCGTCGAATCCGGCCTCGATGCGCGTGCTCGAGAAGGCAGGCTACACCCGCGAGGGCGTGCTGCGCCGCAGCGTCGTGAAAGACGGGCAGGTCCTGGACCAGGTCCTCTACGCGGTGACTCGATGAACTACGCGCTCGCAGCCCTGGCCCTGCTCCTCGCGTTCCTGCTGTGGAAGACGTGGTATACCCGCCGCGTACGGAAGGACGCCATTCAGCGCAGCCTCGCGGTCACCACGGGGAAAGTGTACGAACAGCTCGTGCCCTACCTCCCCGACTTCCCCTTCAATCCGAAGGACGTCCGCTTCCTCGGCTCCCCGGTCGATTTCGTCGTGTTCGACGGCTTGAGCGACGGCCAGATCACGCGCATCGTCTTTGTCGAGGTCAAGACCGGCGGCGCCGAGCTGTCCACCCGGGAGCGACGCATCCGGGATGCCGTGCAGGACTCCCGCGTCGAGTGGTACGAGCTGCGAGGGCCCGATGCCCAAGGCTGAGGTGTAGTAGATTCCGCCATGCTGTTCGTCCTCGACAACTACGACTCGTTCACCTACAACCTCGTCCAGTACCTGGGCGAGCTCGGGGAGCAGCCCGTCGTCTATCGCAACGACGCCCTGACGATCGCGGAGGTCTTGGCGCTGAAGCCCACGGCGGCCGTGCTGTCGCCGGGGCCCAAAACGCCCGCCGAGGCCGGGATCCTCGTGCCCCTCGTCCGCGCGCTGGCGGGGAAGGTGCCGATCCTGGGCGTCTGCCTGGGCCACCAGGCGATCGGGGAGGCGTTCGGGGGAAAGGTCGTCCGCGCGCCGCGCCTGATGCACGGCAAGACCTGCCCGGTGGTTCACGACCAGGACGAGCTGTTCGATGGCATCCCCAGCCCTTTCACGGCAATGCGCTACCACTCCCTCGTGGTCGAACCCCAGTCCCTGCCGCCATCCCTCGTGATCACCGCGATGAGCGCCGACCGGCCCGGCGAGGCGGTCGAGATCATGGCCATGAAGCACCGCGAGCACCCCGTTTACGGGGTGCAATTCCACCCCGAATCGATCGGGACGGAGCACGGCAAACGGTTGCTGGAGAACTTCTTGAAGGTCGTCCAAGCCACGGTCTAGACTCCCCGGCACAGATCTTGTATCTTCCCCTGTGCCCGTCCTTGGCGTGATTCCTGCACGGCTGGGCTCCAGCCGTCTCCCGCACAAACCGCTCCTGCCGCTGGCAGGTGAACCCCTCATCGTCCATGTCGTCCGGCGCGTCAGCGAGTTCGACGTGTGCGATCGCGTGGTGGTGGCGACCGACGCCAAAGAGATCGCGACGGTCGTGCAGCGGGCCGGGTTCGAAGCGGTGATGACCTCGCCGGAGCATCGGTCTGGCACCGAGCGCGTCGCTGAAGTCGTTGGGAAACAAGACTTTAGCGACTTCACGTTCATTCTCAACGTGCAGGGCGACGAACCCTTTGTCGCCGCCGCTGCGGTGCGGGGCGCGCTGGCCTGCCTCGAGCGCGGCGAGATCCTCGGCACCGCCGCAGGATCGCTCGACCCCGCGCTCGCCGCCGATCCGAATCGGGTCAAGGTGGTCGTCGATGCGCGGGGACGGGCGGTGTACTTCTCGCGGGCGCCGATCCCGTTTGACCGCGACGGGACGCGCGCGGTGGTCTATCACCAACATGTGGGCGTCTACTCCTACACGCGGGAAGCCCTGGACGTCTGGGTGCGCCTCCCGCCAGTCCCGGAAGAGACCTGGGAGCGGCTGGAACAGCTCCGTCCCCTGTTGCACGGCATCCCGATCGGCGTGACGTTGTTCGACGGTCCGGCCGCCGCGGGCATCGATACGCCGGCCGACCTCGCGTGGGCCGAAACCGAAGTCACCCGCACCCTCAAGGAGGTGAGTCCGTGAGCTCGACGAAGTACATCTTCGTGACCGGGGGCGTCGTGAGCTCCCTCGGCAAGGGCATCGCGGCCGCCTCGCTCGGCCGGCTGCTCGCCGAGCGCGGGCTCAAGGTGACGATTCAGAAGTTCGATCCGTACATCAACGTCGATCCCGGCACGATGTCGCCGTTCCAGCACGGCGAAGTGTACGTGACCGACGACGGCGCCGAGACGGACCTCGACTTGGGGCACTACGAGCGTTTCATCGATCGCTCGCTCTCCCAGGTGAACAACGTGACGACCGGGCGGATCTACCTCTCGGTCATCACCAAGGAGCGTCGCGGCGAATACCTCGGCTCGACGGTGCAGGTGATTCCCCACATCACCGACGAGATCAAAGGCGCGATCCGCCGCCTCGCGCCGGATCATGACGTGGTCATCACGGAGATCGGCGGCACGGTGGGCGACATCGAGTCGTTGCCGTTCCTCGAGGCGATCCGGCAGTTCCGTCAGGAGGTGGGGCGCGACAACACACTGTTCATCCACCTGACGCTCGTCCCGTTCATCGCGGCGACCGCCGAGCTCAAGACCAAGCCGACGCAGCACTCGGTGCGCGAGCTGATGCAGATCGGAATCCAGCCCGATATCCTGGTCTGCCGGACCGAGCGTCCACTCTCGGAGGACTTGAAGCGCAAAATCGCCCAGTTCTGCAACGTGGACTTCGGCTGCGTGGTGGAGAGCCCCGACGTGAAGTCGATTTACGAGATCCCCTTGAAGCTGCACGAGCAGGGACTCGACAAAGAGGTCTGCACGCGGCTGCGGCTCGACACCAAGGAGCCCGACCTCCGCGCCTGGGCGGCGATGGTCGAGAAGATCCTGCATCCGCCACAGCAGGTGCGCGTCGCCGTCGTGGGCAAGTACACCGAGCTGGCCGACAGCTACAAGAGCATCCACGAAGCGTTGGCGCACGGCGGCTTCGCCAACGAGGCCGGGGTGCGGGTGGACTGGATCGCATCCGACCGCTTTACCGACCAGGAGACCACGGCCGAGCTGCTCGGCGGCTACGACGCCCTCCTCGTGCCCGGGGGCTTCGGCGTCCGCGGGGTGGAGGGGATGCTCGAGGCGATCCGCTGGGCGCGCGAGCACAAGCTGCCGTTCTTCGGCATCTGCCTCGGCCTGCAGACGGCGATCATCGAATTCGCCCGCAACGTCTGCAAGATCGCCAACACGAACTCGAGCGAATTCGAGCCCGAATGTGAGCACCCCGTCATCGCGCTGATGCGATCGCAAGAAGGCATCCAGGAGATGGGCGGCACGATGCGGCTCGGCGCCTATCCCTGCCGGCTGCGCCCCGGGTCGCGCGTGGCCCAGGTGTACGGCGCGAGCGAAGTGAGCGAGCGCCACCGCCACCGCTACGAGGTCTCCAACGCGTACCGCGACGTGCTCGCCGAGTATGGGATGCGCTGCTCGGGACTCTCGCCCGACGGCTCGCTGGTCGAAATGATCGAGCTGCCCGATCACCCGTGGTTCATCGGCTGCCAGTTCCACCCGGAGCTGAAGTCGCGGCCGATGCGTCCCCACCCGCTGTTCGCGGGTTTCGTGGGTGCCGCCCTCGAGTACCGGAAGCGGCAGCCCCGGACCGGCGCGGACGCGGGCACCTCCCCCGAGCTCGCTGAGCTGGCCGACTGACATGGCGCCGAAGTTCGGCGGGGGGGCCGCCCCGTTCCTCATCGCGGGGCCCTGCGTCGTCGAGTCCGACGACCTCAACGTCCGCGTGGGCGAGGCGCTCGCCGAGCTGGGCGCGAAGCTCGGCATCGTCGTCATCTATAAGGGCTCCTACGACAAGGCCAACCGCTCCCGCCTGAGCGGCGCGCGCGGCCCCGGCCTCGACGCGGGGCTGCGCGCGCTCGAGCAGGTGCGTGCCGCGACCGGGCTCCCCATCCTCACCGACGTGCACGAACCGGGGCACGTCGCCCCCGCCGCGCAGGTGGCGGACGTCTTACAGATCCCGGCGTTCCTCTGCCGCCAAACCGACCTGTTGGTCGCGGCCGGCAAGGCCGGTCGCCCCGTCAACGTCAAGAAAGGCCAGTGGATGGCGCCCGAGGAGATGCGCGGCGCCGTCGAGAAGGTGCGGGCTGGTGGGGCGCCCGAGATCGCCGTCACCGAGCGCGGCACGTTCTTCGGGTACGGCGACCTCGTGGTGGACATGCGCAGCTTCGTGCGGTTGCGCGCCGCGTGCAACACGCCCGTGATCTTCGATGCGACGCACTCGGTGCAACAGCCGGGGGAGGGCCGGGACGGCTCGTCGGGGGGCCTGCGCGAGTTCATTCCACCGCTGCTCTATGCCGCCGCCGCCGCGGGTGCCGACGGATTCTTCCTCGAGACCCATCCCGACCCGGCGCGCGCGCCATCCGACGGGCCCAACATGGTGCCGCTCGACCAGCTGCCCGGCATCGTCGCCATCGCGCTCGACGTGTGGCAGCGGACGCGGGAGGCGGTCCGTGCTTAAGCCGACACTCGCCCGTCGCATCCGCCTCATCGGGTTGGACGTGGACGGTGTCCTCTCCGACGGGGGGATCTACGTCGGCCAGGCCGGCGACCGCGCCGTCGAGCTCAAGCGATTCAACTCGCAGGACGGATGCGGGGCGTGGCTGCTGCGCAAGGCTGACATCACGCTCGTGTTGGCGAGCGGCCGCCGCTCGGAAGCCACCGCCATCCGGGCGCGCGAGATGAAGATCGAGGAAGTGCTGGAGGACGAAACGGGAGGTGGCCGCAAGCTGGCGACGTTCGCGGCCATGCTGGCGCGGCGCGGGGTTGCCTGGGATGAGTGCGCCTTTGTGGGCGACGATCTCGCGGACCTGCCGCTCCTCACGCGCGTGGCGCTGCCGATCGCGGTCGCCAACGCGGTCCCGGAGGTCAAGGCGGCCGCGGCCATGGTGACCCGGCGCTCCGGCGGCGACGGTGCGGTGCGCGAGGTCGCCGAGACGATTCTCAAGGCCCGCGGCGTGTGGGACGACCTGTTACAGCAATACCTGCAAGAGCGAGGCGATGTCGAAGCCCCCCCCCGTCGATCACGCCGCGCTGGTTGAGCGCGGCAGGCGCGTGCTCGCCCTCGAGGCGGCGGCGGTCCGGCGCATTGCGGACAGCCTCGGCCAGGGGTTCGCCCGCGCGATCGAGCTGCTCGCGGCCGCCAAGGGCCGCGTCATCGTGTCGGGCGTCGGCAAATCAGGGCTCATCGCGCGCAAGACCGCGGCCACCTTCACGTCCACCGGGACGCCGGCGACCTTCCTCCACCCCGTGGACTCGCTGCACGGCGACCTCGGCATCGTGGGCCGCGACGACGTCGCGATCGTCCTATCGAAGAGCGGCAACTCCGACGAGCTCTTCGGTCTCGTGAGCCAACTCAAGCGCCTCGGCGTCCCGATCATCGCGGTGACGAGCGACCCCGAGTCGCCGCTCGGCCGGCAAGCCACCGTCGTCCTCGACGCGTCGGTCACCGAGGAGGCGTGCCCCGAGACCCTCGCCCCCACCGCCAGCACCACGGTCGCACTGGCCCTCGGCGACGCCCTCGCCGTGACGCTGCTCGAGGTGAAGGGGTTCCGCCGCGAGGATTTCGCGGCGCTGCACCCGGGAGGCGCGCTGGGACGAAAGCTGTTGCTGCGCGTCGCCGACGTCATGCTCAACCATGATCTGCCGACGCTCGCCCCCGACCGGCCGATGCGCGAGTGCGTCGTCCTCCTCGCCGAAAAACGGGGTACCGTCGCGGTCGTGGACCCGGATGGCGCCCTGGCGGGTGTCGTGACCGCCGGCGACCTGACGCGCCTGATGGAGCGTACGGACAAGTTCCTCGACATACCGGTGGGCGACGTCATGACGAAGACTCCCAAGACCACGACCGCCGATGAGCTGGCGGGCGCGGCGGTGAGCCTGATGGAGCGCTACGGCATCATGGCCCTGCCGGTGCTCGACGGCGGGCGCAAACTGGTCGGCGTCGTCCATTTGCACGACCTGATGAAGGCGGGCGCGGTATGAGGGGACGCTGCGCGGTGCTCGCCCTCTTGCTCGGCGCGTGTCAGAGCGGCGCCCGCCCGACCGCGACGCAGTCGGTGCTCGACTCCGCCGACCAGGTGCTCATCGGGATGACGCACTACGTCACCCAGACCGGTTTGCAGCGCGCCCGCGTGCGGGCCGACACGGCGTACTTCTTCTCGGCGACCCAGTCGGCGGAGATGCGCAACGTCCACATCACATTCTACGACCCGACGGGCAACGAGAGCTCGACGCTCACGGCGCGCGAAGGGACGTACCACTGGCGCACCGGCGACATGGAGGGGCGCGGCAACGTCGTCGTCGTCACCAAGGACGGGCGTACCCTAAAGAGCGAGGTGATGCGGTACGCGCAGGGCCGGAACGAAGTCAGCTCGGACAAGGCGTTCGTCTTCGAGGGGCCGGGGGGCCAGCACATCCAAGGCGACGGGTTCACGTCCGATCCCGAGTTCAAGAACCTCGTCGCGAAGCACCCGTTCGGGACGGGCGGCCAGCTCCGCTTGCCGAATCAATGACCGTCGCCGCCCTCGCCGTCCTCGCCCTGTTGCAGCAGCCCCCCCCCGTCCCAGCGGACAGCGGCGCCGGACGGCCCTGCACGATCGTCATCGACTCGATCGGCGGCAACTATCGCCAGGCGGTGCCCACGCCGGGGGACACGAACCGGTTTGCCGGCGGCGGCGTCCTGGCGCACTGCGAAGGCACCGGCAGCACGCTCTCCTCGGACAGCGTGGCGATGTACGGGCGCCAGCGCCGCATCGACCTGGTCGGGCACGTCGTCATTCGCGATACGGCGCTCGCCCTCGATGCCAACTTCGCCGCGTATTTCCTGCGCGACGAGCGGCTCGAGGCGCGCAAAAACGTGGTCGCGAAGAACCGCCGCAACGGCTCGGTACTGCGCGGCCCCCATCTCGACTACTATCGCGCGGTCCGCGGCGTCCGCGACACGGTGGAGATGTTCGCCACCTCGCGGCCCACCGTCGAATACCGCGAGGCCGGTGATTCGGGAGAGCCCTATATCATCGTGGGCGACCGGATTCGGTTCAAAGGCGACGACCGGGTGTGGGCCGGCGGCAAAGTGACCGTGGATCGCAGCGACTTCGCCTCGCGCTCCGATTCGCTGCTGCTCGACGAGACGCGCGGCATCGGCGTGCTCGTGGGCCAGCCGCGCGTCGAGGGGAAGGGGGGCAAGACTTATACGCTCGTCGGCACGAGAATCGAGCTGGGACTCGAGCACCGCGAGATCCGCCTCGTGAAGGCCCTGGGAGAGGGCAAGGCGACGGGCGACGACTGGACGCTCACCGCCGACACGATCCATCTGCTCGTCACCGACCGCAAGCTGCAACAGGCGTTCGCCTGGATAGGAGAGGGGGAGGGCGCCAACGCCCGAGCCCACGCCGTCTCGAGCCTGTATACGATCGACGCCGATTCCATCGCGGTCGACACGCCGGGCGAAGTGCTGACGGAATCGCGGGCGTTCCGGCAGGCGCTCTCGCGGGCCAAGCGTGACTCGGCCACCACGCCGGCCGACATCGATTGGATCGCGGGCGACTCGCTCACCGCGCGCTTCGTGCAAGAGAAGGACTCCACCGGGCGCGAGCATTCGCGGCTGCAGCAGATCCTCGCCCGCGGGGCGGCGCGCGCGCTCACGCACCACTTCGACGACCGCGACTCGACGGCCGCGCCGGCCATCAACTATTCGCGCGGCCAGCGCATCGCCGTCCTGCTGCGCGGGGCCAAGGTCGATCGCATCGTGGTGGCCGGCACGGCCGACGGCGTGCACCTCGAGCCGCGCCCGCCGGCGCCGCCCGACACGACCAAGGCCGATTCGACCAAGACGCGGCCGAAGAAGCCATGACCACCGCCGACCGGCTCGCCGAGCTGCTCGCCACGCGCGACTCGTCGCTCGCCCTCGCGGCCGCGGCCCTGGCCCGCATCGCGGACGCGCAAGGCCGCGCCCCCTTCGGGGCCCTGGCGATCGCCTACCGCGAGGAGTTCCTCAAGCTGCGCGCGCATGCCAAGGGCTCGGCGCTCGCGTCACCGGAGGCGGGCAGTCTCTCCGTCGACGACGCGCGCACCTACCTCTCGACGTCCGTGTTGCCGCGGCTCGGCACGCTCAAGGTCCTGGTGATCCCCGTGGGTGCCTTGTGGAGTGAGGCGTCGATCGGGTTCGCCGCCGAGATCTGGGCCGACATGCCCGCCGAGCGGGAGGCCGCCGCGCGGCACTTTCTCGAGATCGCCGAGCAGACGCTGGCGCGCAGCGAGTCGGTGAGCGGCGAGCATCCGGCCGTGCGGGGCGCCAGCCGGCTCGAGGCCCAACACCTGGTCAAGACGTACAAGAGCCGCCGCGTGGTGAACGATGTCTCCGTGAACCTCGCGCAGGGAGAGATCGTCGGGCTGTTGGGCCCGAACGGGGCGGGGAAGACGACCTCGTTTTACATGATCACCGGGCTGATCCGGCCCGACCAAGGCCGCATCCTGCTCGACGAGCGCGAGATCACCGGGGAGCCGATGTACCGGCGCGCGCAGGCGGGCATCGGCTACCTCGCCCAGGAGCCGTCGGTGTTCCGCAAGCTCAGCGTCGAAGACAACGTCCTCGCCATCCTCGAGACGCTGCCCTTGGACGCGGGCGAGCGGCAGCGGCGCCTCGAGGGACTGCTCGACGAGCTGGCGATCAAGCATTTGCGCCGCCAGAAGGCGTACCAGCTGTCGGGAGGCGAGCGGCGGCGGCTCGAGATCACGCGCGCGCTCGTCACCGAGCCCAAGTTTCTGCTGCTCGACGAGCCGTTTGCCGGCGTGGACCCGATCGCCGTGCATGACATCCAGACGATCGTCGCCGGCCTGCGCCACCGCGGCATCGGCGTGCTGATTACGGATCACAACGTGGAGCAGACGCTCGACATCGTCGATCGCGCCTACATCATGTTCGAGGGGGCGGTGCAGGTCGGCGGCACGGTGCGCGAGCTCGTCTTCGACGACCGCGTGGCGGACCTGTACCTGGGGCCCACCCTGACCGCGCGCCTGCGCGCGCGCCTGACGCACGCCGCATGAAGACCGGCCTGCACCAGCACACCTCGCTCCGCCAGGACCTGCGGATCAATCCGCGCCTCTACCAGGCGATGGATCTCCTCTACATGCCGCTGCTCGACCTGCAGCAGCACTTGAAGCAGGAGCTGCTGGGCAATCCGTTCCTCGAGATGATCGAGCCGGAGGAGGAGACCGAGGCTCCCGCCCCCGAGCAGAAGCCCGCCGAGAAAGAGAAGTCGGGGGACGACGAGCCCGACTGGGAGGCCATCCTGCTCGACGACCGCACCGAGCACGGCGTGCCGAGCGGGACGCTGGGCGGGGCGCAGGAGTACGTGGAGCCGGTGTCGGTCGAGAGCAAGGGCCTGATCGATTACCTGCGGGAACAGACGCGGATGCTCGACCTCACGCCGCGCCAGCAGCTGCTCGCCGAAGAGTTCCTCGGCAACATCGGGGAGGACGGGTACCTCCAGGCGAGCCTCGAGGAGATCTTGAAGGGCGCGAACCAGCTGCTCGAGGAGCACGAGGCCGAGTCGGACCTGGACTTGAACGTCGCGCCGTACACCCTGGCCGAAGCGGAACAGATGCTGCGCATCATGCAGCAGCTCGATCCTCCCGGCATCGCGGCGCGCAACCTGCGCGAATGTCTGCTGCTCCAGCTCGAGAACCAGAAGCGGACCGACACGTTGGTCTACCGCCTCGTCAAGGAGGCGTTCGACGACCTGATCGCGCATCGCTGGAGCGATCTGGGCAAGCGCTTCGGGCTCGCGCCCGATGAAGTCCAGCGCGCCGCCGATGAGCTGGCCCGTCTCGACCCCAAGCCCGGGCTGCAGCATTCCGCCGGAGACGACGCGTACATCATCCCCGACCTGATCGTCGACAAGATCGATGACAAGTACCACGTCTTCTTGAATGACGGGGGACTGCCGCGGCTCCGCATCTCGCGCACGTATCAAGAGATCGCCCGCGACAAGAAGAAGTACGATACGGAGAGCAAGGAGTTCATCAACCAGCGCCTGAACAGCGCGCACTGGATGATCCAGGCGATCGAGCAGCGCCGCCAGACGATGCTCAAGGTGATGAACTTCATCGTCGACCGGCAGCGCGACTTTTTCGAGAAGGGCATCGAATACCTGAAGCCGCTCACGCTGCGGGAGGTGGCGGATGTCATCAGCATGCACGAGAGCACGGTGAGCCGGGTGACCAACGAGAAGTACGTCCAGACGCCGCGCGGCCTCCTGCCCCTCAAGTTCTTCTTCTCGAGCGGCCTCACGACGACGACCGGCGAGGACGCCAGCGCCCGGTCGATCAAAGCGCAGATTCAGAAGATGGTCGACGACGAGGACCCCAAGGATCCGCTCACCGACCAGCAGATCGTGCAGATGTTCGAGCAACGCGGCGTGAAGATCGCCCGACGCACCGTCGCCAAGTACCGCGACCAGCTCGGCATCCTCCCCGCGCGGATGCGCAAGCGCCTGTGAGCCTCGCGACCAATTCGACGCCTCCCGAGGTCAGCGTCCTCGTCCCCGCCAAGGACGAGGCCGAGAACCTTCCCGAGTTCGTGCGGCTGGCGCGCGAGGCCTTGCTGCCGCTGCCCTACGCCTGCGAGCTGGTGATCGTGGACGACGGCAGTCACGATGGAACGCCGCGCGTGCTCGCGGAGCTCGCCGCCAAGCATCCGTTCGTGCGCGTGGTGACGCACCGGGCGCAGCGGGGCATCGCGGATGCGCTCAAGACGGGCGCCGATGCCGCGCGTGGGCGCGTGCTCGTGTTCTACCCCGCCGACCTGCAGTACCTGCCCGAGGACATCCCGGGCCTCGTCGCGCCGATTCTCGAGGGGCAGGCCGACATCGTGACCGGCACGAAGCAGGGGCACTACGACAAGCGCTTTGTGTCGAGCGTATACAACCGGGTGTCCCGCTGGCTGTTCGGCGTGCAGGTCGCGGACTTGAACTCGGTCAAGGCGTATCGCCGCGAAGTGGTGGACGCCCTGCCCACGCGGCCCGACTGGCATCGGTTCATGGTCGTGATCGCGGCGGCCCAGGGCTTCCGCCTCGCGCAGCGCCCCGTCCCGCTCCATCCGCGCCGCGCGGGCCGGTCCAAGTTCGGCCTCAGCCGCATCCCTGTGGGCGTCCTCGATCTGCTGTCGGTCTGGTTCCAGCTGCGCTTCGGGCGCAAGCCGATGCTGTTCTTCGGCGTCGCCGGCGCCCTGCTGTTCTCGCTGGGCCTCCTGGTCGGGGCGGTGGCGCTGTATCTGCGCTTCGGACCCCCGCACGTGGGGTTCCGCCCGCTGCTCGATTTGATCATGGTGCTCGTGATCTCGGGCGTGTCGCTCTTCGGATTCGGGTTCGTAGGCGAGATGGTCGCGGGGATGCGCGAGGAGCTGCGCGCGGTGGAGCGGGAGGTCGAGCGGCTGCGGCAGTCGGAGCCACGCGACTGATGCGCGCGCCGGTGCTGTTGCCCATCGGGCTTGCGCTCATCGCGCCGGCATCTGCGACGTTCGCCCAAGGCACGGTGCGACCCGGGCACCCGGAGGGCACGCTGTCCGCGCGGACCACGCTCGAGGGCGGTCCATTCGGCCTCGCAGTCTCACCCGCGGGGGCCGTGCTGGTGACGCTGGCGCAGGCGAGCGCGGTGGCGCGGGCCCAGCTACCCGACACCACCTTCCCGGTCACGCTTCTCGTCGGCCAGATCCCCACGGGCGTGGCGGTCAACGCCGCGGGCTCGAGGGCCTACGTGACCAACCAGGGGAGTGCCAGTGTCAGCGCCCTCGATCTCGCCACCAACCGCATCTTGAACACCATCCCCCTGACCGAGCGATCACCGGGGATCGTCGTCGTGACGCCGGGAGATCGCGGCCTCTACGTGACGACGACGGCGAGCGAAGCGTATTTCATCAATCTCGCGACGCGTACGGCGGATGACCGCCTTCACGTGATGATTGACGGGCCGCCCAACGGCCTGGCGCTCTCTCCCGACGGCTCCAGACTGTACATCAGCACGGTGACGGGGTTTGTCTTCGAGTGCGATCGAGCAACCGCGCGAGTCGAGCGGCGCTTCGCCGTCGGCGGACGGCCGCAGGGGATCGCCGTGTCACCCGACGGTACCGAGCTGTACGTGGCGAACGAGACCACGGACCAGACGGGAGGGCTCGACGTCTGGAGCCTCTCGACCGGCCGCCCCATCGCTCGTGTGGCGATCGGCGGGTTGGGATTCGGCCTGGCGGTGACCCCCGACGGCGCAGAGATCTATGTGACGCAGTCGCTCGCCGGACGCGTGCAAATCGTGGATCGGGCCACCCTGCGGCCGAGGCAGGCCCTGGAGACGCGCGGCCGCCCGCGCCGCATCGCGTTCGATCGCCAGGGTACGACGGGCGTCGTCGCAAACGAAGAAGGCTGGGTGGACTTCATTCGATAGTCCAGGCTCCCCTCGGTGTTGCGCACGCGCAACGCCGCACCGCCCAGCACCCGAGTGGCACTGCCTTGCGACTGCGGCACCACAGTTGCGGAGCTAAACCCTCGCCCTTCACGACCTGTGGCGCGCACACCACACATGCCTCCGCTCCGGCTCACGAATCTGCTCCAGACGGCCCTGCCCGAGCTCTCCTCGGCGAGCCGGGCCGTGGTCAGTGCGCTCGGCTGTCTCAATGGGAACGCGCCGTCGGCGCGCGACCTGGCCGCCTGGATCGGCCTGCGGGACCGGTACCAACTCGCGCGGGTCCTGCGACGCGACGGCCTGCCGCCGCTGGAGCAATTGGCGGGGTGGACGCGCGTGTTGTACTGGATGCTGGAAGCCGAGTCGAGCGGTGCTTCCCTTCGCCAGCTGGCGCAGCGCGAACGCCTCGATCCCGCCGTGGCGTACCGTCTCGTGCATCGCGTCACCGGACTGCCGTGGTCGCAAGCGCAACGCGCCGGGCTTCCCGTGGCGCTGGTGCGGCTGCGCGAGCGCCGGGGCATGCGCATCATCACGGGTCGCACCCACTCGGTCGAGTGGGCACGCGGCATGGCCCAAGCGGTCGGCGACGACGTGGTGTCGTCCCGACCCCTCTGGGCCGCGTCTCGCCCGCAGCGCCCCCAGCCGGTCCTGACCACGACCCCGCAGCATCCGGCCGCCGTCCTCGGCGATCGCATCGTGGTCCCTGGCAGCCCGTTCGACATCGCCACGACCCCCGGGGGCGCGGCGCTCGTGACCCGCGGTCATGCGGCGGCCGTCGACGTGCTGCGCCTCGACCCCCCCGGCGTCATCGGCTCGGTGCGCACGGGACCTGTGCCGACGCGCGTCGTCGTCGAGCCGTCCGGCACGTACGCCTACGTGACGAGCCAGTTCGGCGAGGAAATCGAAACCATCGATCTCGACACCCTGCGCCTGGCCGGAACCGTGTCGGTGCAGGGGCACCCCCTCGGGGCGGCGATCGCCCCCGATGGCCACACGCTCTTCGTCACGACCAACATCGACCGACTCTTTGCGATCTCCATCCCCCATGGTCGCGTCGTGGCGTCGGTCCCCATCCCGCTGACGTGCCTGCAGGTCACCGTCCACCCATCGGGACGCCGCGTGTACGTCCCCTGCGGGAAGGCGGGCGTCATCGTCGAGATCGATGCGCATACGCTCTGCCCGCTACGGCGCTTCCAGGTGGGCGGCGTCGCCCAGGACCTGGTCGTGACGAAGGACGGCGTCACCCTGTATTGCGCTAACGAGGGCGGGTGGCTCAACGCGATTCACCTGCCTACGGGCCGGGTGTCGAGCCTCGACCTCGGCACCGGAGGCATGGGGCTGGCATTGAGCCCAGATGAGCACCTCTTGTTCGTTAGCCTCGTGTTCGCGGGACGCATTGCGGTCATCGACCCGAGCACCATGAGCCTTCGCGCCACGTTGATGACCGGGGGGAGACCGCGCCTCATCGCCTTCGAGCGCAGCGGCCGGACGGCGGTCGTAGCCAACGAGGCAGGGTGGGTGGACGTGATTCGCTGAACATTATGACTTTTGGGGCGCGGCGTCTTGCGTAGGCGCCATGCCCGTCGCATTGTTTCTGGAAGGATCAACCTGGACCTTCCAGTGTCTGCTCACCGAGCATTCGTCGTCTGCTTCATCGCCCTAGCGGCAGCAGTCGCTGCCGCCTGCAAGGGCTCGACGGAGGTCGTGTTCGCCGTTGGGCTCAAGATCACGCCCTCCGACACGTTCCTTCCGCAGCTGGGGACGGTTCAAATCCATGCGACGGTGTACGACACCGCGGGGCAGGCGAGCCCGGTGCGGCCGCACTTCACGATCAGCGACACCACGTTGGTCTCGATCACCGAGGATGGCTTCGTCACCTCACTTGGACCTATCGGTAGCGCAATTATCGAGGCGTCGCTCGGTCCCTTCGAGGATTACGTCACCATCACCGTGCACGACTCAAGCCTCGTGCGGGTGAAGCTCCCAGATCCTGCATACGGAGCCGCGATCTCTCCCTCGGGCGTCGCGTACGTCACCCAGACATTCCTCGGTAAGCTCCGTCGCGTGGACCTGCCGTCGCGGACCGTCAATGCCGAAGTCGTCGTTGGCTCGATACCCACCGAAGTCGCCTTCAACTCGACCGCCGCGGTCGCCTACGTTACGAACCAATGGAGCCACAATGTGGGCGTTGTGGACGTCGCGACAAACATCCAAGGCGACGTCATTCCGGTCACCGGCGACCCCTTCGAGGTCATTGTCGCTCCCGGTGACTCGATTCTCTACGTGTCCACCAACGTCGACAGCGTGTACGGCATTCGGCTCGCGACAAAGGCAGTCATCGCGGCCTTCCCGACACCCGCCGTTGGCAACGGCTTCGCCCTGCGCAACGACACGCTACTGTACGTGAGCACGCACTCAGGCGGCACCGTCATCGAGTTCAATCTCAAGACGCGAGCCGTCGGGCGCACCTTTACGGTGGGCGGCACCCCGCAGAAGCTGGTCGTCTCGCCGGACGGCAACGAGCTGTACATCGCCAATGAGGCGGGATATGTGCAATTCTGGAATCTCGTCACCGGGGCTCAAATCGGAGGCAACCTCGCCCTGCCACCCGGGAGCGCCGGGTACGGCATGGCCCGCCGGCCGAGTAACGGACAGCTCTACGTTACGAGCGCCTACTTCGGTGGGGGGAACATTCACATCATCAACCCGGTGACGCGCACCTTGACCCGTACGATTGTGGCGGGCGGCTCCACGCGCCGCGTCGTCTTCAACGCCTCCGGCACCATCGGATTCGTGCCCAACGAAGGCACAGGGTACAGCACCGGCTGGATCGACTTCCTGAAGTAGAGCCCGCGCTGGGCGGTGCGGCTTGTCGAGCGAGCAGGGGGCTTATGTCGAGGCCCCCTGTTTCGTTATCGTATCCGCCGAGGAAATGCCCACTACCGACGAAGTCAAAGCTTGGTACAACCAGCACTACTCCGCCAAAGGGCTGCAAAGCATGCGCCCGGCCGCGGCCTACCCGATGTTCCTGGATCTGCTGGAGGTGCGCCCCGGGGCGCGTTTGCTCGACGTCAGCTGCGGCTCCGGGTTCTTGCTCGATGCCGCGCGGGCACGCGGGGTGTCGGCGGTAGGCGTCGATCTCTCGGATCAGGCCATCCACATCGCCAAACAGGTCGCGCCCGCCGCCGCTCTCGCGGTCGGGGCGGGGGAGCAGCTCGCCTTCAAAGACGCCACCTTCGACTACGTCAGCTGCCTCGGCTCGCTGGAGCACTTCCTCGACATGGGCCAGGGCGTTCAGGAGATGCTGCGCGTCGCCAAGCCCACCGCGCGCTTCTGCATCATGGTGCCGAACGAAAACTTTATCGGCTGGAAGGTGCTGGGACACCAGGGCACCGCGCAGCAGGACATCAACGAGCATCTTCTCTCTCTCGGGTCCTGGCGTCGCTTCTTCGAGAGCCAAGGCCTCGAGATCGTACGCGTCACGCCCGATCGCTGGCACGCGGTGCGCTGGCGAAAAACGCCGGGCGGGGGCGGCGCCGCCCGCTTGATCAGCGGGCCGCTGCTCGAGGCGGCGTGGCGGCTGGTCCCCCTGGCGTGGCAGTACCAGTTCGTGTTCCTGCTGCGGCGGCGTAGCACTCCTCCCACTGCGCCATGATCGCCGGCCACCCGAACGCGGTGGCCACATACCTGCGTCCCGCTTCCCCCAATCGCTTCGCCAGCTCGCGATCGCTGACGACTCGCTGTAACGCAACGGCGAGCGGAACGGGATCGCCGGGAGGCACGAGCAAACCGGTCTCACCGTCCCGCACGATGTCCGTGATCCCACCCAAGTTGCTGCCGATCACCGGTACGCCGTAGCTCATCGCTTCCAGCAGGACGACGCCGAGCCCCTCCGTATCGCCCCGCGCGTCCAGGATGGACGGCAGCACCACGACGTCCGCCGTCGCATAGGCGTTCCGCAGGTCGGCTTCCGAGACGCGCCCGCGGACGGCGACGCGATCGCCGAGACCATCCCGAGCGATCTGCGCTTCGAGCGGGGCGCGCTCAGGCCCGTCACCGATCACGGTGAGCCGCGGCCGCACGTCCGAGGGGAGGCGCCGGACGGCCTCGATCAGGTGCGTGACGCCCTTGCGCTCGACGAGGCGCCCGACGAAGAGAATCCGGAACGCCCCGTCCCGGGCGGGCAGACGGGCCGTCGCTGCTGGTGCGAACCCGAGCGTGTAGGGAATGACGCGCACCGACGTGCGGGCGAAACGGGCGATCTCCCCCGCCGTGTACGACGAGATGGCGACGACCGCGTCGGACATGCGAAGGGCCCAGCGCACGAACCACCGCAGCCACGGCAACGAGCTCTGCACCCAGCGCAGCTCGACGCCATACCACGATGTGACCAGCCGCGCGCCGCCCGCGAGCCGCGCCCCCCACCCGAACAGCGCGTGAGGCACGGGCCAGTGCACGTGCACCACGTCGTACCGCCGCCGCCGGCACAGGCGCCAGATCGCCCACATGCCGCCGGCGACGTAGGGCAGGGGAAGAAGTTTGTAGCGGAGTGAGCGGCGCATGCGGTCGGGCGCGGCCTCGTCGTGGGTCAGGTCTTCCCAGCGGGCCGGTGCATACCGGAAGCGATGTACCGGAATGCTACGGTACTCCGCGTTGCCACCGCCCCGGTAGGCCGATGTGAAGACCTCCACCTCGTGGCCCGCGGCGCGGAGCCGCACAATCAGCTCGACGAGCCAAGGCACGATCACATCCTCGGGCCCGCGGGGGAACGCCGTGACGACGTGCAGAATACGCATCGGGGTGGTGTACTATAGCCCCGAAGTGGTTATCTTGGCAGCGGTTATCCCGTTTCCCCTGTCCCTCGAGCAAAGGATGAGCGCCTGGCTAACCCGGGCAAGGTGTGGTGGTTTCGGGCCCTCCAGGTGGTCGTACTGGCGGGCGCGGCCTACTACCTCGCCCGTGTCGCGGCGCCCCATTGGCCCGCGATCCGCAGCCGTGGCCTGGCTTGGCACCTCGGCCCGCTGGCGGCCAGCGCGGTGCTGGTGCTGGCGACCCTGTCGGTCCTCCTGGCGGCGTGGACGGCCACCCTGCATTGGTGCGGTGCCCAGGTCCGCTACCGCGATGCGGCTCGGATCTGGTTCACGGCGAACCTCGCGCGATTCATCCCCGGCACCGTGTGGCAGTTCGCGAGTCTCGCGGCGATGGCCTCCCGGTACCAGGTGTCGATGATCGCGGCGACGGCCACGGTGCTGCTCGAGCAAGTCGTGCTGCTCATTACGGGGCTCCTCGTGATCGCGGCCCTGACGCCGGCGGTGCTCCACGCCGCCTGGTGGCAGACGGCCCTCGCCGCCGCCGCCGTGCTGGGCGCCGCAGGGCTCGCCTTGCCGCGGCCGAGCGGCAGGGTAGGGCACTGGCTCGAGCGTCGCTTCCCGGGTATCCGCCTCCTCTGGTCGGGAGTGACGCCGGCGCGGCTCGCCGGATTTGTCGCCACGCTCGTCGTGCCGTGGGTGTTGTACGGGATCGCGTTCCGGCTCCTCGCCCTGGGACTGCTCGGCGCGCCCCCCCCCGGCGGGTCGTGGGAGTTCTTCATCGCGGCGTTCACGGGCAGCTACGTCGCGGGGGTGATCGCCGTGTTCGCGCCGGCGGGTCTCCTGGTGCGGGAAGCGGCGCTGATCGGGCTGCTGTCGCCGCTGCTGGGCAGCGGCGACGCTGTGATCCTCGCCGCCGCATCACGTATCTGGCTCACAGCGTTGGAGGTCTTGGCCGCGGTCGTCGTACTCGCGCTCCCTACGCTTCCTGAGGCTCCATGACCAACGGCACCACCGACACCACGTTCACGCCGCGCTACCCGAACCTCATCGCGTTCGCGTGTTTGACGCTGTTCGTGTTGATCCTGTGCGCGCCAATGTTCGCGGGCAAGATCCTCCTCGGACCTGGTAGCGACCAGTTCAACGCGGGATACCCATTTACGGTCTTCTGGAACGACTATGTGCGCGCCCACGGCGCGGTGCCCCAGTGGGACCCGTACATCTTCGGCGGGTTGCCGTACGTCGCGGCCCCGCACGGCTCCACGTTCCATCCCATCGTGCTGCTGCGCTTCGTCCTCCCGCCCGACATGGCGATCAACGCCAGTTTCCTGATCCACCTGATCCTCGCGGGGTTCTTCGCCTACATGTTTTTCCGCGAGTACAAGCTGCCGTGGGTCGCCGCGGTGGCCGGGGCGCTCGCCTATCAGCTTACGGGGCAGGTAGCCTCCCTCGTGAACTCGGGGCACGAAGGCAAGCTCATCGTGTCGGGCCTCTTGCCCCTGGCGCTGTGGGGGCTGACGCGCTGGATCCGCGACGGGCGCGTCTCGGGTGCGGCGATCCTGTCCGTCAGCGTTGGCCTCGCCATTCTGAGCCCACAGCTGCAGATGGCGTACTACCTGATGCTCGCCGCCGGGTTGTTCGCGCTCTACCTCACGTTCCTGGACCCCGAGCGCCCGGCGCGGCGCGTCGGGCTGCTGCGGCTCGCCGGGTCGCTGGGTGCGGTCCTGCTCGGCGGTGCAATGGCCGCCATCCAGGTGCTGCCGTTCCTGCAATACATCCCGTTCTCTCCGCGCGCCGACGCCGGCGTGTCGAGTGGCTGGCTGCACGCGACGTCGTGGGCGATGCCCCCGGAGGAGCTGATCGACACGCTGCTGCCGCAGTTCTCGGGGCTCAAGGAACTGTACTCGGGGACGAACTTCTTCAAGGGCCACACGGAGTACCTGGGGGTGTGCGCCCTGATCCTCGCCACGATCGGCGTGACACAGACGGCCAGGGCGCGGTTGCGGTGGGCGTTCGTCGGACTGGCCTTGTTCTTCCTGACATTCGCCCTCGCCGGGGCGACGCCGTTTTTCCGGATCTGGTACGCGATCCTGCCGATGGTCAGCAAGGCGCGCGCTCACAGCATGGCCTTTTACATCGTGGCGTTCGCGGTAGCGGTGTGGGTGGCCTTCGGCGTCGAGCGGGTGTTGCAGCGGGACCGGCCAGTCAAAGGTCTGCTGGCGTGGCTCGTCGCCCTCGGCGTCGTCCTGCTCTTCGGGCTGAGCGGCGCCTGGTCGAACTTGGCCCGCTCGTTCGCCGATCCGGCCAAGATCGAGAACATCGCCGCCAATCGTGATGCGCTGCTACTGGGATCTCTGCGCGTGGCCGCGTTTGGGGCCGCCACGCTCGGCCTGCTCTGGGCCTGGGGCAGGGGCAACGTCCGCGCCCGGGCATTTGCGCTGCTCCTATTCGGATTGCTCGGGTTCGACTTTTACACAATCGACCGCCAGTTCTTCGTGTACTCGCCCCGGGCGCGGCAGCTGTTCGCGCCGGACGCGATCACGGAACGCATCCGCCCCACGCCACTCCCATATCGGGTGTTCGATACGGGTCCGTACGGCGCCGCGATCCTCATGAGCTACGGGATCCCCCAAGTGCTCGGCTACCACGGCACGGAGATCGCCGCGTACGACGATTTGCTCGGCGGGAAGAACACCTGGCGCAACCTTCCGCACCCAGAGCTGTGGCGCCTCCTCGCGATCCGGTACATCGTCGTGGGCGACAGCATCAAGTTCCCCGGGTACCACCACGTTCTGGGGCCGGTTCCGAACGCCCTCGGCGCCCGAACGTATCTATACGAGGCAGACAGTCCGCCCCCGTACGTCCGCGTCGTCCCCGCGGCCGTGAAAGGAGAGGCGGACGGCATCATCCCAACGATCCTGGATCCGAGGCTCGACTACGGCCGCGTGGTGCTGTTCACGCCGGACCAGCCCGTCAAGCCGTTGCCGATCGATTCGATGCCGCCGCCAAGCCCCGCCCGTCCACACGTCGAGGCCTGGGAACCGGGACGAATGACGATCACGCTCGATCCCGCGCCGCCGGCGCCCAGCTACGTGCTCGTGGCGGAGAACTGGTATCTGGACTGGCACGCGACCGTGGATGGGACGGCCGCGCAGGCGTTGCGGGGGGACCAGACGTTCATCACCGTCCCGGTGCCGGCGGGGGCGCGTCGCGTGGAGCTGGTGTATCGCTCCAGCCGCTATCGCACTGGCCGGCTGATCTCGATTCTCGCGACCTTGATCGTCGCAGGGTGCCTCGTCGGGCCGCCTCTCACGAAACGGTTCGCCCGTCGTGCCTGAACGCGCCCTGGTCGTCATCCCGACCTACAACGAGGCGCCGAACGTCTTGAACGTCGTGCCGCAAGTCCTGGCGCAGGACCCGCGGCTCGAGGTGCTGGTGGTAGACGACAACTCCCCCGATGGCACCGGCCGGATGGCCGACGAGCTCGCCGCCGCGAACCCGCGGGTGCACGTGCTCCACCGGGAAGGGAAGCTGGGCCTCGGTACGGCCTATATCCGGGGGTTTGGGTGGGCCCTCGAGCGCGGCTACGACTACGTGTTCGAGATGGACGCCGACTTCTCGCACGACCCGGCGCACTTAAAGGAGTTTCTCAAGGCCATCCAGGACGCCGACGTCGTGCTGGGGTCGCGCTATCTCGATGGGAAGGTGACTGTGGTAAATTGGCCGATGGGGCGGTTGATGCTATCCTATTGCGCCAACATCTACGCCCGCTGGATCACCGGATTGCGAATCTGGGACCTCACCGGTGGCTTCAAGTGCTTTCGCAGGCGCGTGCTCGAGACCATCGACTTGTCTCAAGTGCGCTCCAATGGATACGCCTTTCAGATCGAGATGAGCGTCCGCGCATGGCGAAAAGGGTTCAAGCTCCGGGAAATCCCGATCGTGTTCGTCGACCGGACCGAGGGGCAGAGCAAGATGAACCGGGCGATCGTCCGCGAAGCAGTGTGGATGGTGCCGCGGCTTCGGCTCCAGGGGTGGTTCGGCCGCATCTAGTCGGCCTGCCGATCTACAAGATGACGGGGTCGGGGAACGACTTCGTCATTATTGGCGGACGCACTTCCACGCCGGACGACTGGACACCAGCCGATATCCAGGCAGCCTGCGCCCGTGGGACGGGCGTGGGCGCCGACGGGCTCGTGTTCGTAGCCCCGGGCTCCCGTCTCGGCGCCGTCCGGATGATCTACTTCAACTCCGATGGCTCCCGCGCTGCCATGTGCGGCAACGCCGCTCTCTGCAGCACGACGCTCGCTGCGCACCTGAACCTGGGCGGCGCGGACGGCATGGATCTCGAGACGGACGCCGGCACCTATCGGAGCCGGACGGCGGCGGGTCCAGGCCGCGCGGAGCTCAACCTGGCGCCGATCGACGCCCCCGCAGCCGTCCCTGGGCTGGGCCTCGTGGCCGGCGAGCAGCGCGCCGCCCTCGGCATCGTCGGCGTCCCGCACCTCGTGGTGCTCCTGGACGACGTGGACCAGCTGGACCTGATGGGACGCGGCCGGGCCCTCCGGCTCGATCCTACACTCGCACCCGAAGGCGCCAACGTGAACTTCATCTCCCCAGGGGGACGCGCCGGGGAATGGCGGATGCGCACCTACGAGCGCGGGGTGGAGGCCGAAACCCTGGCTTGCGGGACCGGCTCGGTAGCTGCCGCCTGCGCCATCCAGGAATGGGGATTGGGACGTCTGCCCATCAACATTGTGACGCGCAGCGGCCGCCTTCTGGAGATCAAAGGGACCAAGACCGCGAGCGGAGGCTACCACGATGTATGGCTTGCTGGGGAGGGGCGGATGGTCTTCCGGGGTGTGCTTACGTGATCGGCTTCTCCACATTCGCACATGCGACAACTTAACATAACATCTATTATACGAAGTTGACTCCCGTCATGGTGTCCCCTTGGTGAGCTCACCCAGACGCACCTTGGCTTCTGTTACGGCCACCTCTTTCGGCAGCTCATCCACGATCCTCCGGTAGGCCACAATCGCCTTGGACGTGTCTCCCGCGGCCACCCAGGCCCTGCCGGCGTCGGAGAGCATCTGTGCCTTCAGGAAGCCCATCCGCGCCCGCTCTGCCCCTGTCTGATACGCCGCAGCGGCCTCCCGCGGCTTGCCAAGATTCTCGTACGCCGCGCCGAGCAACCCGTACGCCTGGGCCCGGAATGCCGCCCCAGCGCTGGGCGCAAAGTCCCGCAGCACCTCGACCGCCTGTTGAGACTGGCCCTGGAGCAGCCGCACCTGGGCGAGCAGCAGCCGGCCTTCGGAGGCCGCGTTCGTGCCCGAGTAGTTCTCGGTGATCCGCGCCAGCTCACTCGCCGCCAACGGCAGGTTCTGGTTGTCGAAGGCATAGCGCGCGCCCTGCAGCTGCCGGCCGGCGATCGCTTCGCTGCGCCTGGTGGACGAGACGTTCCAGACGAACAAGACGGCGCCCACGACGAGCAGTGTGATGACCCAGCTCGTCGCTTGTCTGTGGGCCCTGGTCCAAACGAGCACCCGCTCGAGGAACGGCGCGACCTGCGTGGTCGCTCCCGCCTGCGTCACTGACTGCGTTGCCATTTCGTTTTTCCTTGGCGTCTAGACGTCTAGGCATCTTCGTTTGATCCACCCCAGTGCCCCTGGGGTGACTCGAACACCCGGCCAACGGTTTAGGAAACCGCTGCTCTATCCACCTGAGCTACAGGGGCGTAAGCGCGGAAATGTAGACGAGTTACGTGTAGTGCAGCAAGGCCTCGACGCGCTCTCCCTGCAGCCGCTGACGTCCCTTCAGGAAGTCGAGCTCGATGAAGAAACTGAACCCCACGACGCCCCCCCCCCCGCCCGCCCGGCCCACGAGCTGCGCCGCCGCGGCTGCGGTCCCGCCAGTCGCCAGGACGTCGTCGACGACCAGTACACGGTCGCCCTGCTCCACCGCGTCGTGGTGCATCTCCAAGGCGTCGGTGCCGTACTCCAGAGCGTACTCGACCCGCTGCGTCGCTGCCGGGAGCTTCCCCGGCTTGCGGATCGGGACCAGGCCGGCGCGGAGGCGCAGGGCGATGGGCGCCCCGAAGATGAACCCGCGAGACTCGATGCTGACGACCCTGGAGATGCGCGACTTCGCGTACGGAGCCGCCATGAGATCCACCGCACGCGCAAACAGTCCCGCGTCGAGCAGGATGGGCGTGATGTCTTTGAACCCAATCCCCGGCTTCGGGAAGTCCGGCACCTCGCGGATCGCACGCTTCAGGTCGTCGAGTGAAGTCACTTGATATCGAAAGAGTTCGGGACTTCAAGTTCTGCTGGAACGTCAAGTCGGTCGAGCGTGTCCACGCGCGCGCCCGAGGGGCCGCGGCGCAGCAACTCCTCGAGCCTATCCAGCGCCTCGTCCGGGCCTTGAGAAACTACTTCAACGGTTCCGTCCCGCAGATTGCGCGCGAACCCACCCAAGCCGAGTCGCTCCGCCTCCCGCCACACGAACCACCGGAACCCTACGCCCTGCACCCGCCCCCGGGCGATCCAGCGGCGGCGGCTCACTGGAGGGGGGACGCCCGCTGTCGGCGACGCTGCCGCAGGACGTACACCGTGGCCGCAACCGCGACGATGGGGATGAGGGCCACGATGGCCCAGGTGGCGTACCGCTTTACCTCGTCGTTCCGCAGCACCGCCTCGTTTCGACCCAGGGCGTAGCCGATCCACGTCAAGATCGTGCACCACACGAGCGAACCGAGGGCGGTATAGCCGACGAACTTGGGCAGCGGCATGCGGTGCAGGCCGGCGGGGATCGAGATGAGATGCCGTACGACCGGGAAGAGCCGCCCCACGAATGTGCTGAACTCGCCATGCTGCGCGAAGAACCGTTCCGAGCGCGCCAACGCCGATTCGGTCAGCAGTACGTACTTGCCGTAGCGGCGCAGGAACGGCCCACCGATCCAATGCGCACCATAATAATTCACGAGCGCCCCGACGACGCTCCCCAGCACTCCGCAGGCCACCGCGACGACGAAACTCATCTCGCCTTTCGCTGCCCAGTACCCCGCCGGTGGCATCACGAGCTCGCTGGGCAGGGGGAGAATCGACGACTCCATCGCCATCAACGCGACGATGCCCGGGTAACCGAGCTGGAGCAGGCCGTTCAGCAACCAATCGACGAACCGCTCAAGCATCGAAGCCGTGCTCCCCGACCAACGGGACAAAGCGCGCGTCGCCAAGCGGAGTAACCTCAGTCCCGCTCGCCGTGCGCCGCACCAGCGTAAGCGTCTGCGCGCCCTTTGCGCCCAGCGGGATGATCATCCGCCCCCGGGGCGTCAGCTGGTCCACCAGGGGCTGGGGTACCTCCGGGCCACCCGCGGCTACGAGGATGGCGTGGTACGGGGCGTAGGCACTCCAGCCCAGGGTACCGTCGCCCACCAGGAGGGACACGTTGCCGGCCGCGGCCGCCTTCAGGGCCGCCTGGGCCGTCTCGGCGAGGCCTCGCACCCGCTCGACCGTGAACACCTGGTCCGCGAGCGCCGCGAGCAGCGCGGTCTGGTATCCCGAGCCGGTGCCGATCTCGAGGACGCGTTCTTTCCCCGTCAACGAAAGCGTTTCGAGGTAACGCGCCTGCGTAAAGGGCTGGGAGATCGTCTGGCCGTTGCCGATCGGCAGCGCGGCGTCTTCGTACGCCCGGTGGCGCAACGCCTGCGGGACGAAAAGGTGCCGCGGCGTCTCGGCGAAGGCTCGCAGGACGGCGAGGTCGCGTATGCCTTTGGCGCGTAGCCCCTCCACGAGGCGCGCGCGGTACCCCCCGAAGCCATCCCGGACGGTCATTCCCCGAGATTCCACTGCCGCACGACTTCGAGCAGCTCGTAGTTGGTGAGGTCCACGTGCAGCGGCGTCACTGAGATGTACCCGTCCTTCACGGCTTGAAAGTCCGAGTCGGCGCCACCGGACCAGGTGACGTGGCCGCCGCCGATCCAGTAGATGTCGCGCCCCCACGGATCCTTCATGCGGGCGATCTCCTCGTGGAAGACGCGGCTGCCGAGGTTCGTGGCCTTCACACCCTTCACGTCCGCCGCCGGGATGGGCGGCAGGTTGATGTTCAGGAGCGTCTCCTCCGGGAAGTTCTCGACCCTGACTATGCGCTCGATGAGCCGCCGCAGGCCGTCCCGGTGGCTCTCCAGGTGTTCGAGGTCGAAGCTGCCGTAGGAGACGGCGATGCTGGGGATCCCGGCGGCCAGGCCCTCCATCGCGGCGGCCACCGTGCCCGAGTACAGCACGTCCTCGCCCATGTTGGGTCCGTGGTTGATCCCGGAGATGACCCAATCGGGCTGCTCCGGCATCAGGGCGCCGAGGGCGAGGAGCACGCAGTCGGTGGGCGTCCCGTCCACCTGGAAGGCGCCGTCGGCGCGGCGGTTGGCCCGGACGGGGCGATGCAAGGTGAGTGAATGCGACGTGCCGCTCTGTTCGCGATCGGGGGCGACGACCGTGACCTGCCCCACCGTGGCGCAGACGTCGGCGAGCAAGGCGATGCCGCGCGCGAGAATGCCGTCGTCGTTCGAGACGAGAATCTTCACGCCGCGCCCGCCCCAGCGATGATACGGCGGGCGTACCGCGCGAACACGCGCACCACCCGCCACGTGTCGGCCCAGGGCCGGAAGTGGCTCTCCGCGCCGGCGTAAATCGTCGGAATGGCGACGCAGGCGACCCGAAAGCGCGCGTCGCAGGCGCCGAGGAGGAACGCCGTCTCGTAGTCGTAGCGGGTTCCGGCGGGCTGGACGCGCTCCGCCACTGCCCGCGTGAACGCCCGAAACCCCGTCTGGGCGTCGGTGACGCCCTGCCCGGCGATGCGCGTGGCCAGTCGCGCGGACATCCAGTTGGTGAGACGCCGTCCGAGAGGCATCGCGCCGCTGCGCTCGCGCGCGCCGAGCACCAGGTCCGCACGTCCCTCCCGGATCGGCGCGAGGAGGCGCGGGATCTGCGTGGCAGGATGTTGACCGTCGGCGTCCAGCGTGACGATGACGTCGGCATCCGCCGCGAGCGCGGCTGCGACGCCAGTCGTGAGGGCCGCGCCCTTGCCGCGGTTCGTCGCGTGGCTCAGCACCGTCGCCCCCGTCCCCCGTCCCACGTCCCCCGTCCCGTCGGTCGAGCCGTCGTCCACGACGTAGACGGGCCCTGCCCCCCGCGCGTCCGCCACGACCGCAGCCACGGTGGCGGCCGCCTGATAGGCGGGAATCACGACCGCGACGAGGGGCTTAGCGCGTGCCGGCATTCGGCGAGCTGTTCCCCTCGAGGATACCCAGGACCGACTTCAGCTCGGCGCGCAGTTCTTTCACCGTTTCCGTGGCGAGCGCGCGGCGCGCTTCGGGCTTCAACTCTCCGGAGCGGCGGTACTGCTCGATCTTCTGGCGCGCCCCTTCGATCGTGTACTTCTCGGTGTAGAGGAGGTGCTTGACCAGCATGATCAGCTCGATCTCGCGGCGCTGATATACGCGGTTCCCCGAACGATTCTTGGCGGGGTTCAGGAAGCGGAACTGGCTCTCCCAGTACCGCAACACGTGCGGCTTCAGGTCGGTGAGCTGGCACACTTCACCGATCGAGAAGAACTCCTGTACGGGATGGCTCGGAAGACTCGCGCTCATCGCCACTGCTCCGCCTTGAGGTCGCGCTCCATCAGATCGGTGACGGCCTGCCGCGGCGCCTTGCCCCGAAACAGCACGTCCGCCACTTCCCGCGCGATGGGGAGCTCGACGCCGTGCCGCTCGCCCAGCGCCACCGCCGTGCGCGCGGTGTTTACGCCTTCAGCCACCGTCGCCTTGCCCGCCTGCGCCTGGTCGAACGTTTGCCCCTGCCCCAGGGCCACACCCAGGCTGCGGTTGCGCGACAGCGCGCCCGTCGCCGTGAGAATCAAGTCGCCCATCCCCGCGAGCCCGGCGAACGTCATCGGGTCCGCGCCAAGGGCGACTCCGAGCCGCGTGATCTCGGCGAGGCCGCGGGTGATCACCGCCGCGCGCGTGTTGTACCCGAGCCCCAACCCTTCGAGGATTCCCGCGGCGAGCGCGATCACGTTCTTGAGCGCACCGCCCAACTCGACACCGACGACGTCGGTGTGCGAGTAGACGCGAAAGTAGGCGGCCGAAAACACCTGCTGCGCACGCCGCGCCACCGTGTGGTCATCGGCGGCTGCGACGACGGCCGTGGGTTGCCGCTCGTAGACCTCCTGCGCGAACGACGGCCCCGACAGCACGGCGATCGGCGTACCCCGCGGCAGCACCGCGCCGAGGACCGATGACGGCCGCTCCAAGCCCTCCGGATCGAGGCCCTTCGAGACGCTCACCACCAGGGGCTGCTCCCCCTTCTTGGGGAACGCGGCCGCCGCCTGCGCCATGACCGGACGTACGGCGTGCGACGGCGCCGCCGACACCACCACCTCCGCTCCGCGCACGGCGGCGCCGAGGTCACCCTCGGCGCGCAAGGCGGGCGCCAGGGACGCCCCCGGAAGGAAGACGGGGTTTGCGTGCTCGCGGTTCACAGCCTCGATCACTTCCGCCTCGCGCGCCCACAGGGTGACCGTCTCTCCCTTCCGCGCGAGCAGGTCGGCGAGGGCGGTCCCCCAGGCGCCGCCCCCGACGACGGCGATCCGGCTCACGTCGCCACCTGACCCCGCGTCCGGAATCTGTTCTCCGTCCCCGCGAGCAGGCGCTTGATATTCGCGCGGTGCGCGAGCACGATCAGCAGCGCGAGGACCACGCTCGCCCAGAATGTCGGGCCCCCGCCGCCCGCCGTCAGCCAGACCCACAGCGGAAACGTCAGGGCCGCCACAATCGAGCTGACCGAGACATACCCGGTGAACCACAAGCACAGGCCCCAAACGGGGAGGGCGATCACGAATGCCAGGGGCGCCAGGGCGAGGAAGACTCCCGCCGCGGTCGCGACGCCTTTGCCGCCGCGAAAGCGCACGTACGGCGAGAACATGTGCCCCAGCACGGCCGCGCCCCCGAGGGTGACAGGCAGCCAGTCGGGGCCATGCGCCCAGCGGGCGAACAGCGCCACCGGAACCGCGCCCTTCGCCACGTCGACGAGGCCCACGGGGATCGCGTAGCGCCAGCCGAGCAAGCGGTACACGTTCGTGGCACCCAGATTCCTGGATCCGTGCTCGCGCAGGTCGATCCCCCGCCCCAGCTTGCCGGCGATGTAGCTCGTCGGCGTGGCACCGAGCAGGTAAGCGGCGACAATCCAAAGCGCGGCGCTCACCGCCGTCCCTTCTTGCGGCGGAACTTGATGGTGAGCGGCGCGCCGGTGAAATCCCACGCCTCACGGAAGCCGTTGTGCAGGTACCGGGTATACGACTCGGGGACCGCCTCGGGCCGGTTCGCGATCACGGCGAAGCGCGGCGGCGCCGTGCCGACTTGGGTCGCGTAAAAGAGGCGCAGCGACTCGCCGACGGGTTGCGGCGGCTGCTGGCGGGCCAGGAGATCCTCGAGCACGCGATTCACTTCGGCCGTCGGCACGCGCTTCTCGCGCTCGGCGGCGACTTCGAGAATCGCATCGAGTAGCTTGACCACGCGCTGCCCGGTCTTGGCCGAGACGTAGTAGAACGGAATGAACGAGAGGAACGGTGCGCGCGCTTTGAGGTCTTTCTCTCCGCGCACGGCGGTATTGGTGTCTTTCTCCTCGATCAGGTCCCACTTGTTCACGGCGATGAGCACGCCGACGCCCTTTTCCCAGGCGTCGTTCGCGATCTTCATGTCCTGCGCGTGCAGTCCGTCCTTCGCGTCGACCACCAGCACACAGACCTGCGCTTGCTCGATGGCGCGGGACGTGCGTAAGGTCGCGTAGAACTCGAGGTCCTCGTCCACTTTGCTGCGTTTGCGCAGCCCCGCGGTGTCGATGAAGACGAGGCGGTGTCCCTCGTACACGAGCGGTGTGTCGATGGCGTCGCGCGTCGTCCCGGGCTCGTCCGCCACGACGAGCCGGTCCTGTCCGAGCAGCCGGTTCACGAGGCTCGACTTGCCCACGTTGGGGCGGCCCACGACGGCGACGCGAATCGCTTCTTCGTCGGGCGCGGCGCCCTCGGCGGGCAACAGCGTCACGAGCTTGTCCAGCAGGTCGCCGCTGTTCTTGCCGACCGACGCCGAGACCGGGAACGGCTCGCCCAATCCCAGCTCGTAGAACGAGAGCTGGCGCGTTTCGTTGGGCAGGTCGTCGCACTTGTTCACGACGAGCAGCACCGGGCGCTGGACCTTCCGCAGGTACTGCGCGATCTCGAGGTCCGCCGGATGCACGCCCGCCTGCACATCGACGAGGAAGACCAGCACGTCGCTCTCGGCCACCGCCTGCTCCACCTGAACCCGGATCGCGCGGTTCATCGGGTCGGTCGAGCCGGGGACCAGGCCGCCGGTGTCCACCAGCCAGAAGCGGCGGCCGTTCCACTCCGCGGGGGCGAAGTGACGGTCGCGGGTGACGCCCGGCTGCGCGTCCACGATCGCCTGCCGCCGCCCGATGATCCGGTTGAAGAGCGTGGACTTGCCGACGTTGGGCCGGCCGATGATCGCGATCGTCGGGGCGCTCACGCCGCCACCTCCTCGCTCACCAGCGCGTCCGCGAAGTCGTACGACAGCTTGATCGGCATCGGGAGCTGCGCCGCGAGGGCATGCGCGTCCAAATCATCCATGAAGACGAGGTCGTCGTTTACAGCCTCGGCCGGCAGGAGCACGAGATCGAGGTCGCTCCGCTCCCGCAGCGCCGCGAGCAGCGTCGCGCCTGGGAGGAGGCCCGCGGTCGTCACGGACGGCCCGAACAGCGAGTTCTCGAGCGCCAGGATCTCGAATTGCGCGCCCGTCGCCGCGGCGAGGCCGGTCACGACTTGGGGCATCAGCGCGCCCATCGCGGTCCCGGTCACGACGCCGATCCGCTTGCCTTGCCAATCCCCTGCCCCGAGCCGGTCCCGGGCGGCCGCGATGCGCGTCTGGAGGTAGCGCACCGACCCCACGCCGTTCTCACGCTGGTCGAACTCGCCGTACCACTCGGCGGGCGGCAGCGGTTGCTCGGCCTGGAGGTACAGATCGTCGGCGCCATAGCACCAGGGACTGCCCCGCTCAGCGAGAGCGCGTTGCGCGAATTCGTTCACGGTCGCGATAGCGGCGCGGCACTCCTCCCGCCCCGGTTGGCGCACGAGGTCGTGCTTGCTGAATTCGGTCAGCGCCACGGGCACCACGGAAACCGACAACACCGCTGTCCCAATGCCGTACAGCTCGGCGAGCGTGCGGACCAGCTGCGGCCCATCGTTCACGCCCGGGACGAGCACGACCTGCGTGTGGACCTGGATCCCCCGCTCCGCGAACCACGTGAGCTGCGGGACGATGGCCTCGGCTTCCGGGTTCCGCAGCAACCAGCGGCGCACGACGGGATCGGTCGCGTGCACTGATACGTAGAGGGGCGACAGCCGGTATTCCACGATGCGCGCCAGGTCCCACGGCTTCAGATTCGTGAGGGTCGCGAAGTTGCCGTAGCGGAATGACAGTCGGTAATCGTCGTCCCGAATGTACAGGGCCGACCGCAACCCCAGCGGATTGCCGTCCACGAAGCAGAAATCGCAATGGTTGGCGCAGCGGCGGATGCGTGGCGCCTCGAGGGTGACCCCCATCGGGAGCCCCTCGGGACGCTCCACGTCGTACTCGACGTCCTCGCCCGACGGCAGCCGCGCCCGCAGCACGAACTGGTCGTCGGCGGTGAGGAACTCCCAGTCGAGAAAGTCCTCGAGGTCACGTTCGTTGACCGCGAGCAGCTGCGTTCCTGGGATGAGACCGAGGGCGGCACCCAACGTATCCGGCGCCACCGCCTGCACGCGAATCACCGCTGGCCCGCCTAGAGGTTCAAGGAGTTTGTGAAGCTTCGTGGTGCAACTTCAACGGCTAATATCGCTTAGGAGGGGCGGTAACGCCAGGCGACGAGGTCGCGCCCGGGGATGTGGACGTCGAACTCTTTGGTCCCCTGAGGCGGAAGCGGCGGGATTTCGATGACTTGGGTAGCCCGGACCGCCCCCTGGGCGTCCAGGAACTCGAACGTCAGCCGTTGGACGGCGGATGCCGCACCCCCGCCATTGCTCGCAACGCCGCTGAGCGTGAACCCGGCGGAGTCCGACAGGAAGGTGGTCACGCCGATCTCGAGCTGGAGCCCGCCATCGGCCAGGTCCTTGTACTTCTGGGCCGAGTCGCGACGTGCACGGAGGTCCCACCCCGCGGCGATCAGCCGCAAGGTGGCGCGGTTGAGGGGATCGACCGCCGCGAGGCGCTGAGCGGTCGCGAGCAGCCGCGTGCTGTCGCGCAGGGCCAGATAGCCATTGGCGAGATCGAGCAGGGCATCCCGGTCGTAGGGGCGCCGCTCGAGCGCGCGGGCGAGCAGCTTGGTCGCGGGGACGAAGAGGTTCGCCCGCAGGGCGCCGCGGCCCGCCTCGATCAGCACATCAGGGTTGCTGGCCCCGCCAGCGGGATAAATGGCGTCGAACACGGCTTCGGCGTCGTGCGCGCGACCGCTTTGGTAGTAGAGGCTCGCCATCCCCGTGACCGCATCCGTGGCGTCGGGATAGGCGGCGAGGTAGCCCCGAAATGCTTGCAGCGCCGGCTCGAACGCCGGTTGAGCGGCGGCGCTGTCGGCAGCGACCTGTGGGGCGCGCGCCGCCAGCGCGGCGCGGCGCTCGGCCACGCCCTGAACGCGCTGCCCCGAGTCGCGGGAGAAGGCCTGTTGATCGGCCGGGGCGAGTCGGGCTCCGCGGGCACGGCGTGACGCTGCCGACGCCTCGACCCGGCTCAGCACCATCGAATCGACCGCCAGGAGCCGCTGGATCGAGTCGCGGCCGAAGCGGGTGTGCTGCCAGCGCTGGGCGGCGGGGTCGCCCTGCACCCGGCGGAGGGAGAGCCGTGCCAGGCTGCCGAGCGCGTCCTTCTTGCTCTCGGCCCAGGCCGTGTCGCTCCCCGCGAGCTCGGCCGCCTTCGTGTAATAGAGGCCCGCCGAGTCGAGCCGGTCCTCGGATGTGTACAGCTGCCCGAGGGCGAAGAACGGGCGTGGGTGGTCGGGCATCAGGGCCGTCGCCTGACGCAGGAGCACCTTGGCGGAGTCGGGGCGGTTCTCCTGCCAGTTGCGCATCCCCGCCGCCACGACGTCGCGCCCCAGCGTCTGGCGATAACCGCCGATGTCCTGGTGGCACTGGGGGGCCAGGGCCTCGGCTCGGTCGAAGGCGCTGTCGGCGCCGCCGGCGTCGTGCATCTCGACGTAGTAGCGGCCCAGGTAGTACCACGCGGCGGGGTTCTTGTCCTGCCCATCCCCGGTGATGGTGCGCGTCAGGACGTCGAGCGTCTGGCGCAGCAGGTGCTCTTTGTTGTTGGGTTTCTCGACGGCGGTCTTGAGGTTGACGATCGCGCTATTGACCCGGAAGTGCCCCGCCTTGATGTCGCACGGCGGCTGGGGCGGGTTCCAGGTCTGGCCGGCGAGCGGAGCGGCGCCGCCCAGGACGGCGAGCACGAAGACGGCAGAGCGAGACGGCATGGTTCCGGTGTTCGAGAGCGGGCGACGGGATTCGAACCCGTGACGTCCAGCTTGGGAAGCTGGCATTCTACCCCTGAATTACGCCCGCAAGATGGGCGGAATGTGGCTCGACATCCCGCCCCGTGTCAATCGGTTCTCACTCCTTGTGGTACCGCCACGCCTGTATGCCAGCCCCGATCGCCTTGAGATCGAACTGATGCGTGCCTTGCGGCGGAATCGCCGGCACATCGACGGACTGCGTCGCGACGACGTCACCCTTCGTGTTCAGGAACTCGAAGACCAGCTTGAACGGCTGGTTGGGCGCAGGGCGCAGGTTGGTCACCAGACCCTTGACCTCGGTGCTCTGGTCCTGCGCGTCGAACTCGCTCACGGCGACATCGGTCGACAGCGTCGAGTCCGCCATGCGCAGGTAATGCAGGGTCGAGTCGACGTGCCCGACGCGCTGGTGCGCGAACGCAAGCAGCCTGAGCGACATGCGATTCATCGGATCCACGCTCACCAACCGCTGCGCCACCGGCAGCATGGCGGCCGAGTCGTTCAACTGCAGATAGGTATTCACGAGGTTGTAGAGCCCGTCGCGATAGTACGGGTTCACCTTCAGGCCCGCTTCGAAGGCCTGCGCGGCCAACCGGTAGGTCACGTTGGCCCCAGTCGTGTACTCGCGCATCACGTTGGTCAGCGAGTCGCGGCACGCCCGGATGCGCGCCGGCGCCGCGCGGGCGCCCCGGCAGCCCTTCCCCGCGGCCGCCGTGTCAGGCTCGTCGGGCACGCCCTGGAAGATTTCCACGCCGACGCGGAACAGAGGTATCGAACCCATCGAGTCGCCGCGAGCGATGATGCGACGATACAGGGCATAGGCGCTGTCCCGCTGGCCCGTCTGGCCGAGCACGCTGCCCAGGCTCGCCAGGCCTTCCGGGTCGTTCGGAACGACGGTCAAATACTCCCGATACGCCGCTTCCGCCTCCGGCCAATGCTTTTGGCTGTGGTAAATCCGCGCCATGTTGAACAGCGCGTCGCGCCGGTCCTGCAGGAACTTGGGATCCTTGGCCGAGATATCGGCTGTGAGGCGGAAGTAGGCCGCCGCGGAGTCCAGTTGGCTCGCGTTGTACAACAGCGATGCCAGATACTTGAACCCCATCGGCTCGGTCTTGAGGATCGCGTTGGCCCGCCGGAACGACGCGATCGCTGAGTCCGTGTTATTCGCCTGCCACGCCGCGATTCCCGAGTTGAGCAGCGGCACCCACACGAAGCGACGCCATTGGGTGATATCGTCCGCGCACTCGGGCTTCAACGTCTCGGCGCGCTGGAAGGAGGAGTCGGCGCCGGTCAGGTCCTGCGTCATGACGTAATAGCGCGCCAGGTAATACCAGGCGGCGGGGTTCTTGTCCTGGTTGCCCGTCGTCAACGCCTGCATGAGCACGCCGCGGGCGTCGCGCAGATCCTTCTGCTTCTGGTCCTCGAACTTCGTCTCGGTCGCGCTCTTCAGATACAACAGCCCGCTGTTCACCAGGAAATGGGCCGGCTTGAGGTCGCACTTGGGAGCCGCCCAGCGGTTGGATTGCTGTGCCCCCGCCTGGGGGGGGGCGATCGCCAGCGCGGCTACGAGGATTCCCACGACGTCACTGCGGAACATGCGCACGAGTCACTCCTTGGTTTTCGCCACGAGGGCTGCGGCGTCGCGCTCGACGGCGCGCGCCACGTCGATCGGCGGTTTCCCGAGGGCCCGGGCCGCCGCGAGCACATCGTCGTACTCCGGTTTCACCCGTACCCCCCCTCCGCCCGCCTGCTCCAGCACCTTCACTCGGACCGCTACCCCATCCAGCCGCACCGTCACCTGGTGCCGCGGCAGCGTCGCCCGCTCGGCCACCCAGCGCCGCACACCCGCCGTGGTGCTGTGGCGGAACAGCTCCGCCGTCACCGCGTCGGCCACCGGCTCCGGCGCCATCGCCTCCACGCGGAAGCCCTGGCGCCCCTTCTTCATCTGCACCGGCCACGTCTCCACGTCGAGCGCGCCGGCCGTCAGCAGCGCCTGGCGCAGCGGCTCCACGTACTCGGGACTCATGTCGTCGACATCGGTCGCCAGCAGGACCACGCGCCCCGCTTCCGCCGCTTCGTCGGCCACCAGGATGCGCAGCGCATTGGGATATTGCTTGGGGTCCCGCTGGCCCGCTCCCCACCCGCTCCCCGCCATCCGCCACTGCGGCGGCGGTGCCCCGGCCGAGAGGACTCGCAGCAGGACCGCGCCGGTGGGCGTCGTTGCCTCACCCTGCACCGGTCCGCCTGTAGCGATCTCCAGTCCCTCGAGCAGCAGCGCCGTGGCCGGTGCCGGTATCGGCAACCGACCGTGCGCCGCCTCTACCCAACCCGTCCCGACGGCGACGGGCCAGTGATACACCGCGTCGACGCCGAGCCGTTCGAATCCCTCGATCGCGCCCACGATATCGAGCACCGCATCCACTGCCCCGACCTCATGCAAGTGCACCTGCTCCGGCGCGACCCCGTGCACTTTTCCTTCTGCGTCCCCCACGAGCCGAAACGCTCGGACCGCTCGCTCCTTCACCCAGTCGGAAACGGGCGCGCCCTCCACCAGCCGGACCAATTCGCCCACGTGCCGCCCGTGCCGTTGCTCAGGGATCGCGAACTCGACCTGCTTGCACCCCACGCCGGACCGCCGCACGTCTCGAATCGTGACGCCTACGCCCGCCAACCCGAGACGCCCCGGCAGCTCCTCCAGCCACGACGCCGGCACCCCGAGCGACAGCAACGCCCCCAGCGTCATGTCCCCGCTGATGCCGGCGGCCGGGTCAATTATCGCGATGCGCATGGGGAGAAGTGTTGAAATATAAACGGGTTAGGCTCTGTAGAGCCACCCGGCACCGGTGTTGAAAACGACCACCCGTTCCCCGGGCCGGATGAGCCCGCGGCGCAACACTTCGGCGGCTCCGGCGAGGGCTGCCCCGCCCTCCGGCGCCGCATCTACCCCCTCCACGGTCTGCAGGTCGCGCGCCGCGGCCGTCAGAGCCTCGTCCGTCACCGCGACCGCACCACCGCCGCTCTCGCGCAGCGCCCGCAGCATGAGCCGGTCGCCGAGGGGACCGGGCACGCGCAACCCGGCGGCGACCGTGCGAGGATCGGGCCAGGGTGCGCACCGATCGGCGCCCGACTCGAACGCGGCGATCACCGGCGCGCAGCCGGTCGCCTGCACGCTGTACATCCGCGGCAGGCCACCCTCGATCCAGGCGCTCGCGCGTAACTCTTGGAATGCCTTCCACATACCGATCAGTCCGGTGCCTCCCCCCGTCGGATACACGATCGCGTCGGGGAGGGTCCAACCGAGCTGCTCCGCCAGCTCGAGTCCCAGCGTTTTCTTGCCCTCGATGCGATACGGCTCGCGCAACGTCGACACGTCCACCGCGCCGGTCTCCGCGGCGAAGGCTCGGGCGGCCTTGCCGCAGTCGCCGATGTGCCCGTCGAGGAGCACCAGGTCGCCACCGAATGCCCGGATCTGCGCGAGGATCGGCGCAGGGGTCGTGGCCGGCGCGTAGACGCGCGCCGGCACGCCGGCGCGTGTGGCGTACGCCGCGAGCGCCACGCCCGCGTTACCGGCAGTCGGCACGACGAACTGCCGCGCCCCGCTCAGCACGGCGCGCGTGACCGCAGCCGCCAATCCACGCGCCTTGAAGGAGCCGGTCGGATTGACCCCTTCTTCTTTGATCCATAGACGCTCGAACCCGTACCGCGCCGCCAAGCGCGCCGCCTCCAGGAGCGGCGTCCCGCCCTCCCCCAGGGTGATGGGATCCTCGTCCGCCGCCAGCGGCAGCCATTCGTGATAGCGCCACATCGTCCACGCTCGCTCGCCCAACCGCGCCTTGGCCTCGGGCGTGGGACTCGTGGCGTAGCGCACCAGATAGGGGGCGCCGCACACCTCGCAGACTCCGGGCAAGCCGTCGGCGGCGCGCTGCCGCACCGGCACGCACGCAGAGCACTCGAGGGTCCAGGAAGGCGTCATGCGCGTTGCGTCAGGCGATCGAGAATGCGCTCGGCCAAGCGCGTGGAAAATCCCGGGAGCGACGCGATTTCCTTGGGGGTCGCGGTCTTCACGCCGGCGAGCGAGCCGAAGCGCTCGAGCAGCGCGCGGCGCCGCGACGGGCCGATGCCAGGAATCCGTAGCAGCTCCGAGGTGATCGTGCGCGCCGACCGCCGCTTGCGGCTATACCCGACGGCGAAGCGATGCGCCTCATCGCGGGCGCGTTGCAGGAGCTTGAGCGACGGGCTGCGACGCGACAGCCGTAACGGGTCTGGTTGTTGGGGGAGGAACACCTCTTCGTCCCGTTTCGCGAGGCTCACGATCGGCAGCCGCTCTTGCTGCGCCGCGCGCGCCGCGTCGACGGCGGCGCCGAGCTGCCCCTTGCCGCCGTCGATCACCATCAGGTCGGGGAGCGGTTTTCCTTCCTCCGCGCGGCGCCGCAGGAAGCGCGTGACGACTTCGTGGACCGCCGCGTAGTCGTCCTGCTGCGCCACGCCCTTGATCTTGTAGCGGCGGTACTCGGCCTTGCGCGGGCGCCCCCCCTCGAACCAGACGAGCGCCCCCACCGTGTCGCGCCCCTGATTCGTGGAGATGTCGATGCACACCATCGCCCGCGGCACCACGGCGAGCCCCAAGTCGCGTCCCAGCGCAAACACCGGATCGGCGGAGCGTTCGTCGATGTCGAACGCCTCGATCTTGAAGCTGTCGAGCAGGTGGCGGGCGTTCTGGTCCGCGAGCTCCGCCAGCTTCGCGTTGGCGCCCCGCTGCGGCACGAGGAGGTCGACACCGGGCGCGAGCTCGTGCAGGGCGTCCAGATCCGCCGGCGCATACGGCAGCACCACCCGCGCCGCCCGCTGATCGAGCGGCAGGTAATAGCCCACCAGAAACGCGCTCAGCACCTGGTCCTCCGGGGCATGTTCCACGTGCTCCAGGAAGCGATGCTCGCGGGCGATCAACCGTCCGTCGCGGATGCGGAGGATCACGCCGCAGGCGTCGTCGCCGTCGCGGGCCAGCCCGATGGCGTCGGCGTCGCCTCCGCCCACGACCTCCACGGTTTGGGGCTGCTCGAGCTGATCCAGCCACTTCAACGCATCGCGCAGCTGCGCGGCGCGCTCGAAGTCCGTGGTCTTGCTGGCGCCCTGCATCCGCTCGCGCAGGCGGGTGCGCACGTCCAGCGTCTTGCCCTCGAGGAAGAGGACGACGTCATCCACCATCCGCCGGTACTCCTCCCCGCTCTGATAGCCGACGCAGGGTGCCCTGCAGCGGTCGATGTGATAATCGAGACAAGGACGGTCGGGGGCCTCGGCGGGAAGATTCCAGTGGCACGACCGCACCGTGAAAATGCGACGGATGATCTTGAGGGTCTGGCGCAGCGTGGCGACGTCGGTGTAGGGCCCAAAGTAGCGGGCTCCGGGAATCGTTACCCGGCGTACGACGAGCACGCGCGGGAACGGCTCACCCAACGTCACGGCGATCTGGGGATAACTCTTGTCGTCGCGCAGGCGAATGTTGAAGCGCGGCTGGTGCTCCTTGATGAGATTGTTCTCGAGCAGCAATGCCTGCGCCTCGTTCGGCACCACGATCGTCTCGAGATCGGCGATTTGGCGCGCGAGGGCCTCCCGCTCGGGAGTCGTCGGCTCGGAATCGGACAGGTAGCTCGGCACGCGGGAGCGGAGGCTCTTGGCCTTGCCCACGTACATGATCTCGCCCGCCGCGTCCTTCCAGAGATAGACGCCGGGTTGGTCGGGGAGCGCCGCTAGCTGGCGCGCGAGCCGGTCAGCGATTGCCATGAGCGCAGAGCGTCGGGGTGGCGGAGCGCCAATGTAAGCACTCCGTAGGTCACTCCAAAGATACCAAGCACGGCAAGACCATGGGGAATCGGGCGCCACGCGGCGGTGACGCCGGCCCCGCCCATGGAGAGGGCGGCGGCCGCCAGCCCGGCAAATACGACGGCGCCGAAGGCGCGCCACTCGCTGGGTCCCAGCACCGTGCCGATGCGACGATCCAGATCTCGCAAGTGGAGAACCACGTTCAGCGTCGAGCCGAGCGAGGAGCCGAGGGCGATTCCGGCGGGGCCCAGGCGCCGCATCAGCACCCACGACAGCCCTGCCGACACGGCGAGGGAGAGGGCCGCAATCTTGACGGGCGTGCGCGTGTCCCGCAACGCGTAGAAGGCAGAGGCGAACAGCTTCACGGTCGCCTGCCCCAGGAGCCCCACGCCGTATGCGGCGAGCACGCCACCCACGAGCGCAGTGTCGTCGGCGTCGAACCGTCCCGTCTGGAACAGTGCGCCCACGATCGCCGGTCCCAGGGCGGCGAAAGCGAACGCCGAGGGCACCACGAAGAAGGCGATGCGCCGGAAGCCCACGGCGATACGGGCCCGCAGCTGATCGTTCGGCGCTGCGCCCGCGGCGTCGCGTGAGAGGTCCGGAAGGGAGACGGCGACCACCGACACTCCGAACAAACTGATCGGCAGCACCTGGATGATCTGGGCGTACGAGAGGCTCGCGAGGCCCCCGCGCCCCGTGAAGGAGGCGAGAAACGTGTCGATGATGCCCGACAGCTGCGCGACGCCCGCGCCGATCAGGAGCGGCAGCCAAGCCACGATTACCTGACGCACACCCTCCGGCGCCGTGCTGAATCGCAGCGCGATCCCGCCGAGCAGCCGCCAGCAGGCGGGGAGCTGCACTGCAATCTGGAGCACGCTCCCCGCCACGGTGCCCCAGGCGAGGGCCAGCGAGAGCCGGTACAGCTGGTCCGGGAGGGGCAGGTTCCGTCCGGCGAGCCACGCGCCTGCCGCGACCATGGCGATGATCCCGGCGACGTTCCACAGGGTGGGAGCGGCGTACGGCAGGAAGAAGCGGCGGTGGGTGTTCAAGATCCCCAAACACCACGCGGAGATGACCATCAGACCGGTCATGGGGAACAGGATCCGCACCAGGGTGGTCGTGAGCTCGCGGCGCGATGCGTCGAAACCCTGCGCGACGGCGGCGGTGATGACGGGTGCGAAGGCGATCCCCAGCAGGGCCAGCACGCCGCTCGCGAGCAGCAGCAGCCCCAGGACGGCCCCCGCGAGCGCGCGGGCCGCCTCCTTGTCCTCCCGTTCGTTCAGGGCGGCATAGACGGGGATGAACGACGCGGAGAGCGTGCCCTCGCCGAGCAGGTTCCGGATCGCGTTGGGGATCTTGAGCGCGGCGCGAAAGGCATCGGCGGCGGCGCTGTTGCCGAAGTAGTGGGCGAACACCCGCTCCCGCACGTAACCTAGCACGCGCGTGACCAGGATGCCTGCGGCCACCCGAGCGGCGCCCACTGTTAGGGAGCGGGCTTCTTCCTGTGGGGATCTTCCAGCAGGCGCTGCACGAACTGCAGCTCGTCGCGCATCCCGCCGAGCGTGCGATTCAGGTCCTCGATCTCGGTCTCGAGCACCTCGACCTTACGCTGCAGGTCGCGGAGTTCCGGCGCGGGGCCGGCGCCCCCGGCGCCGCCTCCTTCCAACCGGCGCGCGACGGAGCGGCCCAGCGGCGAGTCCACCAGAATGGCCGCGACGGGGATCATCAGAGCGACGACGAGGATGATGGCGAGCACCCACATATGAACACGGATTCTATGGAGCGCCGGCCCACCGCGCCACCTCCGCTTCGATGGCGTCGACCAATCCGGGTCCGTAGCGCGCCAGCAACGACGCCACCGTGAGCACGCGCTCCTGCGGCTTGCCGTCGGGTGCGAGCGCGCCGCGGGCCCGTGCCAATTGCCCCGCGAGCGTTTCGTTGGCGCGCTTCAGGCTCGCGACGAGCTTTTTCTCGATCTCGTGCGTCCCGGCGAGCGCGGCGTTGCGCGCCGACTGGACGGTGCGCTCGAGCGTCGGATCGACGCGCGCGATCTCCGTCGCCAATCTCGGGTAATGCAGGTCGAGGTCGGCCCTGAGGCGCCCCAGCGTCTCGGCGATCTCGGGCGGCAGGGCTGCGCGCGCCAAGCGGGCCTCGAGCCCCCCAGCCGGACCGGCGAAATCGGCCGGCGTCAGCCCGTAGCGCTCGAGGGTTTTCTCGACGCGCGACTCGAGCACGATGCCCGACCAGCGCGGCACCGGGGTCTGCGGGGTCACACCGAGAAGCGCGTACAGTGGCGCCGCCTCGGGGAGGTAGTCGAGCTCGCCCGGCCCCGCGGCGTACGCCACGGTCGGGAACAAGGCGGCTTCGATCACCGGCCGCAGCAGCACGTTGGGCGACAGCCGTTCGGGCGACTCGGCCGCGATCCGCTCGAGCGCCGCACGCGTGAACCGCTCGCCGCTGCGCCGCGCGACGGGCGCGTCGCCTCCCCCGCGCAACCGATCACGGCCGGCGCTCCCCTCGACCAGGACCGGCGAGAGTCCGTCAGGGAGCGTCACGTCCAGCGCGCGCAACAAGAACGGCGCGGCGGCTCGTTTGGCGGCGGGATCGTGCGCACGGAATACGGCGATGCCTCGGGTGCCGAGCAGGCCGTTGAGGGCCTCGGCGCACGCGTCCGCCAGGTTCGACTCGGGCCGATACGCGGCCTCGAGCCAGGCAAGGACGTCGGCCCGGAATTCGGTATCGGGAAGAGCGGCGCGCAGCTGCTCGAACGCGCCACGCATCTCCGGCCCGCACGGCTCACGATACAGGGGAAGGAGCAGTCCGTCGGGGGGGCGCTCGCGCAGCACGATGCGCACCACCTCGCCCGCGGCGTTCAAGACCAAGACGTGGTTCGCCTCGGCAAAGTCGTGGTCGTCCCCCGCCACCCAGAAGACCGGTACGACCGGCACCTTGCGCTCGCGCTCCAGGCGCCGCGCCAGGGCCGCCGCCGACAGTGCCTTGTAGATCGTATAGAGCGGCCCCGTGAACAGACCGGGCTGTTGGCCGGTCGTCACCGCGAGAACCTCACCGGCCGCGAGCCGGTCCCGCCCCGGACCCGGCATCACCGCCGCGAGTACGTCGGCGCTCACGCGACGGGGCGTCCCGGCGGCCGGCGGCGCCGCCGCGACCGCCAGCGGCGTGGTGACGATCCGCGGTATCGTCATGAAGGGCGCGTCGCCACCAGAATCGTGCGCGTCGCGCGGCCATCGAGCGGGCCGCCGTCGTAGTCCCCAAACGTCGCGTCCACCCGCAGGCCCTCCTCCTCCAGCAGTGTGGTCAGCTCGGCGGGACTGAACAGCCGCACCCGCTCCTGGAAGCTGCGGTTCTCCGCGCCCAGCTCGATCTCCTTCACCACGTACTTGCCCTCTTCGCTGAACCGCCGCCGCACCCGCACCTCGGTGGGGGCTCCGTCGATTGCTTCGGTGTCCCGCCGCAGGGTGCGGCGCACGTTGTCGGCGTTCAAGTAGTCGAGCACGAACCGGCCGCCCGGCCGCAGTGATGCCACGACCTGCCGCACCACGAGCCGGTGCTCGGCATCGTCCCGGAAGTAGCCGAACGACGTGAACAGGTTGACCGCCAGCGCAAAGGTCCCGGGCCGGAACGGCAGCGCGCGCATGTCACCCCGCACCAGCGGCCCCCGCACGCGCGCCCGTGCCCGGCGCAGCATCGAGGGCGACAGGTCGAACCCCACCACGCGCGCTCCCAGACGCTCCAGCTCGGCGGCGTGTCGACCGGCCCCGCACGCCAGATCGAGCACCCACCCACCGGGGGGGTGGCTCCAGGGCGCGGCCCGCTGGACCAGGGCCACGGCGCGCCGAGCCTCCTCCTCGTCGCGATGCGGATAGAGGACGTGGTACTCCTCGCCGAACCACTGTTCGAACCATTCCGTCATTCGCCGAAGATTTCCGCCTGAAACGTGAAGACCTGCGTGCCCGGTTCGCGCCACGCGTGCCGCCCGAGGCCCGCCTTCTGGCAGGCCGCGGCGAGGAACGCGTCGGGCCCTAGGCCATGCTCCGTGGCCACCTGCGGCAGGAGCACGCCCAGCGCGCTCCCGCGGCGCACCAGGACCCCGTGGCGACCGATCACCAGCTTCTCCGGCTCGACCGGCGCGACGGCCACCGGCTCGCTCAGGACGGAGATCTCGATTCGCAGGCCCGGGAGCTCGTCCGGCGCCACCGCCGGAAACCGTGGATCATCGACGGCCGCCGCGACCGCGACGCTGCGCACGACCTCACCCAGCGGCCGGTCGCCTGCGATCCGCCCGATGCAGCCGCGCAGGGCGCCGCCGGAGCGCGCCTCGAGCGTCACGAACGCGCCGCGGCGGAGGCGCGCGCCCGGGACGTCGGGTAGCTCGGGCCCCGGATCGCCCGCCAGCGCTGCGGCGATGGCGCGGCGCGCGAGCGCCAGGAGTGCCGCGCGGTCGGCCGCCGTGAGCTCAGGATTCGATCGATCCGCGATGGTACGGCTCCCCCCGGCGGATGGTGTACGCCCGGTAGAGCTGCTCGTGCAGCACGACGCGCGCCAGCTCGTGCGGGAGGGTGAGGCGCGATAGGCTCCACAGTCGCTCCGCCTTGCGCAGGACTTCGTCCGGTAGCGCATCCGCCCCTCCGATCGCGAACGCGATGTCGCGCCCATCCATCTCCCAGCGCCCGGTCCATTCCGCCAGTTGTCCCGACGTCCACTCTTCGCCGCGGCGGGTCAACGCGACGAGGCGCGCGCCCTCGGGAATCGCCCCGAGGACCCGCGCCTCGTCCTTCACTTCCCGCTCTTCGACCTTCGTGTAATGCCGCAGCCGGTCGATGTAGGCATCACATGCCGCCCGGAGCGCCGCGTCCTTCATGCGGCCCACCGCGACGACGCGGTAGCGCATCAGGCATACATCCCGCGCAGCCGGTGCATCGCCGCGACCCGGTCCACGGCGAGCATATACGAAGCGATGCGGGCGTTCACCTTGTGCTTCTCCGCCATCGTCATCACTTCCGCGAAGGAGCGGACCATGATGCTCTCGAGCCGCCGGTTGACGGTATCCTCGTCCCAGAAGTAGCCGCCGCGGTCCTGCACCCACTCGAAGTAGCTCACCGTCACGCCGCCCGCGTTTGCCAGGATGTCGGGGATCACGAATACTCCCTTCTCCTCGAGGACCTTGTCGGCGTTCGCGGTCGTGGGCCCATTCGCCCCCTCGCAGATGATCTTCGCCTTGATGTTGGGGGCGTTTTTCTTGGTGATCACGTTCTCGGTCGCCGCCGGCACGAGAACCTCGCAATCCACGGTCAGCAGCTGGTCGTGCGCGATCGTGTCTGCCTTGGGGTATCCGGCGAGTTGGCGGTGCTCACGCGCCCATTTGACCAGATCGGCAACGTCGAGACCCTTGGGGTTGTGCAGCGCCGTGGACTTGTCGGACACGGCGACGATCGTCGCCCCCTCCTTGGCCATCAGGTCCGCGGCGATCGATCCAACGTTGCCGAACCCCTGCACGGCGATGCGCGCGCCTTTCAGCGCCAGCCCGAATTTGGCCAGCGCCTCGCGCGTGACGAACATGCAGCCCCGTCCCGTCGCCTCGCGCCGGCCGAGCGAGCCGCCCATCTCTACGGGCTTGCCGGTCACGACGGCGGTGACGGTGTGGCGCTTGTGCATGGAGTACGTGTCCATGATCCACGCCATCACGCGCTCGTTGGTGTTCACATCCGGGGCGGGAACGTCGGAGTCGGGGCCGAGGGTGTCGATGATCCCAGACGTGTAGCGCCGCGTCACCTTCTCGAGCTCGAGCATGGACATCGCCGTGGGGTCGCACACCACGCCGCCCTTCGCCCCGCCGAACGGAATGTTCACGAGGGCGCACTTCCAGGTCATCCAGGCGGCGAGCGCCTTCACTTCCTCGAGCGTGACGTTCAGGTCGAACCGGATGCCGCCCTTCCCTGGCCCGCGCGACGTGTTGTACAGCACGCGGTAGCCGGTGTATACCTCGACCTCGCCGCTGTCGCGCACAATCGGCACCGAGACGATGATCTGCTTCTCGGGGTTGCGCAGCACCTTGTACAGGCCCGGGTCCAGGTTCAGCAGCTTCGCGGCGAGGTCGAAGCGCTCCATCATCGATTCGAACGGATTCTCCTCGGCCAGGAAGGTGTCTTTGTCCGGACGGATGATCGCGGGTTGGCTCATAGGGGTCGTCGCAGGATTCCTTCCAGGGCGCGCTCTACCGCTTCGCCGTTCAGTTCCCAGCGCAGTCGCAAGACGGCGACCAGCGGCTCGGCGACGTCGGCCGGCCACCGGTCGCGCAGCTTCACTGCGTCCTTTTCGGTGACTACAACATAATCGGCCCTTCGGGCCGCCTGCACGAGTTGCGCGACGTCGGCCGGTGGAAAGGGGTGATGGTCTTGGTACGCCACGAGTTGCACGATCGCGCCGGAGGCGCGCACCTGCACCGCGAAGCTGGTGGGATCGGCGATCCCCGCGGCCACCACCACGCGCTTCCCCGCCAGGTCGGCGGCCTTCGCCTGGCGCCGCGTCCGTAGCCCCTCGAAGCCGTGGAGCGCGAGGTGCACCGCCGCCACGGGCGTCGCTGGCCAACGCGCGGCCACCTGCTGCGCGAGACCGCGCGCCTCATACGCGGGAGCACGGCGGCGGGTCACGACGATCAGGTCTGCTCGCCGCAGGGCCCCCCACCCCTCACGCCACGGCCCGGCGGGCAGGGGCCACCGCACCGCGCGGGCGTTCTCGGTGTTGAGCAACGCCACGTTCAAGTCACGCGCGACGTCGAGACGCTGGTAGGCGTCGTCCAGCACCAATACCTGCGCGCCCCCCGCGCGGGCGCGCTCGGCGCCGGCGGCGCGGTCGGGGTCGGGCACGACGATCACGCCGGGCACGAGCCGTTCGTGCACCCGGTGCTCGTCGCCGCCGTAGCCGCGCAACAGGATGCCGGGCCGCAGGCCGTGATGCGCGTAGAAGGCGGCGACCCAGGCGGCCACCGGCGTCTTCCCGGCACCCCCGACCGCCAGGTTGCCGATGGCCACCGCCGGCAGGGGCAGGGTCTTGGTGGCGAGCCAGCCCCGGTGGTACGCCGCCGCGCGCGCCAGCATCACACCACGATGCAGTCCCGCGGCCGGCAGCAGCAGCGAGCGAGCCACCCGGGCGAGTAGGTGGTTGCTCCACCACAACCAGTGGGCGACGCGCGGGCGCAGGCTGCCCCCGCTCATGCGGCGTGCGTCACTTCCTGCAGCGCGCCTGCCACTGCCTGCATCGCACCGCGCAGCCCCTCTTTCCCCGGCGCCACGTCGATGGGACGCCCGTACACGATCTCGAGGCCGGCGAAGGGTTTGGGAATGCACATGCGATCCCACGATCCCAGCCACCATGCCGACGACGGACGCGCCGCGACGGGGAGCAAGGCGACCCCCGCGTGCTGCGCGGCGGCGATCGCGCCGGGCTGTACGCGCTCGGCGGGCCCGCGCGGGCCATCCGGCGTGATCGCCACTTCCGCCCCGCCTTGGAGCGCGCGCACGACCCCCAGCAGCCCGACTTCGCCGCCTCGCTTGGTCGACCCGCGCACGGATCGGTAGCCCCACCGCTCGCCCAGGTTGGCGAGGTATTGGCCGTCGCGATGGCGGCTGATGAGCAACACAATCCCTTCGTTGCGGTGGTGGTACAGCAGCGGCAGGATCCGGCTGTGCCACAACACGAAGACGAATGGACGGCGCGCGCGGCGGAGGCCGCCGAGGTGCTCCGCTCCCCGGACGCGGATGCGCCACGTCGCGGCGAGGGCGTGCATCAGGAACGGTCCGATCGCGGCCGCGATCGGCTCCGCCCACCGCAGCTTCAAGCCAGCAGCTCCGCGGCAATCGCGGCGACGCGGTCGGCCGCGCCGGGCGATCCCAGCCGCTCGCGCACCAAGGCCAAGCCCTCACGTTGTCGCACGGTGGCCGGGTGGCCGGAGTCGAGGAGCGGCAGCACCGCCTCGGCGAGCGCGGCGGGGGTGGCGCGCCGCTGCAGCAGCTCGGGCGCGACCGCGTACCCCGCGACGAGGTTGACGAGCCCGACCCACGGCACCCGCAGGACGCGGAAGGCGATGAACGACGACACCGGGTGGAGCCGGTAGGTGATCACCATCGGCACATCGGCCAGCGCCGCCTCGAGCGTCGTCGTGCCCGATTTGCAGATGCCGGCATCGGCGGCGGCAAAGACGAGGAGCGGGTCGCCATTGTGCACGCGGATCGCGCCGGGCTCCGGATAGCTCGCGCCGGGCGCCCCCGCGACCACGATCTGCGCATTGGGGCGCGTGGCGGCCACGCGTGTCGCCGCCGCGCGGAAGATCTCCCAGTGCCGTGCGACCTCCTGGCTGCGGCTGCCCGGAAAGAGCCCGAGCACCGGCCGACCCGGATCGAGTCCCAGCGCGCGTCGCGCTGCCGCACGGGGGGGCGGCGGCGGTCGATCCTTGAGCGGATGTCCGACGAAGGACGCGGGGATCCCCCGCTCGCGGAAGAAGGCTTCCTCGAACGGCAAGATCACCGCGAGCCGTCGCACGCTCGCCAGCTTACGCACGCGTCCGGCGCCCCACGCCCACATCTGGGGCGCGATGTAATACAGCACCGGGATTCCCGCCTGCGCGGCTGCGGCCGCGGCCCGGAGGTGGTATCCGGGATAGTCCACCAGGATGACGAGGTCGTAGCGCTTGGCCCGCAAGGCCTCCCGCACGCGGCCCAGCAGGCGGTAATGGGCGGGGATCTTGGCGAGCGCCTCGACGAACCCGACGACCGAAAACGACTCCATGCGGTCGAGTACCTTGGCGCCCGCCGCCTGGAGCAGCGGGCCGCCGAACGCTTCGAGGTCGACCCCGGGGAGGCGGCGCCGCAGGGCCGCCGCGACGGCGGCGGCGTGCGCGTCCCCCGACGGTTCGCCCGCCGAGATGTAGATGCGCGGCGCGCGGCTCACGGCCGCGCGGCGGCGAGCGGCGAAGCCTGAATGGCGTCGGCGACGCGATAGGCGAGCGCGAGGGCCTGGCGGCCCGCGGCGCCGGTCACGACGACGTCGCCGTCGCCCCGCACCGCGCGCAGGAAGCTCTCGAGCTCCAGCTTCAGCGGCTCCGCCTCGGGTGCCTCGAGTCCGACGTGCTCGACGATGTCCTCGAGCCGCGTCGCCCCAAACGCCTGCCACCCGGGCTTCAGGCGGTAGAAATGGCCGTTGCCCTGTGCCAGATCGAGCGAGAAGTAGCCCGTCGGCTGGAAGACGCGCAGCTTGCGGGTCCGCTCCCGCGACACGCGGCTCGCCGTGATCACCGCCACCGCGCCGTTCCCGAACTCGACCCGCGCGTTGACGATGTCGACGTGCGGCGTGAGGACCGGCACGCCCGTGGCGCGGACTTCGGTCACTTCGGCGCGGATCAGCTCGAGCACCAGGTCCAAGTCGTGGATCATCAGGTCGAGGATCACCGCCACGTCGGTGCCGCGCGGCTGAAACGGCGCGAGCCTCTCCGTCTGCAGGAACCGGGGCTCCTCGAGATAGGGCGCCGCCGCCCGCACGGCGCGGTTGAAGCGCTCCACGTGCCCTACCTGCAGCGCCGCCCCGCGCGCTTCGGCGGCGCGGACGAGCTGCTCGGCACCGGCGAGGCTGTCGGCGAGTGGCTTCTCGATGAGCGCGGGAAGCCCCCGCTCGAGCACCGCCAAGCCCACCTCGACGTGCGCCGTCGTCGGCACGACGACGGTCGCCGCCTCGACCCGGTCGAGCAGGGCCTCGAGCGATGCGTGCGCCACCGTGCCGAGCTCCTTGGCCACGTGCGCGGCGCGGGCGGGATTGACGTCGTAGATCCCCACCAGGTCGGCGCCCTCGATCGTCTTGAGCAGGCGCGCGTGGTGGAAGCCGAGCGCGCCCGTTCCCACGACGCCGACGCGAATGCGGCGTGGCGAGGTCACACCATCACCCCGCGCTGCGAGGCCTCGATGAACTTGAGGAACGTCTCGACCTCGGCGACGGCGGGGAGCTCGGCGCGCGCGCGGGCGATCCCCTGGCTCACGGTGAGGTCCGAGTTGAAGAGCAGGCGGTAGGCGCGCTTCAGCGCCAGCTTCACTTCGGGCGCGAACCCGGCGCGCTGCAGGCCCACCGAATTCAACCCGTAGAGGTGCACCGGGTTGCCGACCGCCTTTGTGAAGGGCGGCACGTCCTGGTTCACGCGCGAGGCCCCGCCGACGAACGCATACGTCCCGATGCGCACGAACTGATGGATCGGCGTGAGACCGCTGATGATCGCCCGGTCGTCCACGCACACGTGGCCCGCCATTTGCACGCCGTTCGCGATGATGACGTCGTTCGCGATGACGCAGTCGTGCGCCACGTGCACGTACGTCATCAGGAAGCAGCGCTCGCCCACCGTGGTCTTGCCGGTCGCCGTCGTGCCGCGGTTGATGGTGCAGTATTCCCGAATGATCGTGCCGTCCCCGATCTCGACCCAGGTCTCGTCGCCCTTGTATTTCAGGTCCTGGGGATCGTTGCCGATCACCGTCCCGTAGCCGATCTTGACGCCTTCGCCCACGCGGGTGTTACGCTCGATCACGGCGTGCGCCGCCAGCGACGAGCCCGCCCCCACGGTGACGTGGGGACCGACGATCGCATACGGCCCCACCGACACGTCGCCCGCCAGGTGCGCCGTCGGGTCGATCAGTGCCGTGCGGTGGATCACCGGTCGACCACCATCGCCATCATCTCCGCCTCCGCCACGACCTGCCCGTCCACGTAGCCCGCGCCTTTCATCTTGCAGGTCTTGCCGCGGAATTGGAGCATCTCGAGCTCGAACCGGATCTGGTCTCCCGGCACGACGGGCCGGCGGAACTTCACGTTGTCGAGCGACATGAAGTAGACGACCTTGTCCTCGAAGTTCTGCCCTTCGAAGTGGCTCATCAGCAGCATGCCGCCGACCTGCGCCATCGCCTCGATGATCAGCACGCCCGGCATGATCGGATGGCCCGGGAAGTGTCCCTGGAAGAAGGGCTCGTTGATCGTGACGTTCTTGATGCCGACGATCCGCTTGGTGCCTTCCACCTCCAGGATCCGATCCACGAGCAGGAACGGGTAGCGGTGCGGCAGGTAGTTCATGATGCGGCTGATGTCCATGGCCGGCTCGCCCCCCCCGGTGCGCTTCCCCGCCCGGACCAGCGCCCGGGCCAGTGCGACGTTCCCGCCGTGACTCGGCCGGGTGGCGACGACGTGGGCGCGGACCCGCGCCCCGGTCAACGCCAGGTCCCCCACGATGTCGGCCGCTTTGTGACGCACGAACTCGTCGGGCCAGCGCAGCTGGCCGCCGTTCGCGATGCCGCGCTCGTCCAGCACGATCGCGTTCGCGGCCGACGCGCCCTTGATCAACCCCTTCGCCTGCAGCTGCGCGACCTCGCTCGTGAACCCGAAGGTCCGGGCCGGCGCCAGTTCCGCGGCGAACGCGGCGGCCGTCAGGTCGTAGGTCCCCGTCTGCCGGCCGATCAAGGGATGCGGCCACTCGATCGTGACGGTGAGGCGCAGCGCCTTGGCGGGCGCGACGACGTATGTCGAGTCGCCTTCGGACACCGTGAACGGTGCCTGCACGCTCAAGACGGCCGGATCGCCGCCGACTTCGGTGGGGCCCGCCTTGGCCAGGGCGTCGAAGTACGGCAGCACGCTGCCATCCAGGATCGGCGGCTCGGGACCGCTCAGCTCGATCGTGAGGTCGTCGATCTCGTGCGCCGCGACCGCCGCGAGCAGATGCTCGACGGTGTGAATCGTCGCTTCGCCGCGGCCGATCGCGGTGCGCCGCTCCACCGCCTCCACCTCGGTCAGCCGCGCCGGCACCTCGGGCATCCCGCCGAGGTCGGTGCGGCGGAACACGATGCCCCGCCCCGCCGGCGCCGGGAGAAAGGTCGCCTCGGTCGTGGCGCCGGTGTGCAGGCCCGTACCCCGCACCGCGGCCTTGTTCGTAATCGAGCGTCTAGCGATCCGCGCCATGCTTGGCTTCCACCAGGTCCTCGAGTTCGTCCACGATCGCCATGAGCCGGTAGAGCGCGGCCTGCGCCCGCAGGTACTCGCGGTGCGGGCGGGCCGGATACCCCGACACCGTGCTGCCGGGCGGCACGTCGGAAATGATCCCCGCCTGCACCAGCAGGCGCGCGCCCCGCCCGATCGTGATGTGATCCCCGATCCCCGACTGCCCCGCGATGATGGCCTCGTCCTCGACCTGCACGCTCCCGGCGATGCCCGCTTCCGCCATGATCAGACAGCGGGCGCCGATGCGGACGTTGTGGGCGATGTGGACCAGGTTGTCGATTTTCGTCCCGGTCCCGACCACCGTGTCGTCGACGCTGCCGCGGTCGATACAAGTGTTCGCGCCGATCTCGACGTCGTCACCGATCAGGCAGCGGCCCACGTGCGGAATCTTGCGGTGCGCCTCGCCGCCCTTGCCGGGGACGTAGCCGAACCCGTCGCTGCCCAGGACGGCGCCCGCATGGACGATGACCCGCTGGCCGAGCGCTGTCCCCGCATAACAGGTGACGCCGGGGTAGAGCAGCGTCTCGTCCCCGATCGCCACGCCGTCCCCCAGCACGCATCCGGCGCCGATGCGGACCCCCTTGCCGAGCTGGACGCCGGCGCCCACGACGGCGTGCGCGCCGATCTCGACGGGGTCTTGCCACACCGCCCCATGCCCCACGACGGCCGTCGGGTGCACGCCCGGCTCCCACACGGCCTGGGGATAGAGCACCGGGAGCACGACCAGCAGCGCGGCGTGGGGATCCGGCACGACGATGCGCGTCGCGGGCCCGCCTAGGGCGGCGGCGAACTCCGGCTTCACCAGCGCGACCGACGCGCTAGTACGTTGAAAGTACGGGAGATAGCGAGACGAGGCAAGAAACGACAGGTCGCCGGGACCGGCCCGCTCCAGCGGGGCGATCCCGGCGACCGTCACCGCCCCGGGGCCGACGAGCCGACCGCCGGTGAGCGCCGCGATTTCACTCGCGGGGATCGGCCGCGTGCCCGCCGAATTCACGGGAGCGGCGCTGCTACTGGGCCTGCTGCAGGCGTTGTAGGACCTTGACCGTGATGTTGAGCGCCGGATCCACCGCCACAATCACGCCCCCAGGTGCGTCGGCGTCGAGGATCAGTGTGTAATTGAGCTCGGCCCGGATGCCCTGGATCACGCTGTTGACGCGCGTCTGGATCGGCTGCAGCAGCTCCTGCTCGCGCTGGCGCGCCCGGTCCTGCAGGTCATTCGTGCGCTGCTCCATGCGCTGCTGCATCGTTTGCAGCTCGCGCTGCTTGGTCTGGCGCGCCGCCGGCGACAGGGCGATGGACTGCTGGTCGAACGCTTGCACCGCGGAGTCGAGCTGCGTCTGGAGCTTCTGGATCTCGACCCGGAACCCATCGACCTCCTTCAGGTACGTGGACTCCGCGGCGGCGTAGCCGGGGGTCTTCTGCAGGATTTCCCGCGAGTTGATGAAAGCGATCTTCGGCACACCCGGGGGGGCAGTGGGCGCCGGTCCCGCGCCCTGGGCGAGGGCGGCGGCGGGCGCCGCGGCCAGGGCGGCGAGACACACGAGAACGAAACGCGACATAACGCGAGAACTCCCGTCGAGAACGTGGATCCGAGTTTAGAAGAAGTTGCCGAGCTTGAAGTGCAGTTTCCAGCCCGGGTGGGGCCGGCCGAAGACGTCCTTCCGGTCGAAGCCGTAGGCGTAGTCGAGGCCGATGGGACCGAGGGGCGAGACGATGGCGACGCCCAACCCCGCGCCGCGGAACAGGCGGGTCGGGTTGTACTCGGCGGGTCGGCGCCAGACGTTTCCGGCGTCGAAGAACGCCGAGAGGTACAGCATCTGGGACACGCGCATGCCCACCTCACCGGTCATCGTGAAGAACGCCTTGCCGAACGCGTTGGGACTCGCCCCTTGTCCGCTGGCGTTGGGGTCGTAGCCGAACGGCGTGATGGAGGCCTCGTCGTAGCCGCGCAACGGAATGAAGAACTGGGTGCCGCCCAGCGTGAACAGCTGGTCGAAGAAGGGCGAGCTCCCGAACACGAACCCCGAGCGAGTCGACAGGCCCAGCACGAACTTCACCTGCGAGCCGCTGCCTGCCCCGCCCAACTGGCCGAGGGGCGCGTAGAACCGGCTTTCGAGATCGACGCGCTGGAAGTTACCCTTGCCGCCCAGCGGGCCGCCGCTGGTCGACAGGCCCACCTGCACCATCGTGCCCCCGGTCGCGAACGGCAGGTCGACCCGCGTGTCGCGCATCAGCGACGCGCCCAAGGTGGAGCGCACGCAGGCATTGCAGCTGTAGACGCTGGAGAACGACTGGTTCTGCGCCGACCCGGTGAACGTCTGCTGGTCGATGTTGTACGACACGAACAGGCGCGAGTAGTTGTCGCCGAACACGGGGAACCCGAACTGCAGGCCCGCGCCCTGGCGCCGCAGCCGCCCCAGGTTGGCGATGGTGTAGCGCACGCGGGTGTTGTGGACGCTGACGGTGCCCGAGATCCGCGACTCGCGAATCGCCGGGTCGGTGAACGACACGTCGAAATCGTTGATGTTCTTCCCGAACTGCCACTGGAATTTGCCGCGCTTGCCCTGCCCGAACAGATTCGGCTCGTCGAGCCCCAGGAAGCCCCCTACCCCAGTCCCCTGGCCCACCGAGGCGCCGAAGTTCACGTTGCCGGTGCGCTTCTCGGTGACGCGGAAGATCACGTCGATGTCGCCCTGGTCGTTGGCGGGGCGCGTGTCGGGGAACGGCAGCGGTTGGTTGAAGAACCCGAGGTTCGAGATCCGCTGGTAGGACGCGAGCAACGCGTCCTGCCGGAACACGTCGCCCGGGATGATGACGATCGCCTCGCGGATGACGCGCTCGTGGGTCACATCGTTGCCGCGGATCTCCACCTTGTTCACGATCGCGGGTTGCCCTTCCGTGATCACCCAGCGCAGGTCTACGACCGGCTTGCCGTCTGGTCCGGCGCGTCGCAGCACATCGGGCCGGACCTGCACGTAGATGTAGCCGTTATTGTAGTAGAGCGTCTGCAGCTTGCGCGTCGCGTCCTCCCACCTCTTTTGATCGAAATAGATGGTCTGGCGCTTCTTGAGCCCGAGCAATCCGGTCCGCTCCTCCTGCCCGAACGGATAGAAGGGCTGCAGTTCCTCGCTCGAGAAGCGGCGGCTCCCCACGATCTCGAACGTCCCCACCTTGTACGGGTCGCCCTCGCTGAGCCGCAGCACCAGGGTCGCCTTGCCGCTCGTTTCGTCGATCAGCAGCGTGTCGCCCAGGACCTGGAAGTCCACGAAGCCCTGCGCGCCGTAGAACTCGGGGAGCCGCTCCCGCATGTCGCCGGCGAGCTTCTCGTCGTCGTACTCGCCGGAGTGGAACCACCAGAAGCCCTCGGGCCGCGTCTTCATATGCTCGAGGATCTGGTTGTCGCTGAAGTGGGTGTTGCCCTCGATCTTCACCTGGGCGATCGCGACGCGCCGCCCCTCCTCCACGTCGAAGACCACGCGGACGGCGGTGGAGTCGTTCTCGTAGACGTGCAGCGTGCGCGCATGCGCGAGGTAGAACCCCTGCGCGCGATAGAGCGAGTCGATGCGCGCCCGCGAGTGCTCGACGGCCGCGGGGTCGATCGGCCGGCCCTCCGTGAGCTGGACCTTGTCGCGCACGGTGTGCTCGCCCAGGCGTTGCACGCCGCGCACGGCCCATTTCACGAGCATGGGACGCTCGCGCACGTGGATCAGGACGACGGTCTTCCCCGCGGCCGTCTGCGCCTGACCGATCTCCACGTCGTCGTACTGGCCGGTGCCGTACAGCGCCAGGATGGCGCGCTGCACGTCCTTGTAGGTGAGCGGCCGGCCGGGGAGCAGGCCGCTCGTCTGCAGCACGGCGGCGGCGCTGTTGCGCCGGGCGCCCTGCACGGCAAGCGAGTCGGCGGTGAGGACCGGCGGATGCTCACCCTGCGCGCCGCACGGGCGCGGGGCGAGCACGGCAAGACTCAGGAAGAGGAGGGGGACAAGGCGACGCGTCACGCCTTCAAGCCGGAGAGCGCCCGGAACGCCAGGCGCTCCTTGTCGGGCGCGACGTCGACTTCGATCTCGTCGCCACGCGCGAAGTCGCCGACCAGGATCTTCTCCGAGAGGGGATCCTCGACGTACTTCTGGATCGCGCGCTTCAAGGGCCGCGCGCCATAGTGCTCGTCGTAGCCGTGGTCCACCAGGAAGTCGCTCGCCGCCGGCGTCAGGCGCAGCGTGAGCTCCTCCTCCCCCAGGCGCTTCTGGACGTCCCGCGCCAGGATCGTCACGATCTGGGCGATGTGCTCGCGCGTCAGCGGGTGGAACACGATCACGTCGTCGAGCCGGTTCAGGAATTCGGGGTTGAAGACTTTGTTGACTTCTTCCTTTACCTTCTCGGCCATCTTCTGGAATTCGGTCTTCGCTTCGGGCTGCGCGAAGCCCAGGGCCTTGCCCTTGACCATATCGCGCGCGCCGACGTTCGAGGTCATGATCACGACGGTGTTCTTGAAATCGATCATCCGGCCGTAGTTGTCGGTCAGGTGTCCCTCGTCGAGCACCTGCAGCAGGATGTTGAACACGTCGGGATGCGCTTTCTCGATCTCATCGAGCAGCACCACCGAGTACGGCTTGCGCCGCACGGCCTTGGTGAGCGTCCCCGAATCTTCGTAGCCCACGTAGCCCGGGGGCGCGCCGATGAGCCGGCTCACCGAGAACTTCTCCATGTACTCCGACATGTCGACGCGGATCAGCGCGCTGGCGTCGGCGAACAGGAACCGGGCCAGGGCCCGCGCCAGCTCGGTCTTCCCGACCCCGGTGGGGCCGCTGAAAATGAAGGAGCCGATGGGACGCTTGGGATCCTTGAGCCCGGCCCGGCTGCGGCGGATGGCGCGCGAGATCACCTCGATCGCCTCGTTCTGGCCGACCACGCTCTCGTGCAGCTCCTCTTCCATCCGGAGCAGCCGCGCCGTCTCGGCCTCCTGCAGCCGCGTGACGGGAATCCCCGTCCAGCGCGACACGATGAAGGCCACGCCTTCCTCGTTGATCGTCGGCCGGCGCGTCTGGCGCTCCCGCTCCCACTCTTCCTGCTTGCGGCGGATCTCCGTCTGCAGCTCGCGCTCCGAGTCGCGCAACGACGCCGCCCGCTCGAAGTTCTGATCGCGCACCGCGGCTTCCTTCTCGCCGTTGATCCCCTCGAGCTTGTCCTTCAGCTCGGCGACTTCGGGCGGCGGCACCTGGGCGGCGAGACGCGCCCGCGCCCCCGCCTCGTCGATCACGTCGATCGCCTTGTCCGGCAGGAACCGGTCGGTGATGTAGCGCTCCGACAGCTTCGCGGCCTCGGCGAGCGTCTTGTCGGGAATGATGACGCGGTGGTGATCTTCGTAGCGCTTGCGCAGCCCCTTCAGGATCTCGATCGTCTCGTCCACGGTCGGTGGATCGACGATCACCGTCTGGAACCGCCGCTCGAGCGCGCCGTCCTTCTCGATGTACTTGCGGTACTCGTTCAGGGTCGACGCTCCGACGCACTGCAGCTCGCCGCGCGCCAGCGCCGGCTTGAGCATGTTGGACGCGTCCACGGCGCCCTCCGCGGCGCCCGCGCCGACCAGCGTGTGCAGCTCGTCGATGAAGAGGATGATGTTCCGGTTCTGGGCGATCTCGTTGATGACCGCCTTGAGCCGCTCCTCGAACTGGCCGCGATACTTGGTGCCCGCGATCACGGCCGCCATGTCGAGCGACAACACGCGATGGTCCTTCAGCGCCTCGGGGCACTGGCCGCTGGCGATGAGCTGGGCCAGTCCTTCGACGATCGCCGTCTTGCCCACGCCCGGCTCGCCGATGAGCACGGGATTGTTCTTCTTGCGGCGCGACAAGATCTCCATCACCCGCTCGATTTCCTTCTGGCGGCCGATCGTCGGATCGAGTGCGCCCTCCGCCGCGAGCTGCGTGAGGTCGCGGCAGAAGTGATCGAGCGCCGGGGTCTTGGATTTCTTTTCGCTCTTGGGCGGCGTGGGTTGCGCGCCGGTGCCCCCCCCGGCCGGGGTCGAGGGCATCTCGCTGCCGAGCAGCCGCAGCGTTTCGGCACGCGCCTGCTCGAGATTGACGCCCGCATCGGTGAGCACCTGCGCGGCGATCCCCTTCTCCTCACGCAGCAGGCCGAGCAGCAGGTGCTCGGTCCCCACGTAGGAGTGGTTCAGCTCGCGCGCCTCGCTCATGGCGAGCTCCAGCACTTTCTTGGCGCGGGAGGTGTACGGCAGGTCGGGACCGGCGGCGGCGGCCGCCTTTCCCTTCTTGACCGTCTCCTCGATTTTCTGCTGGATCTCCTCGAGGTCGACGTTCAGGTTGGTCAGCACCGCCGCGGCGACGCCTTCGCCCTCGCGGATCAGGCCGAGCAGGATGTGCTCGGTGCCGACGTACTCGTGGTGCAGACGCGCGGCTTCCTCCCGCGCCATCTGCAGGACCTTGCGTACGCGATCCGTGAAGTTGTAGCCGTTCATCGACGCTCCGTCTTCAGCTGGCTTCCGCCTCGAGCAGCCGGCGTACATACGCCGCGCGCACCGTCGGCAGTTCCCGGTCGCCGGTCGACCGGCCGTCCATCGCCGCCAGGTGCGCTGGTTGGGTGTAGATCAGCAACTTGTTGAGGGTATATACACTCGGGCCGGGAAGCAGATTCAGCCCCATTCCGAGCCGCACCCCGCTCAACAGGTTCATCGTCTCTTCGAACGTCAACCGGCGCGCGTGCTTCAGCAAACCATAGGCACGCCAGGTCTTGTCTTCGACCTCTTCGGGCGCGGTCTTGAGCAACACCTCCCGCGCCTGCTCTTCGTATTCGATCACCTGGCGCACGATCTTGCCGAGATGATCGATCAGCTCGTCTTCGGCCTTGCCCAGCGTCGTCTGGTTGGACAACTGGAAGAAATTGCCGACGACCTCGCTGCCCTCCCCGTACAAGCCCCGAAAGGTGAGCCCCACCTGGGACAGACCCTGCAGGACCTTGTTGATCTCCTTGGTTAAAACGAGTCCCGGCAGATGGATCAGCACGCTCGCCCGGAGCCCCGTGCCCGCATTCGTTGGGCAGGACGTAAGATAGCCAAATTCGGGGTGAAACGCGAAAGGAAGCAACCGGCCCAGATCCGCATCTACCGCTTCCACAGCGGCATAGGCGTCCTCCAAGTCGAACCCGGAGCGCATCCCGTGCAGCCGAAGGTGGTCCTCTTCATTGACCATCACCCCCACCGGGCCCCGCACGAGCAGCGCCGCCCCGGGGCGCGGCCGCGCCTCCCGATCGAGCCCCGCCAGCTCCTTGCTCACCAGGTGCCGCTCGTGCAGGAGCTGCCGGTCCGGCCGATCGAGCTGATCCAGATTGAAGGTCACGGCGCCGGCCATCCGGTCCGACGCGGCCACGGCTTCGGCCACCTGCTCCAGCACCGCGGTGCGGTCGCCGTCCTTGGCGCGCTGGCTGAACGCGATGCCGCGGACGTTGCGGGCAAGGCGGATCCGGGTCGACAGGACGATCGTCGCCTTCGGGCCCGAGGCGTCGAGCCAGCTCATGCCTTCGTCGGGGAGCAGGGACAGATCGATCATTCGAGCACCCGCAGCCGGTCGCGCAGCTCAGCCGCCAGCTCGAAGTTCTCGCTCTCGACCGCGCGCCGCAGCTGGGCGCGCAGCTCGAGCAGGCGACTCTTCGGATCGGCCTCGTCCACGCCCGCGACTTCGTAGCGCTCGCCCACATGCTGGCTCGAGCCGTGCAGGCGGCGCAGCAGATCGCGCAGGTGGAAGTCGAAGGTCACGTAGCACTGGTCGCAGCCGAGCCGCCCGGAGTCGCGAAAATCGCGCAGCGTGGCCCCGCACGCAGCGCAGCGCAGGCCGTCGGTGGGCGAGGGCAGCAGCGCGGCGCCGCCCCCTCCCTTGCCCAGCGCCGTCAGGAAGCCACCGAGCGGCGACTTGAGGACCGTGCCGCCGGTCTCGACCCCTTTTTGCTGCGCGCACTGCTCGCACAGGTGGAGCGTCACCTTCGAATCGTGCTCCACTTGGGTCAGGTTGATGACCGCGTCGCGTTCCTTGCAGTTATCGCACAGCATCAGGGTATCGCATCGACCGATGTCACCGTGGTCAGGCGGCCGTCCTCCAGCCAGAGGATGCGGTCGGCGCGGCCGGCCAGTTGGCGGTTGTGGGTGACCACCACGACCGCGGTCTCGTACTCCCGCGCCAACCGGAAGAATAGCTCGTGCAGCCGCTCGCTGTTGGCGTGATCCAGGTTCCCGGAGGGTTCGTCCGCCAGCACCACGCTCGGGTCGTGCACCAGGGCCCGCGCCACGGCGCAACGCTGCTGCTCCCCACCCGACAGCTCGGCGGGCCGGTGGGTCATGCGCCCGGCGAGGCCCACCTCGGACAACACCTCTTCGGCGCGCGAGCGGGCCTGACGCGGCTCCATGCCGGCGATGAGGAGGGGCATCATCACGTTCTCGAGCGCGGAGAACTCACGCAGGAGATGGTGGAACTGGAAGACGAATCCGACCTTCCGATTGCGGAGCTCGGCGGTGGCGCGGCCATCGAGATCGGCGTAGCGCGAGCCGTCGAGCCAGACGTCGCCGCCGCTCGGCGCGTCGAGGGCGCCGAGCAGGTGCAGCAGCGTGCTCTTCCCCGCCCCGGAGGCGCCGACGATGGCGACGAACTCGCCGCGCCGCACGTCGAGGTCGACGCCGCGCAGCACCTCGAGGGGCTGACCGTCGCCGCCCGCGTAGACCTTCCGGATCGCCCGGGCCTCGAGCAGCGCGTTCATTCGTAGCGGATCGCGCTCACCGGCTCGAGCTCGGCGGCTTGCATGCTCGGGTAGAGGGGCGCCAGGGTGGCGATGAGGAGACTCGCGACGATGACGAACAGCGCGTCCGGGAGCTCGGTGTGCACCGGGAGGTGATCGATGAAATAGATCGCCGGATCGATCGGGATCAGCTGGCCGTTATTCACGCTCGCGCCGACCACCAGTCCCAACACGGCCCCGAGTGCCGTGCCGACGAGGCCGATGAAGACGCCCTGCGCGAGGAAGATGCGGCGGATCGAGCCGGGCCGCATGCCCATCGCGAGCAGGATGCCGATCTCGCGGGTCTTGTCGCGCACCACCATCGTGAGCGTCCCGACGATGTTGAACGCGGCCACGACGCAGATCAGGAACACGACGAGGCCCATCCCGAGCTTCTCGAGCTTCAGCGCCGAGAAGAGCCCCCGGTTCAGCGACATCCAGTCTTGCGCGCGATACGGGTAGCCGAGCTGCGCTTCGAGATTCGCGGCGAAGCTGTCGGCGTGGCGGGGGTCGGCGAGCCGCACCTCGAGCCCGGTGACGGCGCTATCGAGGCCGGCGAAATCCTGCGCGGCCTCGCGCCGCATCACGACGTAGCTGTTGTCGTAGTCGTACATGCCGGTTTCGAACAGGCCGGTCACCTCGTAGCGGCGCCATTTGGGAATGAAGGTGCCGAGGCTGCTGTTGTACTTGGAGCCGGCGGGCGCGACGAGCGTGACGATGCTGCCGGGATACACGGTCAGCTTGCTGGCGAGACGCACCCCGATCGCGATGCCCCCGTCCACGCCGGGCTGCGTCGTGTGGAAACTCAGGTCGCCCTTCGTGAAGTGGCGCGGCAGGCTCGTCACGGCGCGCGTCCCGGTGTCGGCCTCGATCCCGATGACCGCCACGCCTTCGGCGTAGTCGTGGCCCGCCGAGATCAGCCCCTGCGTGAGGACGAACGGCGCGGCCGCGTCCACCCCCGGTTTGCGCCGCACCTTGGGAAGCACCGCGCGCCAGTCGTCGAGCCGCAGGCCCTCGCCGTAGGTCAGGACGCGGAGGTGCGGATTCACCACCAGAATCTTTTCGCGCAGGTCGTTCTGCAGACCGTTCATGACGCCGAGCACGACGACGAGCGCCATCACACCCACCGTGATCCCGCCCACCGCGATGACGGTGATGAGCGAGAGCAGCTGCGAAGTGCGGCGGCTCTTGAGGTAGCGCAGCGCGATGCGCAGCTCGAGCGGCGAGATCATTCGGGCCGGAGCATCGGAAACAGAATCACGTCGCGGATGTTCGGCTGGTCCGCGAGCAGCATGACGAAGCGGTCCACACCCAATCCCACGCCGCCGGTCGGCGGCATGCCGTACTCGAGCGCGCGCAGGAAGTCCTCATCGAGCTGGTGCGCCTCGGCGTCGCCCGCGGCGCGGAAGCGCGCCTGCTGCTCGAACCGGCGCCGTTGCTCCTCGGGGTCGTTCAGCTCGCTGAAGGCGTTCGCCAGCTCGCGCCCCTGCGCGAACAACTCCCAGCGCTCCACCCGCGTCGGGTCGTCGCGCTTCGGCTTGGCGAGCGGCGACAGGGCGATCGGGTAGTCGAGGACGAACGTCGGCTGCACCAGCGTGGGTTCGACGTACACCTTGAACACCTCGTCCACGAGCTTCGCTCCCGACAGCGTGTCGGCCTCGGCCACGTTGCGCCGTTTGAGGACCGCGCGCAGCTCGGCGTCCCCCGCGCGCGCCAGGTCCACGCCGGCATGCTGCTTCATCAGCGCGAAGAAGTCCGCGCGCGCGAACGGCCGCGCGAACGAGAAGGTCGCGCCGTGCCGCTCCAACGTCGTCGTGCCGAACAGATCCTGCACCACCGTCGCCACCAGCTCCTCGGTGAGCTCCAGCACGTCGTGGTAGTCGGCGTACGCCTGGTACCACTCGGCCATCGTGAACTCGGGATTGTGGAAGCGCGACAACCCCTCGTTGCGGAAGTCGTGGCCGATCTCGTACACCTTCTCGAAGCCGCCCACGATACAGCGCTTGAGATACAGCTCGTCGGCGATCCGCAGGTAGAACGTGGCGTCGAGCGCCTCGTGATGGGTCGTGAACGGCCGCGCCGCGGCCCCGCCGTACATCGGCTGCAGCACCGGTGTCTCTACCTCGAGGTACCCCCGCGCGTCGAAGAACGCCCGCATGGCGGTGACGACCTTGGTGCGCAGACGGAAGACCTCGCGCACCTCGGTGTGTACGGCGAGGTCGGCGTAGCGCTGGCGGTAGCGCACCTCGGGGTCGGACAACTCGCCGTGGCGGACGCCGCTCGCGTCTTCTTTCCCGAGGGGCAGCGGGCGCAGCGCCTTGGTGAGCAGCGTCAGCTTCCCGGCGCGAACCGTAATCTCGCCCGTCTTGGTCTTGAACAACGGGCCCTCGACGCCGACGAAGTCGCCGAGGTCGAGCAGCGACAACACCTCGTAGGTCGCGGCGCCGAGGTCGTCGAGCTTGAAGTAGACCTGGATCTTCCCCGACTGGTCGGCGAGGTGCGCGAACGTCGTCTTGCCGTGCGGCCGCAGGGCGACCACCCGCCCCGCCAGCCGATGCGTCGTGGGATCGTCATCGCTCTTGTACGCCGCGATCGCCTCTCGCGCCGTCCCCGAGCGCTCGAACCGGTAGGCAAAGGGCGCGACGCCACGTTTCACGAGCTCCTGGAGCTTCTCGCGCCGGGCGGCCTCTACGAAGCTCGTCATGCGGCTTTATGCCCGAAGCGGCGCAGGAACTCCTCGATGAACGGATCGAGGTCCCCGTCCATCACCTTGTGGACGTCGGTCACCTTGAGCTCGGTGCGATGATCGTTCACCATCGTGTAGGGCTGGAACACGTAGGAGCGAATCTGATTCCCCCAGGAGTTGTCGGTCTTCTGCTTGTCCACCTCGGCCTTCTTCGCCTCGCGCTCCGCCACGGCGCGCTCGTACAGCCGCGCCTTCAACATCTTCATCGCGGTGGCTTTGTTCTTCCCCTGGCTGCGCTCCTGCTGGCACGCCACGACGATGCCGGTGGGGATGTGCGTGATGCGCACCGCCGACGAGGTCTTGTTGACGTGCTGCCCGCCCTTCCCCGACGCGCGGAACACGTCGATGCGCAGGTCGTCGTCCTTGATCTCGATCTCGATCTCGTCGTCCACCACCGGATACACGAACACCGACGCGAACGAGGTGTGGCGGCGCGATTGGGAATCGAACGGTGAGATGCGCACCAACCGATGCACGCCCTTCTCCGCCTTCAGCAGCCCGTACGCGTAGCGCCCGCGGATCTCGATCTCGGCCGACTTGACCCCCGCTTCTTCCCCGGGCAGGAGATCGAGCACGTCGACCGTGAACCCGCGCCGCTCGGCCCAGCGGGTGTACATGCGCACCAGCATCTCGGCCCAGTCTTGCGACTCCGTACCCCCGGCGCCGGGATGGATCGTGAGCAACGCGTCGCGCGCGTCGTCGGGACCCTGCAGCATGTTCTGCATCTCGAGCGCCTCGAGCCGGCCGGCGATCTCATCCACCTCGGTCTCGAGGGAGCGCTGCATGGCCAGATCGATGTGGGAATCGGCTTCGAGCAGCTCGGTCAGCTCGCTCCCTTCATCCACCCGCTTGCGCAAGGCGTGATAGGGCTCGAGCCAACCCTTCAGCGCCTTGACCTCGGTGACGGTCTGGCGGGCGCGGTCGGCGTCCGCCCAGAGCGCCCCGTCCGCCATGACGCGCTCCAGCTCCGCCAGGCGCGCCGCCTTCCCCTCGACGTCAAAGAAACCCCTTGAGCTGGGTGAGGCGGCGGTCGAGATCCTTGAAACGCTCGGTTAGACCCACGTCAATGCGCTCCTAGAAAAGCTTGTGACCGCCGGCGAGGATCTCGTTCAGAGCCTCGGTCCAGAACGGCGTGCTCTGCGCCAGCTCGGCTCCCACCTGCTCGGTGTACTCGAGCCAGCTCTTGTGGATTTCGTCCTTGAAGAGCTGGGGCAGCGTGCCGTCGCGAATCCCCTGTTGCCGCTTCTCCGGATGATACACGAGCATGTCCGAGATCAGCGCGCGCGCGAGCCGCCGCGCCTTCTGTTTCGGATCCTGCACCATGAACGGATTCACCGGGCGGAGCGGACCCGTAAGCCGCTTCCCGGGTGCACTGGTCCCCGCGGCGGCTGGAACGGGGGGCGGCGCCGGGGCCGCTGCGGCAGGCACGGGCGGCGGGGGAACGGGAGCGGCGGTGCGTGGCGGCGCGGCGGGCGGCGCTGACGGCGCCGCGGGTCGCGCGACCGGTGGCGGCGTCGCCGGTGCCGCCGGCGCGGGGGCTCGAGGCATCGCCGGCGGCGCCGCGGGCATCAACGGCCGCGCCGGAGCCGCGAGGGGCGACGCGGGTCGAGCGATGGACGGCGGTGGCGCCGCGGGCGGCGCCAGAGGCGCGCGCGGAGGCGCGCTCGGCGCTGCCGGAGCCGCCGCGGGAGCGCGAACCAGCGCGGGAGCCGGCGGCGCAGCGCCGTCGGCGCTCACGGCGAAGACGTTGCTGCAAACGCTGCAGCGCGCACGCACACCCCCCGCGGGGACCTTGGTCGGGTCCACGCGGTAGACCGTTTCGCACGACGGACAGGTGACGTTCACGCGCCCGCCCTACTCGCCCCGCCCGGCTTCGCCGGGCTCCGGATCGTGGCGGCGGTCGACCACGAACACCGACCCCGCCTGCGTCTTCGCATAACTCTTCATCTCAGTCGCCAACTCGCTCACTTGGGCGGGGTGCGCAAACCGCCGATGCTGGTTCGTCACGACGCCGATGGACAGCGTCATCAGGGGGACCCGATGCAGCTGCCCGCGGCGGTCCTTCCCGAAGTAGTACCCCGCCCGTCGGTCCTGCTCGTTGTACTGGTACGGGACGAGGGTATCGAACACGTCGAGCACTTCGCCGCACACCTCGCCGATGGTCTCGATGGGGATGACACAGATGAAATCGTCCCCGCCGATGTGCCCGACGAACCCCCGCCGGCCCAGCATGCCCGTCACCACGTCGTGCAGGATGCGCGACAGCAGGTAGATGACGCGATCGCCGTCGTAGTAGCTGTAGCGATCGTTGAACTCCTTGAAGTGATCCAGGTCGGCGTAGCACACGGCGAACAGCTCGCCCAGCTCCATCCGCCGCCGGATCTCGCGCTCGATCTCCGTCGTCCCTGGGAGCCGTGTGGACGGGTTGACCGCTACGTCGCGTTCCGCGCGGGTGACCAGCGCGTCGAGCCGTCCGACCTGCTCCCCCGGCTCGAACAGGGGGGTGATGACCTCGTCGGCCCCCGCCGCGAACCAGCGCCGCACGACGTCGGTCGCGTGCCGGTGGGTCACGGCCGCGAAGGGCACGATCGCCGTATACGGATCCCCCTTCAGGCGGGCGCACAGCTCCAGCCCCTCGGCCCCGGCGCTGTCGGCGTCGACGATGACGAGCGTCGGCAAAGCGCGCAGCACGCGCTCCGCCACGACCGCCGGCTGCTGGACCACGACGACGGGCAGTCCCTTCCCGTTGACCCAGGTGGTCACGAAGTCAGGTACGGAACGACCAGCCGGCGAGAAGAAGAGAATGGCTTGGCGCGACCGCACCTCACTCCTCTCGTAAGGGTCGAAAGCGCCTAAACTTAGGCCGCTTCGCCTCCCGTGTCAAATGAACTCTTTACTCGGGGGTCAAACCGGTCCCGTCAGAAGGCGATGCTGACCTGGAGGCGCGCCCCGCCGCGGGGCCCCACGGTCGTGTGGAGCGCGGCGGGCCGGCGCACGACGGCGGCCAGCCGGCTGGAAATGAGCGCGTCGACGGCGCTCACGACGTGATTCGCGAGGAGCAAGCCGACTTGGTTCTGCGCGCGCCGGAAGCCGTCGTCGCTGCGGCGGATGGTCTCCCGAAACACTTCGTGCTCGAGCGAGTGATCCCGCCACGACCATTGGAACCCCGGCCCGATTGCGCGCGCCTGGTAGAACTGCAGGGCGCGCCAGTACGGCGGCGACGTCGGGTCGGGAGGGACGTTCGGGTCCTCCCAGAATGTGCGCCGTGCGAGCAGCCAGACCGACCCGTTATAGGTGCGCGTGTCGGTCTCGGGCACGAACGCGGGCCCGGAGTCGACGTCGTAGCGCCCGCTCTCGGCGAAACGCTCCATCTGCTCGTAATACTCGAACACGGTATCGCGCCGGGCGGGGCTGTAGGCGCGGCGCGCGACATCGTACGCCAGGGACTGAAACCGGTCGGCATCGCGGCTGGCCTCGCGATCGAGCTGCAGGAAACGCGAGACGAGATAGATCTCCGTTGCGAGGTATACCGCACCCCGGTCCTGGCCCCCGAGCAACTGGCCCGCTCCCGGCAGCAGCAACGACGCGAGCGGGCGCAGACTCGGTGGTGGTGGCGTGGTATCGGCACGCTGGGCCGCCGCCGGCGTCGCGGCGACGAACGCCGCGGCCAGCAGCGCCCCCAACGCGCACAGGGCGCGCATCAGAACGTCACGCGGAAGGAAAAGAACGTGGGGTTTTCGATCAGCAGGTCCGTTCCCGTGAGAAAGGTCCGGGCCAGGTCCACCCCGATCGAGCCGTTCTCCAGGCCGAGCCCGACGCTCGGCCCGCTGAGACCGTCCTGCACGAAGGCGTAGCCGGCGCGCACGCGCACCAGGCGCTGGTACCCGACGTCGAGCCCGAAGCGCAGCTCCGATTGCCCCTGATGTCCCCACGGGCTGTCGACGTCGGCCGCCACGCGCAAATCGAATCGCTCATCCGCCGGCGCGCCGTCCCGCATCGGGAGCAGCACATGATACTGGGCACCCACGGCGAGCCGCGCGGGGAGGGGATCGGCCTGCGGTTTGTTCTGGACTTGGAGCTTGAAGCCGATGTTGCGCAGCGCCACGCCGATGCGCAGCGGACCACCCGGGCCGACCTGGAACTGTCCGCCGAGGTCGATCGCATGGGTCGTCCCCTGCCCCGTCGGGAAGTTGGTGCAATCGCCGCTGCAGTCGACGCGGAACTCCACCAGCTTGTAGTTCACTCCAAAAAAAAACGCTCCAGCGAGCGGAGCGGCGTAGGAGGCGAGGAATTCGAAATTACGGGGAGCGATGCGCCCGATGATGTTCCCGTCTATGTCGGTGAGGGGCTGGTCGCCGTAATCCACCAGGTACGCCGCGCCACCGAGCACGCCGATTCCGCGCGACGGGAAGTACGCTCCGAGAACGTTGCTGCGGCCCGCGACGAGCGTCGCGCTGTGGAGTGCGAACTCGTTGGTCTCCAGCGTCGCGAGGCCGGCGGGGTTCCAGAACGCCGCGTCACCGCGCCCCTCGGCGCCCATCGCGGTTTGTCCCATCGCGACCGCCCGGGCGCCGACCGGGAAGAGCAGGAACAGGGCACCCGCGTTGAGGGGCGGCTCTTGGGCGGACAGATGGAATGATGGAACGTTCGAAAGACATGCGGCGGCTAGGACCGTGGCGCGAAACCACGTTCCATCTGTCCATCGTTCCGTCGGTCCGTCAGAAGGGCTTCGCCTCATCGATCAGCATGATCGGGATGTCGTCCTCGACCGCATAGAGGAGGCGGCAGGTGTGGCACGCGAGCGCCTCGGGCGGGGGCGTGGTGCGATGCTCGAGCGGCCCTTTGCACTTGGGGCACACGAGGATCTCCAACAGATCGGGTGACAGGCTCATGACGAGACGTACCCCAAGCGCTTGAGCGAGGGTTCGTGGCGGCGCCACTTGGGCAGGACCTTCACGTGCAGGTCGAGAAAGACCCGCTGGTCGAGGAGGGTTTCGATCTTCGCGCGCGCCGCGGCGCCGAGCGCCTTGATGGCGCGGCCCCCCTCACCGATGACGATGCCCTTCTGGCTGTCCCGCTCGACGTAGATGATCGCCCGAATATATACCGGCTCTTCGCCCTCCCGGAACTCGTCGATCTCGCACGCCACACTGTAGGGGAGTTCTTCGTGGAGCTGCTCGAACGCCGCCTCCCGAATGAACTCAGCCGCGAAGAAGCGCATCGGCTGCGTGGCCAGCTCATCGGGATCATAATGAAAGGGCCCCTCGGGGATGTGTGCGCGCAGCGTCAACAGCAGCGCCTCGAGGCCGGCCCCCGTCACCGCCGACACGGCGACATCGGGCGGTTGGGCGGTTGGGCGGTTGGGCGCGCACAGGTCGGCTTTCGTGTACACCGTGACGATGGGAGCGCGCGGCGGCTGGGTCAGTTGGGCCACCTGCGCGAGGGGCGGCGCCGGGTACTCGGACAGCGGATGCAAGTACGCGATGACCTCCGCGTCGGCGATGGCCCGGAGCGCCGCGGCACGCATCGCTTCGTGCAGCTTGTATTCGGGCTCGAGCAAGCCGGGGGAGTCGGTGAAGATGAACTGTGCGTCGTCCCGCGTGAGCAGTCCGATGACCGGTAGGCGCGTGGACTGCGGTTTCGGCGCCACAATGGCGAGGTGCTCGCCGACGAGGGCGTTGAGGAGGGTCGACTTCCCCACGTTGGGCCGGCCGGCCAAGGCGACGGTGCCGCAGCGCGTCATGCGCGGAAGCTACGGTCTTGCGAAACGGCGCGCACCTGGCGGATACTCCAGCAGTCACCTCCGGAGGTGCCGTCGTGCGTCTCTCGCTCGCTGCCGCGTGCCTCGTGCTCGCGCCCCGCATCGCGTCGGCCCAGACCGGATCGTCCCCCCCGCCCGTGACCCGCCTCGGCTCGCGCACCGTCTATGGTCCCGGCATCGTCGCCGCGGCGCCCCGCCGCGTGGAGTTCGAGCTGACGCGTCCGGCGCACATCATCGTGCTCCTGGTGGATCCGGATGGCAGCATCCAGCCCGTCTTCCCCGCGTCGGGCGAGCGCACGACCGAGCGGGCGGCGGGGCGGCAAGTCGTCGAGCTCAAGGCGGAGACGGGGCCGGCGCCGGCCGGGGCGGAGGCGCCGCACGCGCCCCCGCCCGTGATGCGCTCCGCGCAGCAGATGGCGAGCGAGGGCGAGCGCGCGCGGCCGCGCGCCACGGGCGACGACGAACCGCGCGCCCGGCCGGTGACGGCGTACTGGCTGGTGATCGTGTCCGACGTGCCGACGACGGCCGAGGAGGTGCAGGAACGGCTCGAGGCGATGACGTTGCAGTTCTCCAGCCAGCAGGCCGAGCTCGAGGCGTTGGCACGCGCGCTGGTGTCGCGCCGCACGAAGGTGTGGGCCGCGTCGTACGCGCCGGCCGGGCCGTGAAAAACACGAAGCCCGCCCCGATGCACTGGGGCGGGCTTCAAGGTAAAGCTGGCGGCGGCCTACTCTCCCACGGTCTCGCAACCGCAGTACCATCGGCGCTGACAGGCTTAACGACCGTGTTCGGGATGGGAACGGGTGTGGCCCTGTCGCGCTAGTCGCCAGCAAAGTCGACCGACGAATGCGTGGGTAGTGGTGATTTCCGGAAGCACACGATCTCGAAAACAAATGGGAGAGATCAAGCCTCACGGGCAATTAGTACGGCTCGGCTGAAGCGCTCGCGCGCCTTACACCTGCCGCCTATCAACCTGGTAGTCTCCCAGGGCCCTTCAGGAGCCTTACGGCTCGGGAGTGTTCATCTTGGGGAGGGTTTCCCACTTAGATGCATTCAGCGGTTATCCCCGCGCGACATCGCTAACCGGCGTTGCCCTTGGCAGGACAGCCGGGACACGAGAGGTCGCTTCGTCCGGGTCCTCTCGTACTAC
>WNGR01000239.1_pt1 | contig 99030 bp, 84 predicted proteins | sample 5407581 | NCBI WGS metagenome assembly WNGR01 (sample SAMN13153383, study PRJNA577476) | soil metagenome | isolation source: 80 cm soil or saprolite under Garry oak tree replicate 2 | place: USA:California | collected 2016-06-15
CCTTCTCCCAAAAGGCGTCAGAGACTTCCCACGATTGAACCTTTGACATAATACCCTCCCAGCTAATGTGATAGATGCTGGGAGATAATATTACCAAAAATGCTACAGAAAGTACATTTTATTTACGGATAAGCTCTAAATAAATTTTCTGCTTTCACAAATTGACGGGGTGAACCATGTCGGATCTCTTGACCAAAAAAGAACGGAAAGACCTGCTGAAGATCGCCCGGGATGCGATTGTCGGCTATGTCACCAACCTGAAAGCACCGGCCGTAGTATCGACGTCACCGGGGCTAAATCTTCACTCCGGCTGTTTTGTCACGATCAAACAGAATGGGGAGTTGCGCGGATGCATCGGCAATTTTGTCTCCGACCAGCCGCTGTATCAGCTGGTGCAGGAGATGGCGGTTTCGGCCGCGACCCGCGATCCGCGCTTTTACCCGATGAAGGGTAATGATCTGGCCGATTTCAACCTCGATATTTCGGTGCTGTCGCCGCTGGAAAAGATTGCTTCCGTCGAGCAAATCAAGGTCGGTAAACATGGCATTTACATCATCAAGGGGAGTTATCGCGGGGTGCTCCTCCCGCAGGTGGCAACCGAATACGGCTGGAATCGCGAGCAGTTCCTGCAGCACACCTGCATCAAGGCCGGTCTGCCGCAGGATGCATGGCAGGGGGAGTGTGATATCTACATCTTCAGCGCCCAGGTTTTTGGAGAATAATCTTCGGCAGATCCCGAACCCGCTCCTCAAACTCTCCGTCAAGCGGAGCAGAGACAGTAACCTCCACCCCTTTCCCATTCTGAAACGTCATCGCCGAGCAGTGCAGCATCATCCGCCCGGCAGGTACGCCGCCGTAGGTTGAGTCGCCGACTATCGGCAGACCGGCCGAAGCGAGGTGCACCCGGATCTGATGGGTGCGGCCGGTCAGCGGCCTCGCCTCCACCAGCGACACCTCACCCGACGAGGCAATGGTCCGGAATTCGGTGACCGCCGCCTTGCCCCCCTCAACTATTCCGTACCGCGCTGAAGCTACCTTGCCGATCGGCGCATCCACCGCCCACTCTTCCCGCTCGGGACGCCCGGACACCAGCGCCAAGTACAACTTGTCGACCAGGCCATCCTGAAACAGTTTGGAGAGTCGTCCCGCCGCCTGCCGGTTCTTCGGGAAAAGCATCGCTCCCGATGTGCCGCGATCGAGGCGGTGGACCACCCTGGCCGGTTCACTGTTCCCCTGCGCCTTGAAATATTCCGACACCCAGTATTCCAGCGTGCCTTTCAACTGATAAGGGGTGCGCTGGCTGTTGATTCCGGCCGGTTTGTTGACGGCAATCAGCTCCCCGTCCTCATACAGCAGCGCCTCCGGCGGCAGCAGCAGTTCCCGAAACCGCCCCGCCTCCATCACGCCGATCTCGATGACATCGCCCGTCCTGACGCTTCGCGACGCCACCCGCACCAGGGCGACATTGACCGTACATCCTCCCCGGTCGATGATGCGGCGCGCCTCCGATTTGCTGACCCCCGGGCAGAGGGTTGCCACGGCATCATCAAGACGAAGGTTGTGCTGCTCTTTTCCGACTGTTTTTCTCAGTATCATGCTGTCGTAGTACCCTTTTTAGCGCCCGATTACAAACAAATCCTTTGTGGTCAAACCCCCCGGATTCTGCTAACCTCTGCCGTTATGACGGATTCCTCTCTCCCCACCATACCGGCACTGCGCGGGCCGGTGCCGCTTTCGCACCTGTTCCTGCACATCTTCATGCGTGACGGACATGCCGCCGTCGATGCGACCTGCGGCAACGGGCATGACACCCTGCTGCTGGCACGCCTGGTCGGCGTACATGGCCACGTCTGGGGTTTTGACATTCAACGGCAGGCGATTGAAGAGACTGGCCGCAGACTGGAGGAAGCGGGACTGGCGGAGCGGGTTACGCTCCTGCAGGCCGGGCACGAAGAGCTGGTGGAGCATGTCAAGGCGCCGGTGCAGGTCGTGCTGTTCAATCTCGGCTACCTCCCCGGGGGGGACCGGGGCATCATCACGCGTCCGGATACGACCGGCGTCGCCCTGAAGCGGTCGCTGGGTCTGCTGGCGGCGGGAGGGGTCATAGTAGTGACTGTGTATCCGGGGCACGACGGCGGCGCGGACGAGCAGTCGGCCGTCGAGAAGTGGGCGGCCGGGCTGGATCCACGCGCCTGTCACTGCTGGCGCATGGGGCAGACCAATGTCACCACGGGAGCGCCGTACCTGCTCCTCGTCCAGAAGGCGCTTTTAATAACATGAAAAGCAGTTGAACCGCCAAGACGCGAAGAACGCCAAGAAAAGCCAGGAGATTCCGGGGATATGCACTGCAACACTGAGGTTCACAGAATGAGAAGTTACTCTTTGCGCACTTTGCGCCTTTGCGGTAAAGAACGGTTTTGTGCCGTCTTATATGCTCCGTAACGCGCTCCCCTTCATAGCCATCCTCCCGGCACTCGCCTATTCGCTGATCTCGCTTGCCTGCGGGCTGAAGTTTTTCAAAAAAGAGCGCCGCACCCCCTCGCAGCCGTCACCTCCCGGGGTTTCGATCCTGAAACCGGTCAAAGGGATGGACGAGGATAGTTACGATAACTTCGCCTCGTTTTGCTGCCAGCAGTACCCGGGAGATATGCAGTTCGTTTTCGCCGCCGCGTCGCCCGATGACCCGGTTATCCCTGTCATTCGCCGGCTGATGGCCGATTTCCCAGGGCACGACATCAAGCTGATCATCGATCCGGCCCTGCACGGGCCGAATCACAAGGTATCCAACCTGATCAACGCCTTTCCCCATGCCCGGCATGACATCATCATCGTCTGCGACAGCGACATCAAGGTCGCGCCGGATTACCTGCAGTCGGTGGTCGGCCATTTCCGCGATCCAAAGGTCGGCCTGGTCACGTCGCTGTACCGCACCTCCAGCGTCCATGGCATCGCCACCGCCCTGGAAGCGACCGGTTTTACCGCCGAGATGATTCCTAATGTCTTGGTGGCCCGCCAGCTTGAGGGACTTACCTTCGCCCTCGGCGCTTCGATGGCGGTCAGACGCGAAGCGCTTGCGGCGATCGGTGGTTTTGAGGCGCTGGCAGATTATCTGGCCGATGACTACCAGCTTGGCAACAAGATCCACCGCGCCGGGTGGCGGATCGCCCTTGACCCCTGTTTCGTCGAGAGTGTCGTCAAGGCCGAAAATCTCAAGGCGGTGCTGTCCCGGCAGTTGCGCTGGGCCCGGACCATGAGGGTCAGCCGTCCGGGAGGCTACCTGGCCTCCGGGATTACGCTCCCGTTTCCCGCCGCCCTGCTGGCAACGCTGCTGGCCCCGTCACCGGCAGCTGGCCTGGCCGCCGCCCTGCTGCTGTACGGCGTGCGCCTCTGTGTCTGTACCTTCTTCAGCCGCCGCTTCGTCCGGGACGGGCTCTTTCCCCGCTGGCTCTGGCTGCTCCCGCTACGGGACATGCTGGCCTTTTTCACCTGGGCGCTCTCCTTTTCAGGGAACCGGGTTGAATGGCGCGGCACCAGGTTTGTCCTGAAACCGGGCGGCAAGATCGAGGAACTGGTGTGACAGTGGCAGGGGAGGATTTCCAGGCGGGTAGAACAGGGTTGAAATGGGATTAGAATAGTTGACTTGAGAGGCCAAAAGCGCCATAGAAATGCGCTGTTTTAGGCCAAATATAGCGGGGGCGTGCTATAGCCCACCGTGATACCGCAGGGTGCCCCAAATGGGGCCAGAAATCCCTATCACTACTCTGTCAGGCTATGTTATACGTATTTCATTTACAGCTGTGTTTATATACAGTTAAAGCGGGAAGGAGATTAATATGTCAGTTGCCTTGAGGCTTGATTTTCCGGAGGGTGCTTTTTCGGCATTACATAAAAGCCCCGACGAGTTCGGCCGGGAGATGCGTATTGCCGCCGCCGTAAAATGGTATGAAATGACGACAATATCCCAGGAGAAGGCCGCCGAAATAGCAGGGTTGTCACGAGTGGATTTCATGGAAGCCTTGGGGCGATTCAGGGTTTCACCTTTTCAATATGGCGCTCAAGAGGTTTTGGCCGAGTTGTCCGATGTCAAATGAACGGGTTGTAGTAAATGCCTCTCCGCTTATTTGTTTGTTTAAAAGCGGGTTTCAGGATTTGTTGCCCGCACTGTTTCAGGAAATATCAGTTCCAGAAGCTGTCCTCAATGAAGTAACCGATTCCGGAAAAAATGATTTCCCTGCCGAACATCTGGCAAAACAACCCTGGCTGAAAACAGAACCTAAAATACCCCTTGATTTGAGAGTCGCTGCTTGGGATCTGGGGCGAGGTGAGAGTGAAGTAATTTCGTTTGCGCTACAAAATCCCTCCCATCGAGTAGTGCTTGATGACCGCGAAGCCCGCCGCTGTGCAGATACCTTGGGGTGCAAGTGTATTGGAACTGCCGGAATATTAGTGTTGGCACGGAGGCGCAATCTATTGCCGTCTTTAAGGGACGCATTTGCCAAGCTCGGCAGTTCCGGGATATGGCTTTCCCGTGATCTGATTGAAGATCTTTGTCGCTTGGAAGGCGAATAGCGGCGCTTGATTTCAGAGTAAAACCAAATCAATATTTGCTTAGAAGCCTTTCGTCGCGTGATACCGGGTTTGGATTTGGGTTCTGCACTTTTTGTTGAATGACAAGAAGGAGCTGATGCACGATAATCAGCTCCCCGTTGACTTTGGGGCCGGTACCACCGAAGAGCTGGTGTGATGGCTTACCAGGTGCAATAGAATTTCTTTTACAATCCTATAATTGTGTTTTAAATTGTACCTTGAATGCATTCATTATGACCTGTAATTTATTCGATAATTGGAGATACGTAATGTCAATAGCAACTCAATGTAAATTTTTCGGTCATATCATTACCGTTGAAAAAGCGCTGGCTGTCAGAAACGCCGCTCCGGCCGGGAGTAGAAATACGCTTGTCTTTGAGTGTATAAAATGCGGAAAGGCCGTTCGTCCTCATGTTGCCGGAGACCGATGCGCCGCGCATTTCGTGCACCTGAGCCGCAACCCTCAATGCCACATTGCTGAACCGGCCAGAGACTATTGAGGAAGCAGCTAATCATTAAACACACCGCAATAAAAATCCGGCCATGAATAAAACTGTGCTGACCATACTGGCACTGCTGCTTCTCTGCCTTCATCCCACTGCCGCCCCGGCGGCGGAGATCGACGTATCTTCCCAGCCGGTCATTATTGTCGGCGGCGACCGCGACTACCCCCCGTACGAATTCCTGGACAAGAACGGCCAGCCGGCCGGATACAACGTCGATCTCACCAGGGCGATTGCCGATGTCATGGGGATGAAGGTCGAATTCCGCTTCGGAGGCTGGTCGGAGATGCGCAACGCGCTGCTGGCCGGTTCCGTGGGTGTCCTGCAGGGGATTTCTTTCTCGGAAGACCGCACCAAGACGCTCTCGTTCTCCCCACCCCACACCATCATCAACCATGCCATCTTCGCCCGCAGGGATACTCCCCCGGTCAGTTCCATCGAGGGGCTGCGCGGCAAGGAGATCGTCGTGTTCCGCGACGGGATCATGCACGACTATCTGACGTCGCTCGGATTTGCGCCGAACCTCGTGATGACCGAGACTCCGGCCGATGCGCTGCGGCTGCTGGCCTCCGGCAAGCATGACTACGCCGTGCTGGCCATGCTCCCCGGCATGTATATTATCCGCGAGAACAAGCTCACCAACCTGGTTCCGGTCGCCAAGAGCATCTCGTCCCAGAAATACTGCTACGCGGTGAAGAAGGGGAATGAGGAACTACTGGCCCGATTTAACGAGGGGTTGGCGATTTTGAAGAAGACCGGCAAGTATCAGGATATCTATGACCGCTGGCTCGGGGTGCTCGGGCCTCCCAAGGTGGCCTGGGAAAAGGTGGTCTGGTACGGAGCCATGGTACTCGGGCCGCTGCTCCTGATTCTGGCCGGCACGGTAGTCTGGTCGCGCACGCTCCAGAAGCGGGTTTCCCAGCGCACGAAAGAGCTGGCACTTGAAGTGACCGAGCGCAAACGCGCCCTCGACGAGCTGAAGCTCCATCAGGACAAGCTGATCCAGGCCGACAAGATGGCCTCCCTCGGTATTCTTGTCGCGGGAGTCGCCCACGAGATCAACAACCCGAACGGACTGATCCTGCTAAACATGCCGATCCTTAGGGAGGTCTATCAGGACGCCGAGGAGGTTCTCGAGGACCGCTACCGGCAGCAGGGCGATTTCACGCTGGGGGGGCTCCCGTACTCGCGCATGCGCGACGAGGTCCCGCATCTGCTCGAAGAGATGCAGGATGGGGCCAATCGTATCAAGCGGATTGTGGAGGAGCTGAAGGATTTTGCCCGTCAGGACACCTCTGCGGCGGTCGAAGCCGTCGATTTCAATGCCGTAGTGCAGGCGGCCGTCCGACTGGTGGATTCATCGCTGCGTTCTGCCACCAACCGCTTCGTGGCGCAATATGCTTCTTCACTCCCCACGATCCTCGGCAATGCCCAGAGGATCGAGCAGGTTGTCGTCAACCTGATTCTGAATGCCTGCCAGGCTTTGCCGGACATGGAGCGCGGCATCTCTCTGACCACCTCCTGCGATCAGTCTGCAGGGGCAGTTGTTCTCAAACTGGCCGATGAAGGTGTCGGCATCGAACCGGAGCATATTCCGCGCCTGACCGATCCGTTTTTCACCACCAAACGGGAAAGCGGCGGCACCGGACTCGGGCTGTCGGTATCGGCCACCATCGTAAAAGAGCATAACGGTTCGCTGGAATTCGATTCAATCCCGGGGGTCGGGACAACCGTGACCCTGGCACTGCCGATAAGCACTAGGAGCCAGCCATGAAGCCATCTATATATCCACACTTCGGGGTTCTGCTCGTCGATGACGAACCTGCATGGCTGCGCTCCCTGCGGCTCACCCTGGAGCGTTCCGCCGGTATTACGAACATCATCACCTGCCAGGACAGCCGCATGGTTATGGAGCTGCTTGAGCAGCACGAAATCGGGCTTGTCCTGCTCGACCTGACGATGCCGCATCTGAGCGGTGACCAGCTGATCGGCATGATCGCCGAGCGCCACCCGGAAATCGCGGTCATCGTCATCAGCGGCATGAACCAGATCGAGAGCGCGGTAAACTGCATCAAGCAGGGAGCCTTCGATTATTTCGTCAAAACGGTCGAAGAGGACCGGCTCGTCAGCGGCGTACTGCGGGCGATACGGATGCTGGAACTGGAGCGGCAGAATCGCGAGATGTCCAGCCGGATGCTGTCGGGAGAATTGAAGTGCCCGGCCGCCTTTGCCGGCATCGTCACGGCCGATCGCGCGATGCATGCCATATTCTCCTATATCGAGGCGGTGGCCCTGAGCACGGAACCGCTGCTGATCCGTATCGGTGAACGTGGCGGGACTGGATGATGCGGTCTTCTCCGACACCCTGTTCGGACATATGCGCGGCGCCTTCACCGGGGCCGATCAGACCCGGCGCGGCATGATCGAGGAGGCCGCCGACGGCACGCTTTTCCTGGACGAAATCGGCGATCTGAGCATCGCTTCCCAAGTCAAGCTGCTCAGGCTGCTTCAGGAGGGGGAGTACTTCCCGCTAGGGAGCGATCGCCCCAAACGCCTCAAAGCACGTGTGGTTGTGGCCACTCATCAGAATCTCCTGCTCAAGCAGGAGAACGGTTCGTTCAGGCGCGATCTGTATTACCGGCTCTGTACGCATATGGTTCATGTTCCGCCGCTTCGCGAGCGCAAAGGTGATCTGGCGCCGCTTCTCGACCATTTTCTCGAGGAGGCGGCTCGCTCCCTCGGCAAGAAGAAGCCGACGCCGCCGCGGGAGCTGCTGCAACTGCTGGCGACCTACAGTTTTCCAGGCAACGTCCGCGAATTGAAGGCACTGGTATACAACGCCGTCAGCGTCCACCGCGACCGGGTTCTTTCGATGGACACCTTCCTGAAAACGGTCGTTCGCCCGGAGGCGAAGCTGAATCCGCCTGCCATAAGCGCGGAAAGGAATCTGTTTGCCGGTCTGGAGCATCTGCCGACGTTCGGTGAAGCGGCCGAACTGCTCGTCGAAGAGGCGATGTCCCGTGCCAACGGCAACCAGACCATCGCCGCTCGCCTCCTCGGAATATCCCAGCCGGCGCTCAGTAAGCGCCTCAAGCTTCGGGGCATCATTCCGGATTGATTTTATCAGAATCCAGTTCTATCTTTTTGACATCCTCAGACCGTCCCCCAAAGGGGCATAACCCAGGTTATAGACTATAACCTGGGTTATGCCGGCTCAACACCCCGTAGATACTGCACAACATCAGTTTCCACCGCCTCACGCCGCCTCTCCAGGTTATACCTCTTTTTAAAGCCCGCTATGTTTTATACAGTGATTATCACTGCAATAACAGCTAGTTGAAAATGTATACGTCGTTGGCATTCTGATTGCTAACATGCTGTTATAGTCGCGGATAAAACAGTCGCACACAATACCATTGCAAGTTGACCAGGGAAGGAGATGTGAGATGGGTATGGAATGGATTGATACAGAAGTACAGCTGCCGAAGGAATTTCAGAGAGTTTTGCTTTACACACCATATCCGGTGTTCGGAGATGACTACACATGTGTCGGAAATCTGGAAAGCATCGCCGCCTGCACGACAAAAGTAGGAAAAAAACCGGTCCGTATTTTTACGCACTGGATGCCAATGCCTGACAAACCTCAAACTGATCGAAAAGGAGCCACACCATGAACGGGAAAAAATTTTACCAGCATCTGTATTTCCAGGTATTGACCGCGATCAGCATCGGGGTCTGCGTCGGGCATTTCTACCCCGAGACCGGAGCCGCAATGAAGCCGCTTGGAGATGGTTTCATCAAGCTGATCAAGATGATTATCGCCCCGGTCATCTTCTGTACCGTGGTCACCGGCATCGCCGGCATGGAGGACATGAAGAAGGTCGGCCGGGTGGGCGGAAAGGCGCTGCTCTATTTTGAGATTGTTTCAAGCCTGGCTCTGGCTATCGGCCTGCTGGTGGTCAGCGTAATCCAGCCGGGGGTCGGCATGAATGCCGATGTTTCCAAGCTGGACACCAAAGCGCTGACAGCCATAACAGCCAAGGCGCAGTCGAGCAGCACGGTAGACTTTCTGATAAACATCATTCCGAACAGCGTGGTGGACGCCTTTGCCAAGGGCGATATCCTCCAGGTGCTGCTCTTTGCGATCCTGTTCGGCTTTGCTCTTTCCATGCTCGGAGAGCGGGGCAAAGTAGTATTCAAGTTTATCGACGAGGTATCGCACGTCCTGTTCGGCATTGTTGGCGTCATCATGAAGGCTGCCCCGATCGGTGCCTTCGGCGCCATGGCCTTTACCATCGGCAAATTCGGGCTCGGTTCGCTGACCAAACTCGGCATGCTGATGGGGAGCTTCTATCTGACCTGCCTGCTGTTTGTTTTCATCGTTCTGGGCGCCATCGCCAAACTGTGCGGATTCAGCATCTTCAAATTCATTAAGTACATCAAGGAGGAGCTGCTGATTGTACTAGGCACTTCCTCCTCTGAATCGGTCCTGCCGCGCATGATGGCCAAGATGGAAAATCTGGGCTGCACCAAATCGGTAGTCGGCCTCGTTATCCCCACCGGCTACTCATTCAACCTCGACGGCACCTCCATTTACCTGACCATGGCTGCCGTTTTCGTCGCCCAGGCCACCAATACTCCGCTGACCTGGACCCAGACCTTCACCATTCTGGGGGTGCTGATGCTGACCTCAAAGGGAGCCGCCGGAGTAACCGGCAGCGGCTTCATTACGCTGGCGGCAACCTTTGCCGCGATCCCCACCATTCCGGTAGCCGGTCTGGCGCTGATCCTCGGTATCGACCGCTTCATGTCCGAGGCCCGCGCCCTGACCAATCTGGTCGGCAACGGCGTTGCCACCGTGGTGATCTCCCGCTGGGAAAATGAACTCGATATGGCCAGAATGGTGCGGGTGCTGAATAATGAAACCGAACTTGAGGCGGAGGAACCGGAGTTTGTGCTGGATGCGGAGCCTGCAGGCGCAGAGTAATTTCTAACGGAGAAACCGATGGCAAATAACCATAAAGATAATCCCCGCTACAACGTCGTGTCGTTGAGGGTCACCAACGAAGAAAAAGCGGCCCTTGACGAAGTTACAAGGCGCACCCGGAAAAGCCTTTCAAGGGTGATGCGGGAGGCGATAGCGCTCTATTCGCGTGAGGTGACCCTGTTTTCAACATCTCCCGGATGTTCAACCTGAAACTGCAGAGAGCATATGACAAAAAGAGAGACGTAAACCCGAAAGTTTGCGTCTCTCTTTTTTACAGAGCACAAAAGGCAGCCCCACTCGTGTCAGGTTGCCAAAGTAGTGTCGGCTACCTTCTCCTGTCTCCACCGCCCGGAATGGCAGACGGACCGCTTCTCATGAAGCCTCTCATCCCACCACGCTCTGCCGGGAAGTTACCTCCTCGCCGTGATGAGTTGAAAATCATGTGCGAGCTGCGCGGCACACCGGTGGATATAAACTCTCCTGAATGTCTCACTCCGATTCCTGCAAAAGTTCTCCCATGGAATCTGTCCACCGGATCTATCCTGAATACGCGATGCCGCCTGATGTCGTTAAAGTGATTAGAAAAATGTGCAAAGTGATGGCGAACGTGTACGTGACGATCAAAATCTCTCAGAATGAAGAAGCCGGGGAACCAGAAGTCTGACCACCAGAACGGATAGGGAACCCAGGCGTAGAGGCTGTAGTAATCTGCAGGCGGACAATAGTACGTAACGATAGGCGGCCCTTCACTGTTGTAGGTGGTGTTGATCATCGCCGGATTCGGATAGTTTTCACAGCTCAAAGGTTTGTCCACGGCGGACTCTCCTCTTGCATACGGCCGAACCGTCAGTTCAAAGCCGGCGATAACATTGCCAAACCGCTTTAGCGCTTCGTCACGACCTAGTGAGAGCTTCCCGGCATCAGCGGCAACCGTAACCGATTGCTGCACCTCCGCAACGATGTCCGGTGTTACCGGGTAGTCGGCTATCCAGCCGTTGCGCGGAGCGATGCCGATGTCACCCAGATTGCTTTCGGCAACAACCTCGTCAGTCGTGGAACTTACACCGAGCGCCGACACCAGGTCAACTGCCAGAGCACCTTCCGTCACCAGTGGTTGGCTGATCGGCGGCGGCGTAGATTTCGTCACTTCCGCCGAAAATGTCATGACCGGCAGCAATGCCAGCAGCAAGCTGAGCATGAATATAACAAAAACTTCCCTTGATCCGGATTTCATATTCTCACCCCGTTTCTTGAAACAACTGGTTATCTTTTCATCTCCCCCATTGATAGCAATACTCTCTCCTTGTTGTATTTATTATATCAGTTTATTCTTAAAATCTAAATAGTTAGACGGTGACTTCTCCTTTTGGGGAGAGCTTCATAAAGACAAAAAAACGCAACCCCGAAGGGTTGCGCTTTAAATGTTACATTATGAACAAAGGTAGTCTCTAGAACGGGATATCGTCATCCTGGAAAGGGGGCTCTTCGTAATTTGAAGCGCCGCCTTTAGGAGCCGACGAGGAATCTCCTCCTCCGCTCCGCTCCCCTTTGGCGGAAAGCATCTGCATCTTGTCCCCGACAATATCGGTGGTGTAGCGGTCATTTCCGCTCTTGTCCTGCCACTTGCGGGTCTGCAGCCGGCCCTCGATGTAGACGGTCTTTCCCTTGGTGAGGTATTCGCCGGCGATCTCGGCCAGCTTGCCCCAGAGCGTGATGTTGTGCCACTCGGTGCGCTCTTCCCATTCTCCCGTCTTTGCCTTGAACTTTTCGCTGGTAGCGAGGGAGAAGCTTGCTACGGCCTGACCGGATGCGGTGAAACGCACTTCAGGGTCTTTGCCCAGGTTTCCGATCAGCATAACCTTGTTAAGACTAGCCATGATGTGACTCCTTGTGTGTGTAAATGGTAAAAGAGCGTGCCCCGAAAGCCTGACGATTCCATCTCTTCTTATCACCGCAGAATACCTCAGAAGGTCCGCTTACTCAACTCAAATATCGCAGGGAATTATTTCTTACTACGTAAAGATCCGGGTGGTATAATTCTGACGTAATATAAGGAACACAACAGTCTCGGCAGAGGAGGGCGATGATGAGAAAACAGGGGTTGTATGTGGTGATGATGGCGGCGGCTCTGCTGATTTTCACGGCCGCTCCGGGATGCACCGGCAAAAGAGAAACGTCTGCCGATGCCGTGAAAGCAGGGCCGATCAGGGTGTATTCATACGAAAGCAGGGGCTTTGTCATGAGTGAAAAAATCATCAGGAGTGAAGCGGAATGGAGAAAACAACTGACTCCCGAGCAGTTCCACATCCTGCGGGAAAAAGGAACCGAGCGGGCCGGCACGGGGAAGTATGCTTATAGTCACGAGCATGGCGTCTATCGCTGTGCCGGCTGCGGCCTGGATCTGTTCCGCTCGGAAGATAAATTTGAGTCCGGCACCGGCTGGCCAAGTTTCTTCGCCCCGATTGCTCCGGAAAATATTGCGACCGCCGCCGATAACAGTCTGTTCTCAAGGCGTACCGAGGTGTTGTGCCGTCGTTGCGGCGGGCACCTGGGTCATGTTTTCGATGACGGCCCCAAACCGACCGGGCTGCGTTACTGCATGAACTCGGCGGCCCTGGAGTTTGCAGCGGCAGGAAAGTAGCCGCACGGAGGTGTAACGTGAAAAGAATCATTTCATTGCTGGCGGCGTGGTTGGTCGCCCTGCTGGCGTGCGGGGCCGTACACGCTGCCGGTCTCGAAAAGGCGGTCTTTGCCGGCGGCTGCTTCTGGTGCATGGAAGCGCCTTTTGATCAGCTTCCCGGCGTGGTTTCCGTTACCTCCGGCTATACCGGCGGAACCAGGAGGAATCCCACGTATAAAGAGGTGTCTGCCGGGGGCACCGGCCACGCCGAGGCGGTGCAGGTCGTTTATGACCCTGCCGGAATCTCCTACCAGGATCTCCTCGGAGTCTTCTGGCACAACATAGATCCGACCGTTACGGATCGGCAGTTCTGCGATTCCGGGCATCAGTACCGCGCGGCGATTTTTTACAGCGGAGAGGCACAACATAAGGCGGCGCTGCAGTCTAAAGCGGCCCTCGAAAAGAGCAGGCCGTTTAGGGAGCCGGTTGTGACCGAGATAGTCCCGGCATCAGAGTTCTATCCGGCGGAAGAGTATCATCAGCACTACTACAAAAAAAATCCGCTCAGGTACAGTTATTATCGGAGCGGATGCGGCCGGGATAAAAGGCTGAAAGAGCTCTGGGGCGCTGCCGCCGGTCATTGATGAGCGAAGTTGTACCGGGTGAGCCCGCTGTATTTGGTATTTTAGTGGGGCGGCGGCTCTTGCTTGGCGCGATCACCTGCAGGATCGGGGCTCCATTTATCCCCGTTCACTTTTGTCCTTTGAGCGCTTGCCGGTCATTTCCGTCAGCGGAATTTCCCAGACGCGTACCCGGTCCACGCCGGTTTCGGGAAAAGTCCACTCCCTTGCGGAGTAGTGCGCCATGACGGCCTGGAGCCCTCTCCCTTTTCCGGCCGGATCCGTAACCTCGTGAATCTTGCCGCGGGCAACGACGGAGCAGAAGGAAAACGACCATCCACATGCTTCGGCCCCGCCGTCCACCACTTCGACGTCGCACTCGAATGCGAGGCGCGCTGCGGGGTTCTTCACCATGATGTCGATCTTCTTACCGACTGCTGCCGTGTGGAAAAAGATGGAGCGCCCGTCACGCCCGAACGACAGCGGAACCAGATACGGTTCGCCGCCAGCCGCGAGGGCCAGGTGGCAGTACGGCGCCCGGTCGATGATACGCAACATCTCCTCCTGATCTGTTATTTCCCTGTCACTTCTTCTCATCACATCCCGCCGTTCGTGTTTTTTTATGCCCTCTCCAGCCCCGCGAACCTCAGCATCAGTTTCTTCGGGCCGATCGAATTGAACCAGACGATAACCTTCTGCCCTTCACCCTCACCCTCCACTTTCCTGACCGTGCCGACGCCGAATTTGCCGTGGCGCACCTTCATGCCGATATAGACGCCGCCCTGCTCGTCGGGCGGCTCGGGGATCATTTCGATGTCGCCTGCAAAAGCGTCGGCTATGGCGGACAGGTTGTGGGCCGATTCGTGAGTGACGTGCTCCCTTCGGCTCCGCTCAGGGAACGATTTGTTTGCAGAATGCGAGTCGTTGTAAGAAAACGATTCGGTGGCTGAGCGGGACGCTTCAGTGGCTAAGCGGGACGATTCGCTGGCTGAGCGGGACGATTCGGTGGCTGAGCGGGACGATTCGGTGGCTGAGCGGGACGATTCGGTGGCTGAACGGAGTCGAAGCCCATCATCCAGCAATTCCGGCGGAATATCCTTCAGGAACCGCGACGGCGGGTTGCACTGCTCCTGGCCGAACAGGTACCTCCTCCGGGCATTCAGCAGGTAGAGCCTCTCTCTGGCGCGGGTCATGCCGACGTAGCAGAGGCGCCGCTCCTCCTCCATGCCGTCCAGATCGTCCAGGGAGCGGGAATGGGGGAAGAGGCGCTCTTCCATGCCGAGCATGAACACCGCCCTGAACTCCAGCCCCTTGGCGGCGTGCAGGGTCATCAGCGTGACCGACGGCTGACCGGCTTCCCCCTGCTCCAGGTCCGAAACCAACGATACCTGCTCCAGAAACTCGGACAGCCCCGCTTCGGGATTCTTCTCGCTGAACTCCTCGATCGCGGCCAGCAGCTGTTCCAGGTTCTCCAGGCGCTCGGCGTCATCTCCGTCGCGGCTGTTCTTCAGCCGGTCCAGGTAACCGCTCGCCTGCATGACCGACCGGGCCAGTTCCGCCAGGCTGCTGCCGGCAGCGGTTTCCCTGAAACCTTCCAGCAGGGCGGCAAAGGCGGCCGTCTTGCCGCGCGGACCGGCGCTTAACAGCCCGTCCCCGGCGGCGTCCTGGAGCGCATCGTAAAAAGTGCCCCCCTGCCGGGCCGCCTGCGCGGAGATCTTGTCCACGGTCGTGTTGCCGATCCCCCGGGGAGGGACGTTGATGATCCGTTTCAGCGACACCTCGTCGGCCGGGTTATCCAGCACCCGCAGGTAGGCGAGGATATCCTTCACCTCCATGCGGGAGTAGAACCGGACGCCGCCGACGATATGGTAGGGGAGGGCGTTGCCGACCAGCGCCTCTTCTATCAGGCGGGACTGGGCGTTGGTGCGGTAGAAAACCGCCATCTCCTCCAGCGGCACGAAACTGTTTCTCAAATTTCCGATCTCGCGGACGACGAAGCGGGCCTCGTCCCGGTCGGATTCGACCCGTTCGTAGCGGATCTTCTCGCCGGCCGGATTTTCGGTCCAGAGCGTCTTCCCCTTGCGTCCGAAGTTCTGTTTGACGACCGCACCGGCCGCCGCCAGGATCGTGGCGGTCGAACGGTAGTTCTGCTCCAGCCGGATAATCTTGACGCCGGGAAAATCCTTCTCGAATTCGAGGATATTGCGGATGTCGGCCCCGCGCCAGGAGTAGATCGACTGGTCGTCGTCCCCCACCACACAGAGGTTCTTGCGCTCCCCCGCCAGCAGCCGGATCAGGTTGTACTGCACCGGGTTGGTATCCTGGTATTCGTCCACCAGCAGCCACTGGAAGCGCTCCCGGTAATGGCTGCAGACCTCGGGAAAGCGGCTGAGCAGGCGCACGGTCTGGATCATCATATCGCCGAAATCTAGGGCGTTGCACTTCTTGAGGCGCTCCTGATAGGCGGCGTAGATCTCGACGACTTTCTGGTTGTAGACATCGCCGGGGGGGATCGAGCCGATATCCTCCGGAAAGAGGCCGCGGTTCTTGAAGTCGTCGATTCGCCCGGAGACCGCCTTGACGTCGAAGCGCTTGTCGTCCAGATTCATATCGGCGATGACATCTTTTAAGAGCCGCTCAGAGTCGCGGTCGTCATAGATGGCAAACGATGACTGGAAGCCGAGATAGTGGATGTCGCGGCGCAGGATGCGCCCGCAGGCGGCATGGAAAGTAGAGATCAGCGGTAGGTCCCCGCCGCCAAGCAGTTTGCCGACCCGCTCGGCCATCTCTTTGGCCGCCTTGTTGGTGAAGGTCACCGCCATGATGTTCCAGGGGCGCACCCCCCGCTCGCGGATCAGATAGGCGATCCGGTTGGTAATGACGCGGGTCTTGCCCGAGCCGGCACCGGCCAGGATCAAGAGCGGCCCCTCGCCGTGCAGCACGGCTTCTTTCTGTGGGGGGTTGAGATGGGAAAGCAGGTTTGTTGTCATAAATTCTCGCGATAACGGTTTCGTCAGATACCGGCTTGACGGGTGCAGCGGCATGGTTCGGACTGTTTTAAGCGGCCTGCTGATAAGAGAGAGTCTCCCACCCGAGACAGGCAAGTTTAATATAGATGGGGATTGGTTTGTACCCGCCATGATAATACACGACTGTGCGCCGTGTGATGCCAAGCGCATTTGCCGCAGCACTCAGAGAGAGCCCGTTGCGTGTCATCCATTCATTGAATTCGGATACCGGGAAAGCGAGCCCGGCCTGTTCTTTGCCCAGTCTGTAGAGAGTATCCGCGTCAATGCCTATTTCACCCTCGGCCCACTCTACCCCGTGCCCCCACTCTTCGACCACGGCAGTAGCAAAGAATGTCGGCACCTTCAGTTTTCCATAGCCGGGCGAGTTTAGATATTCGGCTATATCGACTCTGGTCTGTTTGCCTGAGCGCCACAGTATCGTTAAAAGAGAGGGCGCTTCAGCAGTAATGTTTTTTATCACCTGTTGATTCATACGTTATCTCCGATTCAGTTTGTGCCACTCCGCCCAGATCTGCTCCCTGTTCTCCTCTGCCCAAGCGCGGGCTTCAGAAAGAATTATTGCTGGTGGGCTTCCAATGATGACTTCAAGCGTTTCAATGCTTATTGATGCCCGTCCATCAGGCCACCGCAGATGAAAATGCGGAACACCGTGCTCTCTGCCAAATACTTCTATTTTCCAGTTTCGATTATGATGGAGGCGGGTCATATGGAAAGAGTCTAGTGAATATTATTCCCTATGTCAATTGGAATGAATGTGTCTTGTTTGTGTTGGCCGAACTGCTTGGTCTGTCCCCAAAGCTCCGTCATGTTGGGCTATCTTTACTCTATTAATCATCTTGACATGTAGAAATTATTTCTATATTTTTATCCCATGACGACAAAATACCGCTTTTAAAATTTCAGGATTACGTTGAGAGAGAAGGATCACAATCCACCTCATGTACATCTCATGGGACCTGATTTTGAAGCGGTGATAAACCTTGTAACGCTGGACATTATGGATGGCTCTGCCCCTGCAAAGGTTCTGCGTCACGCCCTGAAGTGGATAACCGACAACAGAGAGGAGTTGATAAAACAATGGCACATGCTACACGGATAACCCGCCCAAGATTGACAGCTGTAACTCCTGCTGCTGATTATTGCCTCAATGTTAGCTTTGCCGATGGCTCCAATGGTGTAGTTAACATGAAGGATTTTATTTTTTCTTTATCGGGTCTTGCTCCCCTTCGTGATCCTGTCGCATTCTCCGGCGTTGCTCTGGGCGAATACGGTTGGGAAGCTGAGTGGCCTCAGCTTGACATTCAGATCGGTGCTGACACGCTCTTTGCCGACATGCTCGATCAGCGTTCGGAAACTCCTGCAGACCGTTTTACTGTCTGGCGAATCCGAAACAACCTCTCTCTCGCTGCTGCAAGCCGTGAACTTGGTGTTACTATACGTACTATAAGTGCCTATGGTTCCGGTGCGCGCCCCGTGCCTCGTACCGTTCAGCTTGCCTGTATTGGTTGGGAAGAAGAGCGGCGGAGAAAGTCCGCTTGATTATGTATTTCTCTGAAGCCGCTATTTAAGCGGCTTTGTTTTGCCCAGCGGTGTGTTATTTCCTCCTGTTCTTCACTGCCGTCTTATGCCAAGGGCCGACACTTTGAGTTTTCTCTCATTTTTAAATAATTCTACTTTCAGCTGACTCAAGGGCTTCAGTCAATTACCGGGACCGTCAAGAGTGTAGGTTTGACACCTATTCCCCTCCTATTCCCCTTTCTGTTAAGCGTAATGTTTGTTAACGCGGCATGAGTTGAACAGGCCTGCCGTACTGGTCCATATGGATGCCGGGACCGTAAGCGTTGGGGGTGATTCCTAGTTGATTTTGGCTTTTCATTCTAAGGGCTTTGTCGATCGGCCCTTCTTCCTGATACTCGATAGGTAGCGGTGTGAACTCGACAAGCTTATCCCCGGAGAAAGCAAAGATGTAATGGTTCTTGTCCCGGCCAAAGGCGTGATCGTGGATTTTGAAGTAGAGATATGAGAAGCCGTTTTCTATTCTGGCGCTTTCCGGCTCTCCAAGCCGCTGGGTAACTTCCTGTTTGGTCATACCCGCGTTGATCGTGCTCATGTTTATCAGCGGGCCGGAGCAGCCAGCAAGTAAGGATAATGCTATTGCCGCAACAAATATATTCTTCATCTTTTTTCGCCTCCTTTTCTTGGGGGTGTATAACTCGTTGATCCCGGTTCACGAGCGTGCGCGCGTGAACCGGTGATCTTCCCAAATGGAACATTTATCCTGTGTATATGAGAAGTGCGCGGATAAACTACGCCTGCCGCACTTCAAGCCGTAATCCCTCAATCTTCTCAAAATCACGCCGGTTAGCGGTGATAACCGTGTAATCCAGAGAAATGGCCGTCGCTGCGATAATCAGATCATGCGACCCTACCGTAAAACCTCGCTGCACAAGCGATGCCCATATTCTGGCGTAGATGCGGGCAACTCCAGTATCAAACGGAAACACAGGGATCATCTCGATCACTTTTTCCACAAATGCCTGACGTCTTATCTTCCTGGTGTCCGTATCGGCCCGCTCGACTCCATGGAGAAGTTCGGCCACTGTTACCACGCTGATACCGAACGGCTCATCCTCACGACCAGCCACCAGATTTTCGACTACCCCCCGGCTTCTTTCCAGTGCGATGATCTCGCTGGAGTCAAGTATCACTCCCATGACAGAGCCTCCGGCATTGAAGGCTGCGAACTTGCCGCAGCCATAACATCGGCTTCAAACGAGGTATCACTTCTGTCGAGATGGGGAAAGGCTTGCACAATCTTACGCAGATCCGCCAGAGTTGCGCCACTGCGGACCGGTTCCACCGGAACCAGGGATGCGGCCGGTTTTCCGCCACGGATAACGGTATACCGATCTCCACGGTATTTAATGTTGTTGAGCAGTTCCGAAAAATTTCTCACCGCCTCGGTTGAACTGATCGCAGTTTGCATAGCAATCTCCGTAAAATATGATAATCATATTTTACATCATTTGTCGGTTTTGACAATATAATTAATCCGCATCCGGAGTATAACCGTGTGTAAATTGGTGTAAACCTAAAATCGGCAGTTAAACACGGATACATAGGATAAACACGGATGAAGAGCCATGAAACGGTTGTAGCCGCTCATACCGGCAGCGTCAAGCGGAAAGGAAAGTGAAGTTTAGAACAATGGTTGTAAATTTAAAAGTTTGTTGCATTCTTTGTGTTGTAGCTGTAAAAGTTTTGGTAATAGCAAACTATTGTTTACTTATTTCAAGGGTCGTGATTCGGGTTGAAAAAGCTGTTATGGGGGTGGAGTATGGCGGTTGTCTGCACAACGATCGAAGAGGCGCTTGAGGGAATCCGGGATGGCGCGAGCATCATGGCGGGCGGTTTCGGGCTGGTCGGGATACCGGAAAAGCTGATCGAGGGGCTGCGCGAGTCCAAAGTGCGCGACCTGACGGTCATTTCCAACAACTGCGGCGTGGACGACTGGGGGCTGGGCATCCTGCTGCAGAACAGGCAGATCGGGAAGATGGTCTCCTCCTATGTCGGCGAGAACAAGGAGTTCGAACGCCAGTACCTGGCGGGCGAGCTGGAGGTGGAGCTGGTGCCGCAGGGGACCCTGGCGGAGCGGATCCGGGCCGGCGGCGCCGGCATCCCGGCCTTCTACACTCCGGCGGGGGTCGGCACCCCGATTGCGGAGGGGCGCGAAACCAGGGTTTTCGGGGCAAAGGAGTACCTGCTCGAAACCGGCCTGACCGCTGATTTTTCGATCATCAAGGCGTGGAAAGGTGACCGGTTCGGCAACCTGGTCTACCGCAAGACCGCCCGCAATTTCAACCCGATGATGGCGGCCGCCGCAAAAATAACGATCGCCGAGGTCGAGGAGCTGGTGGAAACGGGTGAGCTAGACCCGGACCAGATTCATACCCCCAGCGTCTACGTGCAGCGCATCATCGCCTGCAGCGGCTATGAGAAGCGGATCGAGCGCCGCACGGTGCGGAAATCGTAAATAAACGCTGCTGAAAAACAAAAACGTTTTAACATGGATAAAAGGGATGAACAGGATAAAATCTTCTTAAATCCAAAGAGGCTGGAGTCTTTTGAGGTATACCAAGAAGTTCTTTTTCTTGATGTTATCCTGTGTATCCTGTTCATCCATGTTAAATAATAACGGTTCTGGATTCTGTGCAGGAATTAAAACAGGAAGGAGATTTCATGGCGCTGACACGTGAGGAGATGGCCCAGCGGGCCGCCCAGGAGATAGAAGACGGCTATTATGTCAACCTGGGGATCGGCATGCCGACCCTGGTGGCAAATTATATTCCGACCGGAAAACGGGTGGTGCTCCAGTCCGAGAACGGCCTGCTCGGCATCGGCCCCTATCCGACGGAGGATGAGCTCGATCCCGATCTGATCAACGCCGGCAAGGAGACTATCACGATGATCCCCGGTTCCTGCACTTTCAGCAGTGCCGAATCGTTCGCGATGATCCGCGGCGGTCACATCGATCTGGCGATCCTTGGAGGGATGGAGGCATCAGCTTCGGGCGATCTGGCCAACTGGGTGATCCCCGGCAAGATGGTCAAGGGGATGGGAGGAGCCATGGACCTGGTGCACGGCGCCAAACGGATCGTGGTGCTGATGGAGCATTGCAACAGGCAGGGGGAAACGAAGATCCTCAACAGCTGCACGCTGCCGCTGACCGGCAAGGGGGTGATCAACCGGATCATCACCGACCGTGCCGTGCTGGACGTCACCCCGGAGGGTTTAAGTCTGGTCGAGGTCGCTCCGGGCTATACCGTCGCCGATATTCAGGCGTGCAGCGAACCGCGGCTGATTATCTCTTCAAAGCTCTGAGGGAGCAGCGGAAGCGGTTTTTTTCTTGGCAAGACGCTGGTTAAGGGCCTGCCGGGTGATCCCCAGCAGGGCTGCGGCAGGCCCCTGGTTGCCGCCGGAGCGACGGAGTGCTTCCGCAATCAAGCTCTCCTCCGCCTCCTTTAAGGTAAAAAAATGATCCTGGCGATTCCCCGGAATCTGGTCCGTTCCGCCCCCGGAGCTATCTGCCTGTCTGGGGTTTACTGTGCATCCGGTTTTCTTTCCCAAGGATTCCAGCATCGGGACTCCACTTTTATTCTGGGCAACTGCATCGTGCACCATTGCCCGGAATTCTCTCACGTTCCCCGGGAAGGAGTACTTCTCCAGTACGTCAAAAAGTTCCGGACGACTTGCCGGGCGCTCCATGGATAGTGAACATGCCGCCTCTCCGACAAAATGCTCGAAGAGCAGCGGAAGGTCCTCCTTCCTCTCACGCAGAGGCGGAATGGTGATCTGGTGGGCGCAGAGGCGAAAATAAAGATCCTTCCTGAATCTCCCCTCAGCCATGGATGTGCCGAGATCCTGATTGGTAGCCACAATGATGCGGGCATCACTGAGCCTGGGGACATCCGAGCCGAGCGGATAGTACTCGCCCCCCTGAAGAAGGCGCAGGAGTTTCACCTGCGAGGCGATATTCAGGTCGCCGATTTCGTCAAGAAACAGGGTCCCCCCTCCCGCTTTGGCAATCATACCCTCCCTCGCCTGGTCGGCGCCTGTATAAGCACCCTTTTTATGGCCGAACAGCGTATCCGAAAAAACAACATCGTCCAGTCCGGCGACATTTACCGCTACAAAATCCCCCGTACGTTTGCTCAGTGCATGCGTCGCGTTTGCGAACAGCTCTTTGCCAACACCCGTTTCTCCGGTGATCAGAACCGGTTGCCCGGAAACAGCCACAACTTCCAGGTAGCTGAAGATTGACTTCATTGCGGGACTCTGGGTGATGATTTCCGCAAAAACACTTTTGCTCGGGGCCTTGCCGGCCAGCAGTCGCTCCTTCAGCGACAGGTTCATCTGCCGCAGGCTATTCAATTCAAGGGCTCGTTTGACGCTGGAAAGGTAGCGGCTCTGTTCCACCGGTTTTACGAGGTAATCAAAGGCTCCTTGCTTCATGCATTCAACGGCGGTATCCAGCTCGGTGGTTGCGGTCATGACAATCACCGGCACCTGGGGGTAGTCGGCGGTCACACGATTGAGCAGATCAACACCGAATACATGCGGCATTGCGAGGTCGAGCACGATGAGAGCAGGGAGATGTTCAGCCAGGAAAGGGAGCAGGGCCCTGCCATCGTCGATGGTGTGGAGATTGTTAAGACCGCCCCTCCTCAAAATAGTTGCGCAACTGAAGAGAATTTGCTGTTCGTCGTCCACCAAGACAATCAATGGGGGTGCTCCGACACTCTGCTTCATAAGGGTGCTCCCTCGTTATTGACTTCGTTGGCCAAACAGCCGGAAACAGGCAATCGCACCGTGGCGGTTGTCCCTCGCCCCGGCTCTGACGCATAGACAAGCGTCCCATCGTGTCCCTTGATAATGGAAAGCGAAATCGACACACCGAGGCCGGTCCCGCCCTCTGCCGACCTTGCGGTAAAAAACGGTTCCCCCACGCGTTCCAGTTCTTCCTTTGTCATCCCAATCCCGTCATCTTGCACCGAGATAATCACGACCTTCTCCGCAGGGTCACAGGATGTAGCAATCCGCACCCCCCCGGCATTTCCGGCCACAGCATGCAGCGCATTGGTGACGAGATTTATTACAACCTGTTCGATCTGCTGGTTTTTTCCGCGCACGGACGGCAGATTATCGGCAAGTTCCATGCTGACATCGCCGGTGTATTTGCGTGTTTCATGAGAGAGAAGTGTCATCGCCACCTGCACGGTTCTGTTGATATCGACATCTGCCACAGCCCCCCCCGGGTCCTCTCTGACGAATCCCTTCAAGGTCTCGACAATTGCCTGAATTCTGCGCGCTCCTTCAGACAGTCCGGCGATAAGGCGCAGTACCTCTTCCCGTACCTCGGAGAAGCGCCGGCCAGCCAGATAAAAGTCACCCTGTTCGGCCGCCTGGTCATCGAGTACTTCCAATACCGCCTGCCACGTTTCGGCAAGCAATGTTGAGTTGAACAGGATAAAATTATTAGGATTGTTGATTTCATGCGCGATACCCGAAGCCAGCATTCCCAGGGAAGCCATCTTGTGGGCCTGGATCAATTTTGTCTGGGTGTCGCGAACGTCCTCTTCCAGCCTGATTTTTTCGGTGATGTCCCTGATGGAGCAGTAAACAACCTTGTCATCCATCAATGTGACGAGCTTGCCGCGCATTGAGACGACAACAGGAGTGCCATCCTTTCGAAGATGGGAAACCCCGAACAAATCGAATCTACTATTTCTGTTCAGAGAGACAAACAGCGATTCCTGTAATTTTTTATGACCCTCACCAACAAAAGGCCAAGGAAAGGCGCACATCAGTTCGTTGCGGCTGAATCCATACAACTCTGCTGCGGCCGGGTTGGCATCAACGATCTCAAATGAGTCTAACCTGAACAGGATAATAGCATCCTCCTGCTGCATGAACAGCTGGGAGAAACGCTCCTCGCTCTCTCGCACCATTCTTGTTTGTGCCTGTACCAACTCTTCAAGATGCTGCTTGTAACGATAATTTTCATCGAGAAGACGAACACGCTCCAGTGCTCTTGTGATGGTAATTTCAAGCTCTCGTGCATCTCTTGGCGGTGTAATAACATAATCCCACGCCCCGAGGTGGACCGCCTCAATGGCATTGGACAGTGTATCTGCTCCTGAAATAACTATGACCGGTATTTTGCCATATCTATCATCAAGATCGGCAATTAAGGTAAAATAATCTGCTTCAGGTGGTAGCAAGCTTGTCAGGACGATGTCCGGCCTATTCCGGTCAAACAACTCCAGGCCTTCTTTGGCATCCGCCGCCTCAATAACGCGGTAGTCGCTCTTTTTCAGCAGGTTACGAAACAATAAGCGTACATCCCCGGATGTGTCAACAATAAGCACGGATGTCGCGTCATGAATGGGTGTTTTCTCTGAGACAATGATCTTGTCCAAGGCTCCCTCCTAATAACATCGGCTTTTTTGTGGTGTCATAATTGGGTGACAACCGTTTTCGCCGGGCCGTAATCACCCATCCTGAAGTAAAAATCTCCCTTAACATGATGTTGAGGTAACGGCAGGGTGGCGGAACCGTAGTCAGTGACGGTGACATCAAAATGTCCGCTCACATGTTCTGCCGTGACCGAATCAGGGGCAAAGTTGATGATTCCCTGTTCCACTTTACGCATGGTTGATTCATCGCCGTTAAGTACCATGATGGTGCCGGGGAATTTTTCATACTGCGGGCTGTCTTCGATGGAAAATGCCTTGTTGAGAGAGGGCCAGCTCCCGTTAATTCTGGGGACATCGATCCGAACTATGTTGCGTGTGTCAATGTCCTGGGCATACCGGGCGGTATTGGCCTGGATAGACCAGAATGATCCATTTGCCGTAGAATAATAATACGTCGGTTCTATCAGGTTTAAGTCATTGCTGCTTACCGCCATGTAACTGCTCTTTGCAATCTGTTCGCTAGACTGAGTTACAACCGGGGTGTTTGCCGGCAATCCCCCGCCCGCTCCGGCGCCACTGCCGCAGCCTGACATGGTGAGCTCTGAAAAGGCCACTATTGCGGCAAGCGCCGCGGCAATCAGGCGTTGCTGGAGCTGAAGGCCGTGTTCTATGTGTCGTGGCTTGGCGTAGCCCTCCTCAACAAGGACCTCACCAAGTTTTTTAGAGGAATCGACTTTTTTCAGAAGGGCATCATCAAGCTGCTCACGGGTTATATACCTGGTCGTAACAAGAATTTCGCCCAGACGAAACGGATTGGCCGCGGGTGGCTCACAACACTGGTTTTGCTGGTACGTGAGCAGGTTATTCCGTTGTTCTTCATTGAGGATCTTAAGACGGACAAAAACCTCACCCAGTTTTTCACCGGTTATCCTCTGTAGGGCAATAGCGTGTTCAAGCTGCTCTTGTGAAATTCTCCCGGTCATGGTGAGCAATGCACCAAAAAATTGCCTTGTTCCGGCGGCGGAGCGTATTGACTCATCCATGTTACTGATATGTTCCTGCACGGAAAGAGCGGCATCTATTTCAACCTGATCAAGCACGCCCATACTTACCAGAACCTGTCCAAGAAGCTCGTTCGTTTTGTATTGTTCCTTCAATGCTCTTTCAAGGCTGGTGTTGTTAATAAAGCCGCCATCAAGAAGTATCTGACCTATCCTTCGCCTTTTTTGTGATTGTATCAGCATCGGGTTCTCCTTACTAACCGGGCATAATATCGGTTGTATCTATTCAACCGCATTCTAGAAAATGTTCTTGGAAACTACCACATCAGCCGCTTTCGGAGCAATTGCTAACACGTCTTGACACTTATTGACACGGTAGGTAGCATATTCTCTATCCTGGTCTTTTTCCACAACATCAACCATGCAGCTGTTATATAAGAAATTCTTCACTACAAACATTCTGCCATCATACATATCCGGGACTTCGGGAGCAGTTCCGTTCTCTTCCTGAATGGCGACTTCGCGGGCAATTGCCTCTTTTTTCGGGTCGAGCTTTACAACGACGACCGGGAGGGTTTCACCGTAAACAAGACCATGACTTATCCTGTATTTTACGGCGACAAAATTAACCTCTTCACCTTTGATCCGCCTTTCATTCCTGATGATTGTAAAATCTTCACTGCTGCTTTCATAGTAGGCGGAAAGTTTAACCCGGTGCAACGTCATAAGTCCTGCAGCGGATTGGACTGCAAGGGCTTCGTCTACGTTGAGCGCTCTGGTCGGAGGATTGCGCTCAACCCATTGGGTTTCGGCTTTTGGCAAGTCATATGAAAGCGCAAATTTTTCACCTAGAGAGGCACATCCGCTGAGTAACAGGATAAGCAATACGCTTTGGGCCAAAATCATGGATTTCATGAGACACCTCCCGGTTTGCATTTTCGCTTGATTGCGATCTTGCAAACATGAGGAGCATCTTATGTGCCTCAGCGTGGCAGCGCTTATTTACGTAGTATTATCAGATAGTTGCAAGCAAACAACCGAGCGGGTCGTAAGAGGTGGTGCAAGAAAACTTTCAGGTGACTTTATGCCCGTAAAGCCGCTAAAATCGAAGGGAGCCGTGAAAAAAACGAGAAACAGGGCCATGCAATAATTCTTGCACGTGCAATATTTGATAGGGATAAACTCAGGAAGAACAAAAGGGGGGTAGAGATCTGTGCTGGCTCGTTTCAAATAGCCGGAAGCAAAAAAGACTAAAAGAGTATTTTTATCTTGTTGACAAACAAAATCATTCTGGTAAAAGTTTATCTCCAATTCAATTTTTACACCAAAAGGAGATAATCACCCATGAGCGCAGCTACTCTCGTCACCAAGGAAGCCCCTGACTTTACCGCGGATGCGGTTCTGCCGGACAACTCATTCGCCCAGTTCCAGCTCTCCAGCCTGAGAGGTAAGAATGTTGTCCTGTTCTTCTATCCGCTGGACTTCACCTTTGTCTGCCCTTCCGAGATCCTGGCCTTCAACAAGAAGCTGGAGGAATTCAAGAGCCGGAATACCGAGGTGATCGGCGTTTCAGTGGACTCCAAATTCACCCATCTGGCCTGGAAGAACACCAAGCTGGAAGACGGCGGCATCGGCAACATCAAGTATACCTTGGTGTCCGACCTGAACAAGAACATCGCCAGGGAATATGGCATCCTTTTCAATGATGCGGTTGCGCTGCGCGGCCTCTTCCTGATCGATACCAAGGGAATCATCCGCCATGCGGTCATCAATGACCTGCCGCTGGGCCGCAGCGTAAACGAGGCGCTACGCATGGTTGATGCGCTCCAGTTCGTCGAAGCGCACGGCGACCAGGTCTGCCCCGCCAACTGGCAGGAAGGCGACGAAGCCATGAAACCGACCGCTGAAGGCGTTGCCGGCTATCTGGCCAAACATGCAAAATAGACCGGCATTACAAAACCTCTTGACTTTAATGTGCTAATTTTTCTAGTATGCACGAAATGTAAAGGCAATGAAGAGGAGTAGTAACCATTTACATGCTTTTCAGAGAGCCGGTGGTTGGTGCGAACCGGTAAGCATCGTGGTGAACTCGCCTTGGAGCCGCTCTGGTGACAGGTAGTCAGAGTCGTGAGCCTGCGTTAAAGGTGTATAAGGCCCGGTAGTCAACGGGCGAATTGGGTGGTACCGCGGATGGTTCAAAACCTCTGCCCCAAATATGGGGCAGGGGTTTTTTTTGACTTCGACTCCGCTCAGCCACCTTGTTACCAAGGCGGAATCGATGCGTTCCCTGAGCGAAGTCGAAGGGTATGCAAGAGGGCGCGTAACGGCGCAGGAAACCGAAAGGGGGATAAAATGGCAAAGGCAGTGAAGAAGGATGACCGCAAGATTATCAGAATTTTTGATACGACGTTGAGGGATGGCGAGCAGGCGCCCGGCAACAGCATGAACATCGAGGAAAAACTGCGCATCGCCAAACAGCTGCAGAAACTGAATGTCGATGTCATCGAAGCAGGCTTTCCGATCGCTTCCGAGGGGGATTTCGAAGCGGTAAAAAAGATTGCCCAGACGATCAAAGGGCCTGAAATCGCCGGGCTGTGCCGTTCGAGTGAAAAGGATATCGACCGTGCCTGGGAAGCTCTGAAATACGCCGGCGAGAAAGGGCGTATTCACACCTTTATCGCCACCTCCGACATCCATATGAAGTACAAACTCCAGATGGAGCCCGCCAAAGTTCTTGCTTCTGCCGTTAAGGCGGTCAAGCGGGCAGCCTCCTATACCCCGAATGTTGAATTCTCCTGCGAGGATGCCGTCCGCACCCGTTTGCCGTTCCTTGCCGAGGTCGTAGAGGCGGTCATCGCCGCCGGTGCGACGACCGTCAACATCCCGGATACGGTCGGCTACACGATCCCGTTCGAGTACTTCAACATCATCAAATACCTGAAGGAGAATGTGCCCAATATCGATAAAGCGGTCATTTCGGTGCATTGCCATAACGATCTCGGGCTGTCGGTGGCCAACTCGATCGCCGCCATTCAGGCCGGAGCCGGCCAGGTGGAGTGCACTATCAACGGCATCGGCGAGCGGGCGGGAAACTGTTCGCTGGAAGAGTTCGTCATGATCCTGAGGACCCGCAGGGACATCCTCCCCTTTTATACCAACGTGGTGACGGAGCAGCTCACGCCGTCCAGCCGCCTGTTAACCGCGGTCACCGGCATTGCCGTGCAGCCGAATAAATCGATCGTCGGTGCGAATGCCTTTGCCCACGAGGCGGGCATCCACCAGCACGGGATGATGATGGAAAAATCCACCTACGAAATCATGACCCCCGAGTCGGTCGGACTTCTGGCCAGCGCCCTGGTACTCGGCAAGCATTCCGGCCGTCACGCCTTCAAAAAGCGCCTGGAGGAGCTGGGATACGATCTGGAGGACGACAAACTAAATCGTGCCTTTGACCGCTTCAAGGAGCTGGCTGACTTGAAGAAAGAAATCTTCGACGAAGACCTGGATGCCATCGTCTCCGATGAAATCCGGGAAGAAGACCAGTACAAACTGGACCATGTCACCGTAACTTGCGGTTCCTTCGCCGTGGCGACGGCAACGGTCCAGATGGAAGTCAACGGCATTACCGTGCGTACCGCGGAACTTGGCGATGGCCCGGTCGACTCGACGTTCAAGGCCATCAAGAAACTTACCAAGTCCAAGTCGAAACTAACACAGTATAATGTCGGCTCCATCACCGGCGGCACGGATGCCCAGGGAGAAGTAACGGTTCGGGTAAGCGAAGGAAATCATAGCGTTGTCGGCAAGGGCTCCTCGACCGATATCATCGTCGCTTCCGCCAAAGCGTATATTCACGCTCTCAACCGGCTCAATAACAAGCAAAAACGTCTGACCGACGCCGTTTAACATCCATGCCGCTCATAAAAACCGGGTTCGCCCGGTTTTTTATTTTCAACAAACAGGATAAACACGACTTTAAATATCTTCTTAAGGCCTGTTATTGATAAATTCGTAATAAGTTTTATAATGGATAGCATTGCTGTGTTCTTATTTTGCTCACACAGGAGTCCTCCATGAAGAATGCGTGTTGCACCCTGCTCTGCGCCGTGTCGCTTGCAGTTGCTTCGTCCGGCGCCATGGCGGCCGACGTAACGGTTGATTCCAGCACCCTGCTCGGTATCGGCCAGCGGGACATTTCCGGTTTCTCGAAGGAGACCCTCATCCCCGCCACCCAGTTTCTCGGCCTGACCGCCGCCAAGCTGGCCGACGGCAACCTTTCACTCCACCTCTACGGCTGGGGGCGTGCCGACCTGGCCGACAAAAGCTATAACAACGATAAATACGATGGCAGCCTCACCTACGGTTACCTTCAATACCGCTTCGACCAGGCTGGCGCCAACGTCCGCGGCGGAAGGCTGTTTGTCCGCGAAGGCATTGTCAACGAGCAGATCGACGGCATCAGCGCCCGCACCGACCTGCCGATGGGCTTCGGCCTGTCAGCCTTCGGCGGTGCGACCGTACACACAACCTATCTCAGTGGAGAAACCAGCGACGGCAAGGGGGACGCCCTTTATGGCGGCCGCGCCAATTACCGTTACAAAGGATTGCTTGAGGTCGGCTTCTCGGGTGTATTCGAGAGCGCCGCGCCGGCACTCGCCGCTCACACCGCCGGAGACTACCGCCGGGTAGGGGGCGATATCTGGGTCACCCCAATCAAGCAGATCGACATCATCGGGCACAGCAGCTACAACCCGGAAACGGAAAAGTTTGCCGAGCACTCCTACCTGCTAACTGTCAAGCCGGTCCGGCAACTGGTGGTGACTGGTGAATTCAACCAGCAGCGTGACAAGAGCTTCCTCTACGCCTGGACCATGTTCTCGGCCGCCCTCCTCAACCCCAACGACAAATCCAGTTCGGCCGGGCTGAGCGCATCGTACGAAGTCAGCAAAAACCTTGAGCTGGCCGCCGACTACAAACACTACACCCGTGAATTCGGCGATGCCAACCGCTTTGGCGGCGCCGCCCGCGTCAACTTTTTGGACAACACCGTCCGTGGCGGAGCCGGTTATCACTACCTCAATGCCGGCCAGGGATTCGCCATCGACACCAACCCCTCCGCTTCCTACCATGAACTGCGCTGCTACGCCATGCACGACACCAAGGGCTACTTCGCCGCGATCGACCTTCTGGGCGACTTCTTCGAGGAAAAGGTCTTCAACGAAAGCAGCGCCTGGGAGGCGGCTGCCTCTCTCGGCTATCATCTCACTCCTGCACTGGCACTGTCCGGAGACTTCAGTTACGGCAGGAACCCTCAATTTACCGAAGAAGTCAAAGCGCTTCTCCGTTTGACCTACAACGTGACCTATAGCGGCATCGGAGGGAAGAAATGAAAACCTGTAAACTGTTGCTCCCGCTCCTGGCACTGGCCGGACTTATCGGCATGACCGCCTCCTGCGCCCGGATGAAAACGGTGCCCGGCCTCCCGGCTTCGCATCCCGAAGCGCTGGCGGCCGGACAGCAGGTAAATTGCGCCGAATGTCACGAAGACCAGCAGAAGGGAACCATGAAGGCCTTCAGCGCTTTCAGCCATACACCATCCTTCGTCAAGAACCACCGCTTCTATGCCGCGTCGGATGACCGGCTTTGTTCCACCTGTCACAAAAGCTCTTTCTGTAATGACTGCCATACCAACAAGGTCGAAATGAAACCGTCCACTCGCTATGGCGACCGTCCGGACCGGGAATTCCAGCATCGCGGCAACTTCATCACCCTGCACAAGATAGAGGGCAAACTTGACCCGGCCAGCTGCTACCGCTGCCACGGCAGGGGCAACAACGAGCGCTGCGTGGCTTGCCACAGATAGGAGCTGTGATAAAATATCTGCAAATGCCTCGATACGGGTACCTGGTCACCCGAACAATCCGGCCGCATTTCCAGCGGCCGGAGCCAATTCCATCGGGGGTGTGCCGCATCAGATAGACCCGGAGATAGACATGGACCCTGGAATGTGTAAGCAGACCCTAGGGACGGGAGGAGATGGAATGAGCCCGTTTAAAAGGATAACTATTGTTCTGATGTTGAATGTCCTGAGCGCATTGTGCCTGATGGTTTGCGGTGCAGCCGCGGCGCTTCCGCCGACGGCAAATTACCTGGGGCGTATAGCGGGAGTAATTGCCCCGGTGCGCCTGGCCATTGACTCGCTCGGAAAGCTCTACGTGGCCGACCCGCGCAATAGCGGGATCATGCAGTACGACAGTGCCGGCCATCTCATCAAAAAGTTTCCGATAAAAGCGACCAGAGGTGTTGCGGTTACCCCCTTCGGCGATCTTGTCGTAACGCAGGGAAACACCGCCTTGGTCATAAACACGGATACGGGCTCCATCCGCTTCCCGTTTGGGCAGTTCAAACAGGCGAGTGGCGTTGCGGTCGACGATGCGGGCCAGATCTATATAGTGGATACCCTGGACTCCGTCGTGCAGGTGTTTTCTGCATCCGGTCAACCGTTGCCGGTCAAAAACAGCGTTGCCGGCATGCCATCCAACAGTTTCGGAGCCGTTGGTTCTTCCGGCGGCCAGCTCTCACTCCCAACCGCAATTGCGTTCGACAGGGTATCGAAGCAGCTGGTGGTCTCCGATACCGGTAATTCACGGCTCGTGATCTTCGATCCAAATGGCGGGTTCATCCGCACCATTGGCGGCAGGACACAAAACGGCACTGCTCCGGTCTTTACATCTCCCCAGTCGGTTTCATTGGAATATTCGAAAACTTCCCCGCAGATACTGCAACGTATCTATGTTACCGATTCGTATCAGAGCGAGGTGCAGATAATTGATCCTCTGGCGGCGGGAACATACCTTGGCAGCATCGGCGGTTATGGTTCTACTCCCGGCAAGCTCAAGGTGCCGGTGGATACACTCTTCGACGCTTCCACATCACGCCTTCTCATCACAAATGGAGCGGGTGACATTACCATTTACGGCATAAACGTAACATCATCCCTTGTGCCGGACACGTCACCACCTACCCTCACCCTGGATCCTTTACCCGGCGTGACCGTTACGAATGCGGTTGTCATCGGGGGAACCGTGGAAAGGGAGGCGCAGCTGCAGATCACGGTGCCGGCGGGCGTGGTCGTAGGCGCAATCAGCACTTTCCCCGCCCCCGACGCAGCGCTATACTTCTGGCAGGCGGCTGTCAGCGGGCTTGTCCCGGGTGCTAATCTGCTCACGGTAACCGCAAGAGATTCCGCGATCACTCCCACCACAAAAACCGCGACCATAACCTATGACCCGACATCCGTTCGTGTGAGCATTAACCCGTTTACTCTGCCGGTCAACAATTCCACTCAATTGCTTTCCGGCACAGCGGATCAGGGCGCCGGTGTTACCCTGTCCGGTATCTCCGGAGTAACATTCGACCCGGTAGTTACATCCGGGACAACCTGGCAGAGCAAAGTTTCCGGGCTTTCGGAGGGGGTGAACACAATCACCGCCACGGCCGTTGCAAATGGCAAGAGCTCGTCCGTAACGACACGTATCACCCTGATTACCTCCAAACCGCCACTGGAAATATCGGCACTTCCGGACGGAAGTAAAACATTTGAATCCGTTGCCAATATAAGCGGTGTGCTGCCGCTTGGCGGCTATTTTGGCTCGTTGACCGTCAATGGTGTTGCCGTGAATGTTACGAACAACGCCTTCAGCACGGCACTGCAATTAATTCCCGGACCGAATCCGATTGCCGTTATGGCGCAGGATACCGCCGGCAATACAGCGCAAATCAGTCGGACCATAATCCTTGATGAATTATTGCCGACAGTAGCCATTACAGAACCTTCCGACGGCTCATACATAAACGGGACGGATATAAATCTCAAAGGGAGCGTGAAGCCCGGCAATACGGTGCGGCTGCTGCTGTACAATGGTTCGGCAAACGGCGTGGCGTTCACCCAGATCAACCAGGCAGCAGACAGTTCAAAAGGTTTATGGTCCACGGCAGGGGCAATACCCCTTGATCCGGGTCTGAATACCATCGTTGCCGAAGTAACCGACAAAGTCGGGAATAGTTCCAAAATCAAGATAACGATCACCCGTGATGCATCGATTCCCGCACTGGGAGTAACCAGTCCGATCAGGGATGTTTCGGTCAACAGAGCTTCGCAATCCGTAACCGGCACGGTAGCTTCCGGCACCGCCATCAGCGCCACACTTAACGATATTCAAGTTCCGGTGACTTTAGGCGCCGGCGGTACAACATATTCCATTCCGGTTAACCTCTCGGAAGAAAAGCAGTATTCTCTGGCAATCACGGCTTCGGATGCAATGGGCAATTCGGCGACAGCCTATCGAAATCTCGTCTATGACGTTACGGCCCCTCAAATTTTGCCGGTCGATCCCGCCAATCCCCTGAAAGTCACTTTTAAGGAGGGCGTTCCGGAGGTGCTGGACAAGAATGGACCGGTAGCCGGCGTCACTATTACGGTCAATCAGGATGGCAGCAAAACGGTGGATGTAAGCAAAGCGGTCGGCTATGACCCCAAAACCCTCGATATCCATGCGGTGGATGCAGCGGGCAACAGCACCAGAAACGGTAATGTAACCGGGATCGGCAAGGTCGAGATCAAGGATGCTTTCAAGCTCCTGAGGCTTTCAGCATCACTCGACACACCCACAGCGGAGCATATGCTGCGTGGGGATGTAGCGCCGGTGGTAAATGGCGTCTCCAGACCGGACGGCGTGCTGGATGTCTTTGATGTGGTCTATGTTCTGGAGAAGATTGTGGGGCTGAGATGACCACGATACGGAAGGAGTCGAGTATGATAAAAGCGATCTTTTACACATACCTTGTTACATTCATGTTGTTGCTGCCTGGATGCGGTGGAGGAGGGTCGGGTAACGCGGTGCCGCTCCCGGTGAACAATGCCATCGTGTTGTCGGCAAACCTGGCAGCGGGTCTCACGAACACGTCTGCACCAATCAAGGCGATCCAGGTGTCATTCTCGCTCCCCGCGGCGGCGACTCCGGTTCGCAATCAGGATGGAACGCTCTTAGTCGGTTTAACGGGGCTCTTTAGCCTGAAGTCGAGTGGCCAGATACCTCAAGACTCGGTAAATTACGATCCGGCATCGGGGACGGTGAAGTTCACCATTTTGGTAACCGACATTGCAAATGGAGACCTGGGTACCGGCGATTTCGCCCGGCTCACCTATGTTACAACTACCGGGGCCCAGATTTTGGCTCAGGATATTCACAACATTGTCTACTTGGTTGCAGGCCCAACTGTAAATGGTACAAGTGTCAATCTTACCAGCGAAATAGTGCCGTCCGTCAGTACTGTGACATATCAGAAACCATGAGATGCCGGAGTTTGTATCGGGGTCCGGCGGTTTTGGAGCGTACCATGAAGAGTCTGGTCATTATTTTATTGACGGCATTAGCTCTGTTTTTGTCCTCTTTTGACCGGGCTCAGGCTGTTACCTTGTCGCCACCCCACGAGTTCGCCTGCAGCACCTGCCATACGCCACATAAAGTTCTGGGGAGCACCGGCTACAACAATATCTGCATGACCTGCCACCGGGGCGGTGAACCCAGGAATGGCTCGAAGTCCTTTGCGCCGGGCGATGCGGCCGATCCCTTCGGCCAATACACCTCCAATGTAGAAAACCTGCTCCAGATATCCCACCGCTGGGATGGCCCGGACACAAATCCACGAGCCGGCGCAGCCCCGCCAACTCTGGGTCCGATGACCAGCGTAAGGGTGAGGGCGGCAAACGCTCTTGCCTGTATTCGCTGCCACAACCCCCACTCACAGGAGAACAGGCCTTTTCTCCGGATGGCTAACGACTCCGACCAGATGTGCCTGGATTGTCACCGAAGCCGGAATACGGCTGACCAGACGAAAGGCACCCATCCGGTAGGTATCGATTATCAGCAGAAAGCCTCGGCAAAGCCGGCTGTTTTCAATGCTGCTCCGGTAAACTCCAATCCGTTAAACCCCACATCCGCCATGAAGCTGCTTGGCGGCAAGGTCTCATGCAGCACCTGTCACGGCGTGCATACAGCCGATTCCAACAGCTCGACTTTCGATTCCTTCTCAAGCCTGCCGTATCTTAAACCTTCGGACGGTAATCTGCTGCGTACCGACCTGCACGCCGCAACTGCCGACGGCATAAATATCTGCACGAACTGCCATGCCGGGAAAGCCGCTCACAACGGCCGCGGTCAGAATATCCAGTGTACCGATTGCCACGGCGCCCACGTGGATGCCGGCGACGGGAGCACACCCAATGTCTGGCTCATAAAGCGTAACATGGCAGACGACAGAGCGCCGGTACTCTTTACCTCCACCACTGTCAAAAACTATATGTCAGACGATGGTTCAGGCGTGTGTCAATCATGCCATGCGGTTCCAACCGGGTCCGGCTACCAGTTCCATCTGACGCAGACGAATGCAACCTGTAACAACTGTCACGCTCATGACAACATTAAAGGCTCCTTTTCCGTCGATCCGAATAATGCTTGCACGGCATGCCATGGCTACCCCCCTCTGGCCAACGTCGCCGGGACTGGAGGGTACGCCGCCGGCTATGTGAATGCCCCCTCCTTTACCGATGAAAGCAACTCCGGCCATGCTTCGCACGCAAGCATCCCATACCAGAAGGCATGCATGAACTGCCATCAGGGGAACAGCCATCAAACCGGCACGTTTCAGGATGTGTTCGTCGATACGACCGGCACCGTTGCCGCAAGCGGCGGGCTTGTGCCGGTCTATGACAAGAGCGCTCAAAGCTGCGCCAACGTCTATTGTCACAGTAACGCCTATCCCCGGGGGGGTATAAATATCACCAAGACCACTCCGTCATGGAATGGGGGCAAAGGGAAAATAATCGGATCAGCCGGAGAATGTGATACCTGCCACAGCACAGCCGGTAGTGCTTCGCCGACGTGGTCCCTGTCACACACCAGGCACGTTAACGGCTATGACGCAAACCCGAATTTCACCTGCACTACCTGCCATGCAAAAACGGCAGCAGGCAACTCGGCCATCTTTGACACGATGAGTGCGCGCTCGCTGCACACAAACGGCCAGAAGGACGTGGTATTCAACTCCTTTGCCAATGGCGGCATCTGGAACCAGAATTCAGCACTCTGTTCAAACCTGTATTGTCACAGCAATGTCCAGGGATCGGCAGGTATAGGTGCTCCGGGCAGCTATGCCGCGGTGACATGGAATGGCGGCCCCATGACCTGTGGATCGTGCCATGTTTCGATGGTGAAGTTGGGCAACATTTCCACGGCCACCGGCAGCCACAGGCGTCACGTCCAGGTTTATGCATATGACTGTTCAACCTGCCATGGCAATGGATACTCTGTAACCGGCAACGCCGTTATCGCGGCAACTCATGTTGACGGCGTCATTAACGTCGAATTATCCGGAATAGCCTCAACCAATGGGGCAAAACCAAACTATTACCAGGGGAACAATCTTCCCGGAAACGGCTATGCAAACTGTTCCAATATCTACTGCCACAGCAATGTCCAGGGGAATGGAGGAGTCGGCCTCCCCGTTACATTTGCCGCTCCGGTTTGGGGTTCGGCGCCTCTGCCGTGTGGCAGTTGTCATGCAAATATGGCGACCAGCGCCGCCGCAACCGGGAGTCATGTTCAGCATGCGCAAACGGCGGGATACGGCTGTGTAACCTGCCATAACGGCGCAGGCAAAGACCCCAATCCTCCCTTTACGGCCACGGTAAAACATGCAAACGGAACAATCGACATATCCTTTTCGGGAAATGCCGCCGGCACGGTCTATTCCAAAGGCGGCGGGATTACTCCGGGAACAGGGTATGGAAGCTGTTCGGCAGGCATATGCCACGGTACCGCAACCGTCACCTGGGGTGCCGCCCTCTGGTCTTCAACCGACCTGTGCGGCAAATGTCACGGCAGCCCCGCCGCAGGCGCGGTTACGGCCGGTACGCCATTTTACACGACTTCGTATCCGGTTAAAGTGTCCGCGAGTACGGATGCCAAGGCGGGAGCCCATACCTCACATCTAACGGTACCGGCCGGGCTGACCACCGTCTTTGTTTGTGCCGATTGTCACGGTACCGTCACACTGGCGACGGCCACTCATATGAATGGTAGCACCAATTTTGTCTGGAGTGCTCTGGCACAAACCGGCGGATTGACACCGGCCTACAGCTCTTCAACAGGCGTGTGCAGCAACGTCTATTGTCACGGCGCAATGATGCCGGGAGGCGACACCAGCGGCACCAACAGGGCACCAACCTGGAACCAGCCGTTTCTGCCGGCGACTCTCAGCCAGGCAGCCTGCGGCGCCTGTCATGGCTTCCCGCCGTCATCGGCCAGTGGACATCCAGCCGTCACGATCCCGGCGGGATTTCCGGCGACCGCTTCAATCGGCGCGACCTGCAGCTGCCACGCAAACATCAACCCTGCCGGGAACAGCTATGACACGATCTTCGTGAACAAGGCCCTGCACATCAACGGGACTGTGGAAGTCGCCGCCTCCAGCGCCTGCGACAGCTGTCACGGCTATCCGCCGGCTGCCCCTCTTTTCAGCGCTACCCATAACAACTGGTCCAGCGCCAGAGCAGAGAACTATCCTGGCGGAGGCGGCGCGCACACTGTCCAGAATCATGTCGGCAAGTCGACCAAGCCGGGCGAGGGTTTTGCCAACTGCATCAACTGTCATGACCCTGCAACTCATACGATGACTCCGACGGTCTTCCAACCGAGCCTGAATATAAAAGTCAGGGTCAATCACGAAGTCAGGTACGAACCGTCCAGACAGGCTCGTTACACGTCCAACCGCCTTGATGGCTTGCAGCATCAACCGGGTACATGCTCAAACATCAGCTGCCATTTCGGTGCATCACCGGTCTGGAACCAGCACTAGGCATTGAAGGCCAGAATAATACAAACTGCGGAAGAAAGGGTCTGCCATGAAGAATGCACGTGCTTATGAGCGATATATACTCGCGATCGTCGGGATTGCTGCGGCAGGTATGGTTCTGTGTAATGCCGGACCCGTTCAGGCTGCCAGTTTCCTCAACTCATGTACGACTTACTGTCACGGCATGCCGCCACGGGATGCGGTCCGGAAGGCCAATCCGCACTTTAATTCCATGTCCGGCGCCATGACCGGCAACCACCGGACGCACGTAGGGTCCGCGCCGGCCGCCGCCGACTGCGGTATCTGTCACATAAGCGTAGCACCAACCAACTTTGGCCACCAAAATGGTGTCATAGGCATGACCAACAGCCTTAAAGGTTATTCCTCGGCCGCCCTGCGTGCCAGGTATGACAAGGGGGTGTTCTTCAACCAGACCTCGATCCCCAACCTGACCAATGCCCGTTGTTCCAATACCAGCTGTCATTTTGAAAAGCAGACCCCGCTCTGGGGCTCGTCTGCATTCAACGTGACAACCGACTGTAATGCCTGTCACGGCGCTCCTCCGTCCGGAAGTGCCTCTGTTCCGTCAGGCGGCCTGGCCGGCAGTCATGCCCGCCACGACGCCTACTTCCCGGGAACAGCGAATTGCCAGAAGTGCCATCCCAATTCCACCAGTTTCATACATGCCACCAGCGCCGGCCGCGCCTTGAAGGTTCAAGGTTATCTGCGAGATCCGCTCAATGTCCTTGAAGCGGGAGGCACGTACAGCGGCGGCGGCATCAATTACCTTCCCAGCAAGAGCAGCGCCCAGGTTTTTGGAACGTGCAGCAACCTGTACTGTCACAGCAACGGCCAGTCCACCACGGGTTCCGGCGCAGGCACCCCCGTGACTACGCCGGCCTGGGGCGCTGGTGCCCTGAGTTGCGGTTCATGCCATCAAAACATGGGGCCTGCCGTCAATGCCGCCGCCACCGGCAAACATGCCAGACATGCCCAGACGGCAGGTATTTCCTGTTCTGTTTGCCACGGTGCCGGCTATACCGGCACAACCGTTCCGACCGGCGCCGGAACTACCCATGTGGACAAGAACATCAATCTGGCCTGGACCGGCATAGCCGCAACGCCGGCCACTACGTATTCGAAGGGGAATACCTTTGCGGCAGGCGCTTCAGCATATGGTTCCTGTACCAACAATTATTGCCACAGCACCGTGCAAAGCGCCACAACCGGCCTGGCCGGAGCGACCTACAGGACAGTCAGCTGGACCTCAACGACCACCCTTACCTGCGCCGGCTGTCACGTTGATATTGCCACCGATGCAACCGGCAGCGGCAGCCACAAAATCCACACCATTGCAACCGGCGCCAACTTTGACTGTATCGTCTGTCACGCCGGCTACACCAAAACTTCGACTGTATCGGCAACACATGCTAACGGCCTGATCGAACTGAGCGGCAGTTTTTCCTACTCCCAAGGTGCCGCGCACGCCCCTGCAACCGGCTACGGCAGCTGCTCCGCCAGTTCCTGTCACGGTCAGGGCACGGTCACATGGAGCGCTATCTATGTCGCTCCGGGCAACACTTTCCCATACTCGACAAGTCAATGCGACAAATGCCACGCCGGGACTGCAACGGCTCCGTTCTACTCAACCGCCACACCTAAAGTAACCGCCAACACCGATGCCAAGGTCGGCGCCCACACCTCTCACCTGACTGCGCCTGATGGCCTGGCCACTCCGTTTACTTGCGCGGCATGCCACGGCACGGTTACTACAGTGAACACGGCGAATCATATGAACGGCAGCACCAACTTCGTCTGGGGCGCCCTGGCACAAACCGGCGGCCTGACACCGGCGTATACCGCCGGCACCTGCACCAATGTGTATTGCCACGGCGCCCGCATGCCGGGTGGAGATGCCAGCGGCAGCAACAGGTCACCGGTCTGGAACAGCACTACGTATCTGCCGGCAACTCTCACTGCCGCAGCCTGCGGCACCTGTCACGGCTTCCCGCCCGCAGCAGCTTCAGGGCATCCTGTCGTAACAATCCCTCCCGGTTTCCCGGCCACGGCAACGATCGGTACCACCTGCAGTTGTCACGCGAATATTAATCCTTCAGGAAACAGCTATGCCAATATCTTTGTTGATAAGACTCTGCATATCAACGGTACGCTGGAAGTTGTTGCCGGAGGCGCCTGTGATACCTGTCACGGCTATCCTCCCGCCGGTGCCGGTTTCGTAGGAACCCAGAATAACTGGTCCAGCGCCAGGTCTGAAAACTATCTTGGCGGCGGCGGCGCCCATACCATCAATAACCATGTCAGCAGACTGGCCACGCCAGCCGGCGGATTTGCCAACTGCAGCAAGTGCCACGATGCTGCCGATCACCAGATGAGCCCGATAGCGTTTAATCCGAGCCAGAACATCAAAGTCAGGGTCAATCAGCGCTACCGATTCGAAGCAGCAAAGCAGTTCAAATACAGTTCCAACCGGCTCGATGCCGCCGCACATCAGACCGGCACCTGCTCGAACGGCAGCTGCCATTTCGGCGCGACCCCCAAGTGGGACCCGAGTCATTAACATAATGGTGCGTGGCGGGGTTGCTCCCCGCCGCGACATCGTTTTGTTGTATTGATCATGCGGTAGTAGAAAAAAGAAGGAGTTTGCCATGGGGAAAAAGCGCGAGAACAGCAAAAATTACTCGCAGATGGTGGCGGTAATTACCGCACTGATATCACTAACGTTCAGTGTCGGCACAGCCCAGGCTGTCAGTGTCCTAAACTCCTGCACCACCTATTGCCATGGTATTCCGCCGCTGGACGGGACCCGCAAGGCGAACCTCCACTTCGGCTCCCGCTCGAGCGCCTTGTCCGGCAATCATCGCAACCATCTCCCGGCTGCTCCGGCCACAGCCAGCTGCGGCATTTGCCACACGCCGGTTGCGGCCACCGAATTCGGCCACCAGAATAATATCATTAAAATGGCTAACAGCCTGAAAGGGTATTCATCCGCCACCCTGCGCGCCAAGTATGACAAGGGGATTTTCTTCAACCAGACGTCGATTCCCAATCTGACCAATGCCCGCTGCTCCAATGTCAACTGCCACTTCGAAAAGCAGACGCCGGTCTGGGGTACCTCCTCGGCCGGCACCACCTGTGAAACTTGCCACGGGGCATTGATTTCGCCGCTGACACCTGCACACCCCAAACACGTCGTTGCGCTCGGCAATACCATTACGGCATGTAATTCGTGCCATAACAGCCATTCAGGAACTGCCGCCTACACCCATGCCACCAGCGCGGGCAGGGCAATTACCGTGACGGTTGGCGCATATACCGGATCGAACAACCGGTATCTTCCCAGCCAGACCGGCAGGGTAACCGGCACATGCTCCCTGGTTGTCTGCCATGGCTCCGGTACGCTTTTGCCGTGGAGCGGCGCGCTCTGGTCAACCACCGACCAGTGCGGCAAGTGCCACAGCAGCAATGCGGCCGGGGCAATAACCCAGGCAGTTCCGTTCTACAGTACCGCCTATCCGGTCAAAGTTACCGCAAACACCAATGCCAAGGTCCCTGGTCTGCACCGATTGTCACGGAACGGTCACGCTGACTTTAGCTACCCATATGAACGGCGCGACCAACTTCACCTGGAGCACCCTGGCAACCAAGAGCGGCGCTCTGGCACCGGCCTATACGGCTGCCACCGGTACCTGCGCCAACGTCTACTGCCACGGCGCCTCCATGCCGGGCGGCGACACCACCGGAACCAACCGGGCGCCGACCTGGATCAACCCGAATTACCTCCCCGCTACCATCAGCGCGGCGGCTTGCGGAACCTGCCACGGTTTTCCTCCCTCAACGACATCAGGGCATCCAGCCGTTACCATCCCGGCCGGCTTCCCGGCAACCGCGACCATCGGCACCACCTGCAGTTGTCATGCAAACATCAACACGGCCGGTAACAGCTATGCCAACATCTTCGTGAACAAGGCCCTGCATATCGACGGCACGCTGCAGGTAACCGGCGGTCACGCCGTGCCGTACGATACCCACAATGCCGCTGTTCTGGCGGCCGGAGGCAGTACCGCCTGTCTCGGCTGCCACGCCCTCGGGACATCCGCCAGTGTCTATCCGGCAGCAACGGTCGGCAATCCTCCCGACTGCATGAGCTGCCACAAAAAAGCAGCACCGCTGCCGTCCGGCACTACGGCCGGCGCCGCCTGCAGTTCCTGCCACGGATCGAGTACGGCGGCCGCCTCAGCCAAAGGGCGACCGAACGGTTCGGCTTTCCCGGATAAAGTCGGCCAGCACTCCCGAAGTGAGCATACCGGCGCCGCTTGCACTATTTGCCATACCGGCCTCGGCACAGCCGGTGGCACCGGTTCCGGGGTTAATCATGGCCGTGGCTCCACAACTGGGCCTGTCCGGGACGGCAAGCCGGACGTTGTCGGACCGGGCTTTGCAACCGGCATAACCGTAACCGGTGCAATCAAGGGAGTATCACCTTCGATAAGCTGCAATCATTCCACGATCAGTAGCGGTTGCAGCGGCGGCGGTTCCAAGACCTGGTAAAATTGTCAATCAGCGAGTGCCACTTGAATATATTCAGAAAGCTTATAACCGCCCGCCGTCTCTCCCTGGGATTGATACTCTTTCTGGCGGGCATGATGTACGTTTCAACCCTTGTCCCGCAGGAAATGGGCTCCTCTCCTGAAGGAATCGCGGAGTGGCGGCACAAGCATGAAGCGCTGCTCTGGCTGGTTGATGGTTTCAAGCTTTACCGGATGTATGTTCAGCCCTGGTTTGCCGCGGCCATTCTGCTTGCGCTGGCGGCGCTCGTTATAACGACCTTTGACCAGATCGCCGCGGCGCGCAGGAAGCTGTATTCCACAGGTTGCGGCGTCGAAGATCCGGTGGTGGAAGCGTCTTCGGAACAGGCGTTGCGTTCCGTGGCCCGGTCGCGGTGGTATCTTTCTCTTCATACGGGTTCTCAAGACAAGCTGAAATTTGTCAGAAACCCTTGGGGGTATTTCGGCAACACGCTCCTGCACCTCGGTATGGTTCTGGTGGTCAGCGCATCCCTGTACGTGGCGGTAACCGGCAGGCAGGGTGTTCTGATCATGATCGAGGGTGAAACGCGCGGCACCCCTCTTCACTGGGACTTGAGCGAATACGGTATACTGGCCTCGCCGCTGGTTTTGCCGGGGACGGTCAGACTGGACAAGGTGAGGGTCAATTTTGACGGGAAGAACCGGCCGGCTGCTGTCTCTTCGGACGTAACCATTACCGATGGTTCGGGAAGTGCGGAATCATTTTCTGCTTCCATCAACAAAATCATCCGGTATCGGGGTCTGCGGGTATATCACGCCGCCCAGTACGGCGATGCGTTTTCACTGGAATTTAGCGATGGAGAAGGGAGGCGTCATTTAGAAAAAATACCGGTCCAGCAATCCACCGGCCTGGATAATGCCGGTTATGGTGACTTTGATCTTACCTGGTCGCCACACGTTCTTTCGACGAAATATTATGCCGATGCCGATCGTAAAAAAATGACCGGCGGTAAACCGCAGCTGGTAGTGCGCCTGCTCGACAAGAGCCGGGAACTGGCAAGAGCCAGCCTGACCCCCGGCAATTCCGATATCCTGGGAAACTATCGGGTCCGGCTTCTTGGTGTGGAGAAGTGGGCGAAACTTATTTTTGTAGATATCGGCGGGATGGCGGTAATTTTTGCAGGATTTGGAATTATTATGATCGGAGGAGTGGTTCAGTACACGGTCCCGCCCCGTGAGCTGATAGCAATCAGGCAGCAAGATGGCCGATATTTGGTATACTGGAGAGCAGCGGCGTTCAAAGAGTTCTACATGGATGAGCGCGACAGTATTACAAGAGAGTTGCAAAAGGAGGCAGCATCTTGAAATCGTCACTTGAGCTGTTCATGGCTGGCAACTGGGCGGTTGTCATCGTTTATGTCCTGGCGACGATAGCCAATGTTTCCGGGGTGCTTTTCAGCAATGAACGTATTGAGCGGATCAGTTACCGGTTTGCCGGCTCAGGGCTGGCTCTGCACACCGGAGTGATTGCCTTGTGGTGGGTGGAGGTGGGGCATGGCCCCTACATGGCGCCGAACGAGGTGCTATCCTCCGATGCATGGGTGATCATGGCCTGTTATTTTGCCTTCCTTAAACTCTATCCGCGGATCAAACCGGTCAGCATCCTGGCCTTTCCCGCCTCGTTTCTGATGCTGGCTCTATCCCTGTTTTACAATCCCGGCATCCGCACCCTCCCCGCAACATTCCGCAGTATCTGGCTGATAATCCATATCGGACTTTACAAGATCGCGTTGGCCACGCTCGTGATCTCCTGTGCGTTCGCGATTTTCTATCTGCTCAAAAAACGCAAGGATAGCGGCTGGCTGCTGCGTTTGCCGGCACTCGAGGTTCTGGACGTCTACAGCTACCGATTCGCCGGTTTCGGTTTTATTTTTTGGACCATAGGAATGCTGGCCGGTTCCATCTGGGCTCACCAGTCGTGGGGACGCTTCTGGGGCTGGGACCCGACGGAAACCTGGGCGTTGATTACCTGCCTGATGTTTGGCGCGTATCTGCACCTGCGCCGATTTTTCCGGTTACAGGGAACCCGTGCGTCGTGGTTTTTTATAGCCTGTTTTTTCATCTCTCTGGTGTCGTTGTTCGGGATGGCCACGCTGAACGGCTCGATCCACTCGGAGTACTTCAAGTAACTTTACCGGAATTGGGGGACCTCACTCATGACCACAATGCGCATGTTCCAAGTTATATCCCTGAAACGGAAACAGATCATGAACCAAATATTAAATCACCTGCTCAAGGCCTCTCTTTTGACGGTTGCGGCGGTTCTGCTGTCTTCCTGTTCAAGGGGGAACGACAAAGCTTCAAACATCGATCCGCGCACCGGTAAACACCCGGCCGGATGGGCGGTTGCCGATACCGGAGGCGCGCATCCGGCCGCTTTTTTCACCGGTCCCAGCGCCTGCTACGAGTGTCACGGCAAGGATTTGAGCGGCGGCATCAGCAAGGTCAGCTGTTTCAGCGCTTCGCGCAGCGGCATTTCCTGCCATGTCGGCGGGCCGTCGGGACATCCCGTCGGCTGGGCTGCGCCTGATGCTCATGGCGCCGCAGCCAAGGCCCATTTAGAGGGCCAGAATGGCCTGGTCCGCTGTCAGCTCTGCCATGGCGCGGATTTTTCAGGGGGCATCGCCAAAATATCATGCCTGAACACCACCGGCTGCCACGGTGCCGGCATCATGGCGGCCCACTCGCCTAAACCGTGGTTGTCCAGAATCGGCGGCCGCACCCACTCCTCGTCCGATCCGTCCAATGCTGCCGCCTGCGCCGTCTGCCACACCAGCGGCGCCAATTCATCCCGCACCCCCACAACAACAGCGCCGGCCGGCACGGCGCTTGGTTGCTACAACAATACGCTCTGTCACGGTGTGGAGGGGCATGCTTTTGCAGACTGGACCGACGCCAACTTCCACGGTGCGGCCGCCAAGGCAGCGGAAGGCGGCACCACCTTCAATGGTCTGAACAACCCGGTGAGCTCTTTCGGCAATTGCGCCCAGTGTCACGGCGCAAGCTATGACGGCGGCACCGCCCAGCAGAGCTGCCTGAATACTGCCGGCTGCCACGGCGCCAATGTGTCCGCTCCGCACCCGGCCAGGCCGTGGCGCTCGGCAACCGGCGTTACCCATACCACAACCGACACCGGCAATGCAGGACAGTGTGCCGTTTGTCACACCAATGGCGCCAACTCAACCCGGACCCCGCGAGCCGGGGACGCCGCAGGATCATCAGGCTGTTTCAACAATACTCTTTGTCACGGGGCGGAAGGACATGCTGCCGGCTGGAACGCGGCGGCCCAACATGGCGCAGCAGCCAAAAGCGCTCCCGGTGCCGCGACCGGTTTCTCCTCCTGCCAGTTGTGTCACGGCTCGACGTTCAACAACGGATCGGCGCCGTCGTGTATGAATACCTTTGGCTGCCACGGGCTGTTCGTTTCATCGCCCCATCCGGCCAGGCCCTGGACGTCCACGGCCGTCGGCGCCTCGACCCATACCACCACCGACTCCGCTAATGCAGCGACCTGTGCCATCTGCCACACCGGCGGCGCCAATTCGTCGGTTGTTCCACCCACCCCGCCCGGCCCGGCTTCAGGGCCTGCCGGTTGCTACAACAACACCCTTTGTCACTTCCACACAATCCCGTTCAAACCGCCCGGGGTTGACCCCGCGGTTCATGGAGGGCTGGCCAAGCAGGACCTGTCCGTCTGCCAGAACTGCCACGGCGTCAAAGGGACCACCGCTTTCGACGGTCTGGCCGTGGGTGGCGGGGCCACAACTATCGCCTGCTCCAGTTGTCATGCCTTTGCCAAGGCCCATCCTACGGCCTGGCAAGGGAGCACAACCAACCCTGGAGAGACCGTCATCTACTCGCACCGTACGGCGGGCGGTATCGCCAGTGGCTGTTCCCTCTGCCACGATGTCAACCAGGGACGCAACGCTCCACTGGTTGCGGCTCCCAGTTGTTTCAGTTCTACTTTCACCAATGGAATCAGCCAGACCGGGACTTGTCACGCCAATGGTCCAGGAGCAGCGCCGCACAGCGTACCGTATCCAAACCATAACGCCACGGCCCGCAGCAACTTCAATTACTGTCTGGGATGTCACCAGGTTGCCGCAAATGACGCCGGTTCAAAGCCGCCGGGCTGCCAAAACTGCCACCTGACCAGTCCGGTGGCCACACCTACCGGTTGCAGTTCCTGCCATACCAATCCGCCGGCAGGAGTGTCGTATCCGAACATCGCCAGCGTTCACGCCCAACACGTAAGTGCCGGCAAGGTAACAGTCATGGCTCTGGCCTGCGCCGACTGCCATACCGGCCTGGGGCTGGGGACTCTCGATCACCTTAACCGTGCCCGTGCCCGTACTGTTACAGGACGCATCAACCCAGTCGTCTTCAGCAGCGGTCCCCTTCTGGTTGCCGGAGGCGGCTCGCCATCGGCTTACAGCGACGCCACCGGTCAGTGCGCCAACGTCTATTGCCACGGCGCCAAGATGCCCGGGGGCGACATCACCGGAACCAACAGTTCACCTGCCTGGAACGCCCCGTTCCTGCCGGCAACAGTCTCTGCAGCCGCCTGCGGCACATGCCACGGCTTCCCGCCGTCGCCCGCTTCCGGCCATCCTGCCGTTAGCATCCCCGCCGGGTTCCCGGCAACTGCGACCATCGGGTCCACCTGTAGTTGTCACGATAACATCAGCACGACCGGGAACAGTTACGCGAATATTTTCATTAATCCGTCGCTGCATATTGACGGTACTCTGCAGGTATCCACCACCGCAGCCGCCCATATCGTGCCGTATCTCAGTCATTACGCGGCAGCCCGCAGCAACTTCAACTTTTGCCTGGGTTGTCACCAGGTTGCCGCAAATGCCCCCGGTTCAAAACCACCGGGATGCCTGAACTGCCACCTGACCAGTCCGGTGGCTACTCCCAGCGGCTGCAGTTCCTGCCATGCCAATCCGCCGAACGGAGCATCATACCCGAACATTGTCAACGCGCATGTACAACATGTGAATGCAAGCAAGGTAACCGTCATGAATCTATCTTGCGCCGACTGTCATACCGGTCTGGGACTTGGGACTCTCGACCACCTTAACCGCGCCCGTGCCCGCTCTGTCACGGGTCGTGCCAATCCGGTTGCATTCAGCGGCGGTACGCTTCTGGTTGCCGGAGGCGGCTTGGTATCTGCCTACACCGACAGCAGCGGCCAGTGCGCCAACGTCTATTGCCACGGCGCCAAGATGCCGGGGGGGGACGTCACCGGGACCAACAGAACGCCTGCCTGGGGCGCCCCCTTCCTGCCGGTGACCGTCTCGGCGGCTGCCTGCGGCATGTGCCATGGTTTCCCGCCGTCACCCGCTTCCGGTCATCCGGTTGTTACAATCCCCACCGGGTTCCCGTCAACCGCGACGATCGGATCTACCTGCAGTTGCCATGCTAACATCAATACGACCGGGAACAGTTATGCGAATATTTTCGTTAATCCGGCACTGCATATTGACGGCACCCTGCAAGTATCCGCCGCCGCCGTCCATAGCGTGCCGTACGATACCCATAAAGTCGATGTCGTGGCGGCAGGGGGAAATACCGCCTGTCTGGGCTGTCATGCCCTGGGGAGTGCTGCAAGTCCATACCCCGCTGCGGTGGCCGGCAATCCTCCGGACTGCATGAGCTGCCACCAGAAAGCAGCGCCGCTTCATACCGGTACGGGAGCCGGTGCCAACTGCAGTTCCTGCCACGGCTTGAGCACGGCTACCACGACCAAGATCGGCCGTCCGGTCGGCCCTGCATACCCGGACAGGGTCGGCTTTCATGATGGCTCACAAGACAGCCTCCATGGCAGCTCAGCCTGTATCGTGTGCCACAACGGCGCCGGTACGACGAGCGGCAATAATTCCGGGATCAACCACGGCAAAGGCTCCACCGCCGGTCCTGTCAGGAACGGCAAGCCGAATGTCGTCGGCCCGATGGTAAACGGCATTACTCCGACCACCAGCGCCAAGGGTGTCGGCACCCCTGCCAACAGTACAACCTGTGTTCATGGTACGATCAACAGTAGTTGTTCGGGGGGTGGAACCAAAACCAATAGATGGTAGGAATTTCCAATATCAATTAAGCAGGAAGGCCGGGCAAAGTTGATTGCCCGGCCTTCTTTTGTCCAGTTGTCACTAAAATGCCGCAAAGATCGGATCATTCATTCAGCCAGCCGAGACCGTCCAGCAGCTTGCGGAAAGAAGGGTCGGCAAGGGAGACCGCGGGGAAATAGTTCCCCAGTCGCTCACGGCGCCACCAGCAGCCGGTACGCTCGCGTTCCGCCGCCGTGGTGAAGTGGTAGCGGTAATATACTGCCCGGATCGAGCGCGGCGGCGCATCGGGGAAGGGATTGCTCTTCAGGAGCGACAGCGTCGCGCCGTCTCCTTGCAGCAGTTTCTGCATCAGGTGGATGAACCAGGGATCACGGTAAGGCGACGGCATCGCGGCAAACCACATGAGCCAGTCGAGCCTCAGGTGATAGGGAGCAAACTGGGACGGCAAGTGCCGTGGATCACCCGGCTTGCCCTTGAATTCGTAAGCCTGCCATCTTGCTGCAGGGGTAGGAACCGCCTCGTAGCTCCCCTCCAGCACAATCTCCAGGCGTTCACGGGTAATACTGCCGAAGGCGCCGTAGGTGTTCACAAGATGCAGCGGGTTGAAGCTGGTGTTCATGATCTGCTGCGGCGAAAAAAGATTCAGCGCCGGCTTGACGCTCAGCGCCGCCACCAGCAACGTCACCCCCCACACCGCCCAGGCATGGGGCAGCGGCGGCGGGACAAGCGCCGGCAGTTCAAGAGGGATGATTCTGGCCAGGTGTGAGTCATTGAAGGTGCTGAAGGCCAGGATAAGGGTCAGCAGGTTCAGCCACGAGAAGTTGCCGCTCACCATGAGCGAACCCTGGAAGAGGATGGTCAGGATACCTGAGATCACGGCAAAAGGTTGGGGGGCGAAATAGACCGCCGGAACCGCCACTTCCACAAGATGGTTGAAGAACACTCCGGATTTGTGCGCCCAACCGGGCAACCAGTGAAAATGCCAGCTGAGCGGGTTGGGCATCGGTTGCGTCTCGAAATGGTAGTCGAGGCAGGTAAAATCCCGCCAACACGTGTCACCGCGCAGCTTGATCAAGCCCGCCCCGAAAATGACCCGGAACAAAAGCCAGCGGAACAGCCAGATCATTATGACGCTCGGCTCGGTTCGCGCCGATCCGAGGAAAATCGCCAGAAAGCCGCTCTCCAGCAGGAGCGATTCCCACCCGAACGCGTAAAAGGTCTGGCCGATATTTACAAATGACAGGTACAGCAACCAGAGCAGGGTCCAGACCGCCATCGAGACCAGATCGCCGAAACGCTCGGACACTCCTGCAACGGCCAGCAGGGAAAGCGCTATCCCGAGCCAGCCGCAAACGGCAAAAGCGCTGTCGTGGGGAAACAGGAAGAAGATGCTGGGCGACTCCGCGAACGAAGTGCTGCGGAGAAACTGGCCCACCGGCAGGAGCCCCTTCTCGCCGCACAGCGGCCGGAACTGGTTTACCACGACACAGAACGCGAGCAGGTAAACCAAGCCCAGGCTCCGCTGAAGAACCAGCCGCGTCAGCCAATATCCGGTGGAACTTTCCATGACCATAACCTCCCTCACATATCAGGGATTCCATGCTCTTAGTATAGCAGAATCAGGACGGGATTGGCATCTGAAGCGGGTTAAAACGGGCGTTGCGAGGCCAAAATGTTGTTGAAATACTTCCAGGGGAGAGTATATCGGCATAACTCCCTCCGCTACACATTATGGTATAATCAGGATGTCAGGGTGACATGAACATCGTTGCCCAGGAAAGAAGGTGGCTTTAAAATGAGGACTTCACCCGATTTTCCGATTCGGATCTTTTATGATGGTTCCTGTTCGGTCTGCGCCACGGCGGTGGAACATTACAGCCGCAAGGATCGCGATGCGCGCTTGATCCCGGTGGATGTCAGCGTCGCCGGGTTTGATCCGTTACCATATGGAATCACGCTGCCGGAATTCATGTTCCAGATGCATGTTATCGACCGGAACGGCCGGGTTTTTCGCGGAGTCGAGGCCTTCTGGGCGATCTGGCAGGCTTTCCCGTCATCAACCGTTCTTGGCTTGTGCGGGAGGGTAATTATGCTGCCACCGGTCAAGCCGATAGCCATGTTTTGTTATCATGTTTTTGCAAACTTTCGTGGCTATCTGCCAAAACGTGACAACTGCGCATCCGGTTCATGCCGGATCGGAAAGGGCTGACGGGCAACCTGCCGGTCACCAAGGGCAAGGGTTTGGGCCCGATTGCGGCGGCCCGTCATATCTTGACCGTCTTGTACAGGAAGTTCTTGAATTTGAAGAGCAGCCGCTGCTCTTCCGCACTATCCCCGCTATTCCCGATCGCTTTCAGATGACGCGCCACTGCCGGTATGGTCTTGCCCGCCAGCAAACGGGCCTTCTCGATTGCCAGTCTCACCGTTTCCCGGGAGATGTCGTTCCGCGAGAACGGCTCGTAGATATCAGACCAAAAATCACCGCCTGCCGCAATCCTGTCGAGTATTTCGCCCGCCAGACGCTGGTCAAGTTCATGGGCCGCCGAAGACGGCGTGCGCACTTCCATATGCCCGGTGCCGGCTATGGCCTCGCTGATCGCCTCGCCAGTGATGACGTTCTTGCGTCTGAAAAACAGTGCTCTCAGGAGGATGCTGCGCAGTTCGCGGATATTGCCCTTGTAATTGTGACGCATGAGAATCTCTTTGGCTTCCTTGTTCAGATAGGGGGGTGTTTCTCCGGTATCGCTCTCGGCCCGGTAGGTGCGGTAGAGTTTGCCGAGAAAATGGACCGAAAGGTCCGGGATATCTTCGCGCCGTTCGTTGAGTGACGGCAAACGTATCGAAAGCTCCGAAAGCCGGTGGTAAAGATCCTCGCGGAAACGGCCGGCGGCAATTTCATCGGCCAGATTCTTGTTGGTGGCCGCAACCAGCAGAACCCTGCTGTAGCGCTCGGTATTCTCGCCGAGCCGCATGAAACCGCCGTTATCGAGAAAGCGGAGTAACTGCACCTGGGTCTTGGGATCGGCGTCGCCGATTTCATCAAGAAAGACGATGCCGCCGATGTTCTCTTCCAGAATCCCGCGACGGTCGGTATATGCCCCGGTAAAAGCCCCTTTTTTGTGGCCGAACAGTTCCGAATAGGTCAAATCGCCCGAATATGCGGCGATATTTGTTTTTTTGACCGGCAGTTCGCCGCTGGGGTTGATGTCGCGACGGTACAAAACGTTAAGCTTGTTGTAGAGGTTGTTGAAGAAGAACTCCTTGCCGGACCCGGTCTGGCCGGTAACCAGGATCGAGGGAAGCCCGATGGTCGCCTCCTGCAGGATGTTGCGCGACCAGAAGACGATGCGATTGAAGAGCGGGGGCGAGACGGTATTGATGAAATCGACTATCTCCTGTGATTTCGGACTGTTGCCGATGATGTTGCCGAGGCGATACGAAGATACGTGCGGATCCTTGTAGGCGACATCGGTAGTGAGCCGGTTTACCTCGCCCTGGAGGCGCTCGATGCGCTGCAGGTCGGAGATGTGGCGCGCCGTCAGGGAACCGACGATCTGCAGTATGCGGCGGTGTTCTTCACGGAAATAGTCGTACTGCAGCGAATTAAGACAGATAACGGCGATAACTTCGTCATCGCAGATGATCGGCACCGCGATTTCGCTCTTCAGAAGGGCGCTCATGGAACGATGGAAACCTTCTCCCTGCAGTTCGGCCTCAACCCGGGAGGTTATTTTCGGCTGTTTGGTGAATGCAACATATCCTGTCAGACTTCGTTCTTCCTTCGGCAGCTCGTTGCCACCGACGACGAGTGGCGGGATATATTTTTTCAGCCATTCCTTGTTCTTGGCGCCGATGATTGTGCCGCTCTCATCCTCGACCACCAGCCATTTGGTGCCGTCACGTTCCGTCACTACGGCGATGCTGCCGGTGTCGGCGCCGATCAGTTCCGTCGCCTTGGAAAGTACCCTCGTCAAAAACGGCTGCAGACTCTCCGTGCGCTCATTCAGAAGATCGCTGATTTCCGAGAGAACGCGGATTTCAAGATGTTCGCCGCCGACCTCGCTGATGACCTTTTCGACCATTTCTGCATGCGTCTGCAGCAGTCCCATCTCAAAATCGTTGAAGTGATACAAATCATGGGAGTAATAATTAAGCAGACAGATTATGCGCCTTGTTTCCGGGTCGAAACGCGGTACGACGTACAGGGAACGTAGCTCCATTGATTCGGTCAAGGCGCGCTTCTGCAGGTTGTGCTGGGTCAGATCCGGGATAAATAACGGCTTTAACAGCCGTTCATCCGTGATCACCCCCTGATCGTTAATATAGTTGGAAATCAGTGACATTCCCTTGCGGAGATCCAGTGCCCCGAGCTGGTCATAAGTTCTTTTCAGCTCTTCATCCGTCGAAAAGCTGGCAAGATTTTCGAGAGCGCCTGCAATGCCCTCCTGGTGGGCCGGCACCAGGACCGCCGCCAGAGAAACCTTTTCAATCAGCTTTACTGCCGATCTGACCATCATTCCGGCCGCCTCACGTGCCTTGAACTCCTCGAGACGCCGGGCGAGCCGGACCTGTTGATGATAAATCCTGGCCTGGTCGAGATGGTCGGCCACAATTCCGGCCAGCTCCTCCAACTCTGTTTTTGTGTGACTTTCCAGCACTTCGCCGGGGTGATCCTGGTCGACGCAGAGTACCCCGATCGACTTCCCCAGGCTGACGACCGGTATGACGTAGCTGGAGCGGAATCTGAAGCGGGCGGCACATTCATGGTCAAGGGAATTTTTACCGGCTCCGGAGAGCTTGAAATCAAGCGGGAGCTGGCTGACAAAAACCCTGGAAACGGCGGCCTCGTTTGAAACGATCGGGAAGGTTGTCTCGACGAGCTCCTTGCCCAGCGGTCCTGTGGCATGGACACAGGTAAGCGCCCCGCGTGTCAGGTCTTCAAGATAGATGCGTACCTGTTCGCGCCCCGACAGCTGTGTGGCGTTTTCTGCAAGAGCGTACAGGAGTTCCCCGAGATTCTCCTTGCCGTAGGGGGCGATTGCCGCCTGGAACTCTTTAATGCGGGATGTGATAGGCATGGTGTCTCCTGCCGGCATATTCAATTCAAGAACACGCTTGAGTATAAAATCTACACAGCAGGAATGTAGCGCGGGAGTTTGGTCAGGTCAAGGAGGAAGTGAAATGACGCAGATGTCCCTCGGGGTCGGCAGAGTGTTGAAGTTGCCCTTTGAGTGAGTCAGATATATCGGCGGCTGCCGGAACTCAGCTGAGCCCTTTTCTGATCTGATACAGCTCTTCGATGTCCAGACCATTTTTCTCGTAGTATTCCCGTTCAAGTTCTTCAACGTAGAACCGGTCAAGTCCGGAGTTTTCAAGAAAATCCTCACGCAGTCCGACGTTGCATTCCGCGATAATCTGCGGCAACAGCGAGTGCAGATAAACGGCCTCTTTTTTGATGGTAATGATGGTTTCGTTAAAGAGATGATCCGGAATGTCGGCGCTGATCCGTTTTTTTGTTTTCAGCTCCTCGACAACTTCACGGCGCAGCGCTTCCTGATCGGCTTTTGTGGCGAACTTTGAGTAGAAATTACGAATGCGGTCGCGCACATGCTCAAGGAGAACAATTGCAATGCGCTCCTCCTGATCGATCTCGGTCAAACGGCGGTGCAACTCCTCGATCGTTGACAGCCGCGCCTCAATCGACTCCAGCCCTTCCATGAGGGCTTTTACCTTGCGGCGGCCGAAATTTCCGAGATAAGCATTAGAAAACAGCTCGCTGATAAACAGCTCCTGAAAACAGCCTTCATGCAGATTGTCAAAAGCGGCCTTATGCTCCAGCAGGCCGCTCAGCATTTCTTCATTGATCCGTACCGTTTCCATGAAGGCAAGCTGGCTGATCAGATTTGAAACGGTGTCGTATCGATCAAGATAGGTAATTACATACGAAAACCCGTCCATCAGCGATGAGTCGGCGCCGTCGCGGATCTTTTCGTCACATCCCTTGCTGGCATCCAGCATCAGCTGATCAAAGGAATGATCCCGGTTTTCCATCGCCTTTTTCTTGGCCTGTATCAGCTTGAGCATGTCATCCCGGTCAATGAGGCTTTCGATCTCGATTTCCCGGAAAAAGATACCTTCCAGTATCTCACGGGTTGCAGCGATATATTCGGGCTCCAGGTCGTTTTTGAGATTGCGCCCCTTTTTCAGCATCTCATCCAGGGTATAAAACAGGGCCCCCGGAATTTTATTGCGGACCGACAGCGTTTTAAGGCGTGTCAGCCGGGCGTTATCGAGGTTGCTGATCCCTCCCGTGGCATTGCACGCCAGCAGGATGTTGCGGTACTCGTCGACAATCCTCTTGTTGGCCGGGCTGCGGTACATGGCATCGATTCTGATGCGCTCCTGCTGGTAACGGTCAATTTTATGTTTTGCGGCAACAGCCACCAGACGACTGAAATCCTCATCGGATATTTTCTTGTTTTTGAAATAAAAACTTCGAAACAGGTCGCGATATTCACGATGGTGGCGATTGATCAGCTTGACCACAAAAAGCTGGGAAGTTTCGTCCTTCAATAACGGAAACAGCTCGGAAACAAGGTCATCGTCATGCTCGCTGCCTATGGCCTCGGAACGTTTGATGCTCTTGCCGGTCAGTTTGACCAGCTCTTCCTGCTGGTTTTTTAATTTGCGCGACAGCAGGTTGGAATGGACAAAGAAAAAATAGTTGCATACCGCATTCCCCTCGAAAAAGATGCTGTCGAATGTTTCCGAACCCGAGGTGCGGTCACTGAAATGAACGCTGCCATCCTTGTTGGAGCGGGCCCCATACATAACCAGACGGTTGATGATTTCCGGTTTGGCAAGATCGGAAGTGGGCTGATCGACCCCGAACATATACTCGCAAAAATGGCCGCCGTTTCCCTGGTAGCGGATCCCCTCGGCAGAGATGATCAGCTCGTTGCCGGGAGAGAAGATGCGCAGCTGATCATCTTCCTGGACGATGTTGAAGAAATAGCGCTGGTACGCGTCGTTGCCGACTACCATGACAAAATATTCTGTCTGCTCTCCAATCATGCCGTGCAGTCGAATGTCCTTATGCATCGTTTTCTCCTTGAGGCTTTCCGGATTCCAACTCAGGGTTACTACAGGTCGAACGCCATGCCATCATACGCCAATTCGATGCCGGGTGGCAGCTTGTTTTCTTCGGAGTACGCGATCTGATGGGTAAGATGGGTCAGGACCGTGCGGCTGGCTTTGATCTGACGTGCTGCGGCAATTGCCCCCGGAATATTGAAGTGGTACGGGTGCTCCGTCCAACGCAGGCCGTCGATAACCAGCAGCTCCAGCCCATGAAGCAGGTTCAGAGAAGATTCCGGAATGGCGCTGCAGTCGGTCAGGTAGGCAAAGTTCCCGATCCGGTAGCCGAGCGAATGAGTTTTGCCGTGCAACAGCGGTATCGGAATAACAGTCTGACCGAACAGCTCAAAAGGAGCGCTGATCTCATGTGCGGCCAGCAACGGGGTATAACCGGAACCTTCATGCTCATTAAATATGTAACTGAAGCCGCTCTGCAATGTTTTGAGGGTTTCCCGTGATGCAAAGCAGGGGATAATCTCTTTGTGGATAAAGTGGAATCCGCGCAGGTCATCGATGCCATTGACATGGTCGGCGTGGGCGTGGGTGAAAAGCACCGCATCGATACGGCGGATACCCTGCCGCAGCGCCTGTTCTCTTAAATCGGTGGACGTATCGACCAGTATCGCGTGATCGTTATAACGGATCAGAACGGATGCCCGCGTTCTCTTGTCCCTGGGGTCATCCGAGATACAGACCTGGCAGTCACAGCCGACCATCGGTACCCCGGTGGAGGTGCCGCACCCCAAAATAGTGATTTTCATGCCTGCCAACTTTCCAGTGATTTGCACGAAAATAACAGAATCGGGGCAGGCAGGCAAGGTGCAGATAATATTCAAGTCACAAAAATTCCATTTACTGGCTTGTTGATCTGCCAAATTCTCTTACATACGCTTACGTTCAGTGCCTGTTAGACACAATAAAACGGCCGCTAACTGTGGCTAGCGACCGTTTTTGTCCGGCGTTTCATCTTAAGGGTTGCCGCGGTTCGTCACATCATCCCGCCGGTAGTTCCAGTCATCATGCTTCCACGGAATGCGGCCGACATGTTGAGGAAGGGTTGCACCGTACTAGTTATTGGCATGATTGACAAGGTGGTGGTCATCGTACCCATCAGGCTTGTCATGGCAGCTTGGACGTCCGCGCCCGATCCATCGACCGAGGAGAGGTTGCTGAAGATCATGCCCATCATGCCGCGGTAACGATTGACATCCACGGTAGTGGTCGAGCCGTTCGTAGTTAAGACCTGCGCCATCTGGCTCCCCATCAGGCCGGCCATGTTCCGGGCAGCGGTGTGCATGGTCGTGTTATTGGCGGCCATGTAATCAGCCATCATGTTCGTTCCCGCCGGCATGCCGAGTTTTGTACCCAGGTCATTCATCGCGTCCCGCATCGTGGCGTATTTGCCGGTCTCCATCAATTCACGCAGTTGCGACGACATCGGGCTGATGAAGTTGCTGTTGACCGTTCCGGATACGGCTGCGGCGGGCATGCTGAGAACGTAACTGCCGCCGGCAATGGGCACGCCCGGATTATCCATGTCGATGGTCACCCCATTGGTGGCAATGACTACGATCGGGAACTTGCCGACATCGGCGGGATCCACGTTCAGGGTAAAGGCGCCATTTGCGTCGGTGGTAGTTGACGGTTCACCCGGGTCCAACCGGTAATTGGGCGGATTGTTTTTGTCCATAAATACGGTGGCGTTGACCAGGTAACCGTCGGCTACCTTCCCGGAGATGGAGGTTGCGGGGGTGTTTGTGCCGCTGCTGCCGCAGCCGGCGATAATGCCGGCCGCTATGATTGTGAGTACTGCTGTCATCTTCGTTTTCATGGTGGTTTCTCCTTTTTTTGCGTGGTGTTAGAAATCGTAATATACCGCTAATCCGGTACCATAATCGGGGCTATTGGTGGCAATCCCCCTGGCTACATATCCGTCGATACCGGTGTGATTCGTTGCCTGGTATTTCAGCTTCAGCCGGACTTCCAGCAAACTACTTGCCCCATCGGCCGGTGATGTGGCGCCCTTGACGAGTAGTATCGGGCGAAAACTCTCGGCAACCTGGTACCCAACTCCCGCGTTGTAGGTCATATAATTATTGAGGGCCAGTTGCGCGCTCTTCCCCTGCACGGTGTAGCCTGCCTCGACGAACGGATTCCAGCTCCCGAGCCACTTCGAGAACTCTACTGCAAACCCTTCATCGAATTCGCCGGTTCCCAGCGACTTGTTCTTGTCGGCAGTCGGAAATTTCACGAATACCGTAGGCCGGATTTGCGGCATTGAATCCTTCTCGGGCACCAGAACATAACCGGCCCTGAGGATTATGTCGCCCAGCCCGCTTTCTGCTTGATTCAGTCCGGATGAAGAGGCGGATGTGCCGCTCCCGACAGACATGCCACCCATCCCAACAGCCGTCAGCATCGTGGTTTTGCTGCCCTGCATCCCTCCGCGGGCTAAACTGGAAACCACATTACCGTTACTCTGGTAGATGAAAGGGATTTCAAGCGACAGGGCAAGGCGATCTGTCGGGCTGGCCGTAACGGTGAAAGGCGCATAGATCGAGTCTGTACGGGTATCGGTGCCATATTTCCCGGAACTGAACTCAAAACCCTGGCTGATGGAAAACGGGTACTCCGTTGCTTGAGCCAAAGATGGCAAGACAACCGTTGTTGCCAGAAGTAAAAGACGTCTTGCCGTTATCATTAATGTTGAATTATTCAATTTCATCGCTCCGAATGCAGCAGGCGGATTTCGCCCGTCAATGCCGCATCATTCCTCCCCCACTCCGCATCATGCCGCCACCCTGGGTTCTCATGCCGCCGGCAGGCCGCTCTGACCGCATGCCGTTCAGGTCCCGTCCGGACCAGACCGGTTCTCCTGTTTCGCTGCGCAACTCCACTTGTGAACCGGTGGTCCGGTTTACCAGTTTCTGTGTCAAAATGTACGACTTCCCGTCTTTGCCCTGGGCTTTGGATCCCTTGACCGAAAGGTCGTCATTCAAGTTGATGGCGATGCCTTTCTTATCCCAGTAAGATCCGGGGCCGACGTAGATGTTCAGGGTTTCATTGCCGCTCCTGATTTCGACGATAACGTTTTCTTTCTCTCCGGAGTGCGGCAGGGAGACCACCCGTCCCGACCTCGAACTGACAGTGTTGATGTCATAGCCGCCGGTAAAATCCAGGCCGCTTTTCCCCTTGTCGTCATTGCCGAAGAATCCGGCGAACGCCGTGCCGAGCAGAAAACTGTTCATGAGAATTACACTCATACAAATTATGGAAAAACGCCCTGGTGTCATCCTGGTGACCGTTTTCATGATATTCATGTCGTGGGGTGTTAGTTTCTGCAAGGAGATACTCCACAGAATGTGCCAAAAAGCGTCAGACATGTAACATACTGTAATTACATGCGCAACAACCTGTCGCCGTCAACGGCGTACATGTTTTTGGTGCAAATAGTTGCACCTCTTGAGAAAGCTATTGCACCCTCAGTCTTTCTCATCCAGGAGATCGTACTCTTTCAATTTGTACTGCAGCATCCGGCGTGACAAGCCCAGCTCTTCAGCTGCCAACCGCCGGTTGCCCCTATGTCTGCCAAGTGCCTTGATAATCATTTCCCGTTCCACGGATTTCAGGGCATCTCTGCTGTCTAGCTGCACCGGCTCCGTTTTGCGCAGGACGACGTCCGGCAGGTTGGCGCAGCGGATGGTCCCCTGGGCCAGAATCACCGCCCGCTCCACGACATTCTGCAATTCCCGGACGTTGCCAGGCCAGGCATAATGCTCCATGGCGGTCAATGCCTCTTTTTCAAACCCCTTCAGCTTCTTGCCGGTTTGCGCACTGAAATGGTTCAAAAAATATCCTGCCAGTAAAGGAATTGCATCTACCCGGTCCTTGAGTGGCGGTAACAGTATCGGAAAGACATTCAGTCGGTAATAGAGATCCTCGCGAAACTGTCGCCGGGCTACTTCGTCCTGGAGATTTCTGTTTGTTGCGGCAATGACCCGGACATCGGCTCGTATCTCCTTGCTGCCGCCGACCCGTTCAAATACCCTCTCCTGCAGGACTCGCAGTAATTTGGTTTGCAACGCCAGCGGCATTTCACCGATTTCATCAAGAAAAATGGTACCGCCCCCGGCCAGCTCAAATTTCCCCTGTCGCGCCTGAATAGCCCCGGTGAACGAGCCTTTCTCATGGCCGAACAGTTCGCTTTCCAGGAGGTTTTCAGGTATGGCGGCACAATTAACCGCGATGAAAGCTGCCTTCCCTCTCGGACTGATCAGGTGGATGGTTCTGGCGATAAGTTCCTTGCCGGTCCCGCTTTCACCGGAAAGCAGAACATTTGCCGTTGTCTTGGCAACCTCAAGAACCAGGGTGCGCACACTCTGCATCGCCTGACCGGCAAAGATCAGCATTTCAGGCGGCAGACCTGATGATTCGGCCACTTTCATGGCATGTAACGTTCTCGCCAGTTCCTGATGGTCTATTACCCGCCTGACCACGGTCAGCAGCTCTTCCGGCCCTGAAAGCGGCTTGGTAAGAAAATCAACGGCACCTTCCTTCATCGCGGAAACCGCTTCATCAACGGTTCCAAAGGCGGTAAGAAAGATGAATGGAGCGGCTCCGGTGTCCTGTCTGGTTTCCCTGAAAAGATCAAGTCCGCCCTTGCCGGGCATTTTCAGATCCGTGATAACCAGATCGAAATTATCCCTGGCGAGCAGTTGCTCCGCCTCACGACCATTACAGGCGATCCGGACTTCGTATTCCTCGTCTTCCAGGATCGTTTGCACAAAACTTCTGAATGTCTCGTCGTCTTCAACCAGTAATATGCGCCCCTTCATGGTCAACTCCTACTTGCGGATTGGAAAGGCTATCGATACTAACGTTCCTTCGCCGACAACGCTTTGCACACTGATCTTTCCGTCATGTTCTTCAACTATTTTCCGGCACAGCGCCATCCCCAGTCCGGTTCCCCTGGCCCTGGTGGTAAAGAACGGCTCGAATATCCTGGACATCTCTTCCTCGTTGATCCCGTGACCGCTGTCGTTTACCTTGACTATTGCCTGTCTGTCGTCTATTCCCGCGGTTATCCGGACAGTTCCGCCATCAGGCATAGCCTGAAGAGAATTTTTTACCAGGTTGAGCAGGAGCTGAACCAACCGGTCCCGGTTACCGTCAATCACAATATTATCCTGACAGTCACAGATAATCCTGATTGCTGCTTGCTCAGCCTCCAGTCGGAGAAGTGCCGCGGCATGAGAAACGATATCCGTCAAATTCAGCTTTACCATCGATTCACGGTCGCTTTTGGCGTAGGAGAGAAGTTCGTTGACGAGTGTTTCCAGCCGGAGCGTTTCCGCCACGATGCGTCGTGCAAAGCCGCTATTCCGCTCCTCTTGAGGTTTCTTTTCAATTAACTGGGCATACCCCTTGATACCGGCCAGAGGGTTTCTGATTTCGTGGGCAAGCATTGCACCCATCTCGCCCAGTTGTGCCAGACTCTCCCGCCTTGCCATTTCCAGCTTATGCTGTTCTTCCCGCCGGGTGAAACGGTAGAGCGTCAGCGCCAGAATCCATCCTGTCGCAAGAAGGCCGAAGAGCACCATCATATTGAGCCGGGCCCTGCGGATTACCGTATCGGCCCGGTAGGTATGGAGCGTCAGCCGAAGAGCAAGTGTTTCCTTGGAGAGATACAGGGGCGTATTGAACTCAAATGCGCTCTCGCCCGTGCGGAGGGTTACCCGCGCATCCGAAGTTGCCCCATCCTGGAGCGCAGATGCCGTCATGGCACCCTGAACAGGCTTGCCTATGAGATCAGGATTGGTGTGAAAACGGTACACACCCTTCCGGTCCACAAGTGCAAAGAAGGCAATATCGTGCGACTGGAATGTGTCGAGGCTCTGCAACGAGGGATCATGGAGCGCGATGTTTTCAATAGCGGAAGCAAGGGATAAAGCGAGGCCGCGCAGGTTTTCCTCGGCAACAGGCCGGGCGCTCAGATAATTACCGACGGCAAACCAGGCAAGGGCAGCGGATAAAAGAATTCCTCCAAGTAATACTATCTTCTTCATTTAATCTCTGAATGTTGCATGGCAAGCCGAGCACGCCTCCTCAACCTTTTTGAAAGCGGCTTTTGCCCCGGAAAGGTCATCTTTATTTATTAGATCAACCGTGGAACTTACTGTTTTTTCAAATTTTGTTGCAAGCTCCACGAATTTTTTTCGCTGTTTGATATTTTTATGCGGTTTGGACTTCTTCAGATCGGGTATAGCCGCCATGATTTTGCCAGCTGGAGCCTTCGCCGCAGCAATATCTCCTTTATCAAGAGCCGATTTCAATTCTGCTGATGCAGCAGTAAATACCGGCATCATGTCATGAAGCTTTTTCATTTGCGCATCTATAGTGCCGCCATGAGAATCCGTGCCGTGAGCCGATGCTGCGATGGGTTTAATGAACAACAGACCCGCAGACAGCACTACAACGATTAATGCCAGTTTCCTCATATTATCTCCTTAATTGTGAACGTAAAAGCTACACTATTGTTCGTGCTGTTTCACCTCAAGCAACCAGTCACTGTCTCCCTCCGCCTGTCTGCCCAGCTTATCGATCACCTTCCAACGCACCTTGATCGGCATGCTTTCCTTGAACTGCGATGGATCTTTCGGTTTGAGCACCGCCGCCATGTCAAAAACCGAGTGAAACAGCTCGCCGACAAACTGTTGATCATCCTTGGAGAGAAGTTTCAGTTCCTTGACATTCACCGGACGGTCAAAAAAGGCATTCACATCTTCGATGTCCTTTGCCCCTTTGTCCCTCATGGCGGTGACACTCAAAAGTCGCGGCGGTGATGGCTGCTGAACCGTGCCGTCATCGGTGTTTTTTACCAGGTCGTTTAACCGGCTTTCCTTGCCTTCTACTTGAAGCCTGATATCCTTGACGTCCTTGAACTGGCGCAAGGTCAAGACAAGAGCATGTGTGATTCCTGCTTCAGCCGACGTGTCCAACTCCTTGCTGAAATTTGCCGTTATCGTTCCTTTATCATCGTTGATTGCTAGCAGTCGAGTTCCGCCGGGAAAAGGAATGAATTCTCCCTGGTAGCTCCCGATATTCATGCCGTCCAGAAGGCGCTCAACAGCAATCTTTTTGATACTCCCCTCGTCGAAAGTAAAAAACGGGAACGGCACAACTTTACCTAGAGTTTTATTTGAAGGGAAATAGATCACAAAGGCGAATGCGCAACCCTTGTCAACCGACGGCGCCGCACCGAAATACTTCTCATAGGCGGCGGTCGCGGCCACCTTTCCAGGTTTCTCGACGGGAATCTCCTTTTTGTGGAAGGTGACGCCGTATATCAGAAATCCGGCTAATGCTATCGCGATAATAATGGATATTATTTTATTCATAGAAGTTTGTCCGAAAAGTTTGAGGCGGGCTGTTGGGCCCGCCTCGGGTGGTCCGGCTAGCGTGGCTTTTCCAAGACACGGAGAGTTTCATTTGCCTCTTTCAGCTTCTTATTCAGAGTCTTTAGCTCTTCCAGGGTATAGGTATTTGCACCCTTTTCCTTGATCTCGATCTGAAGTTTCATGATTCGTTGCTGAATACTGTCCACCTCCTGAACGCAGTTCCTCAGGAGCATTTCGCACTCCTTGGCACATTGTTCATCCATGGTTTGGTGTGATGCTCCATGCTGATGACCATCATCAGCCAGGACCGGGGACGCTGCTGCGAAGAGTGATGTCGCCATGAGTATTGCCAGTGTCTTTTTCATCGTTGTCATCCACCTTGATGGCGGTGTGATCTACTTGACCGTGTACCAGAATTTTGCACTGCGTACCTTGCCATCCTTCAGCTGGAACTTGCACATTACGCCGTACTTGCCCTTTTTGGAGAGGTCGAAGTCGGCCCCGAAGTGCCCCTGCATTCCCATCAAATCCTTGGACTGATCGCTTTTGTCGGGGTTCTGTACTTTCACCTTCACCTCACCCTCGGTCAGCGCCTTACCCGTTTTGGCATCCTTGAAAGAGACCGAGATATGGTGGGTCTCCTTGACCCCCTTGGGCATCTCCATCCCCATTCCCTTCATCGCGTCGGCCATGGTCTGGACGGTAAAAGTCGCTTTGACGCCATCCACAACCTCCTCGTGGGCCACATTCCCCTGATGGGCGGCGTGTCCCATGTCATGGGCGCCACTTCCGTGTTCGTGTTCACTATGGTCCATGGCGGCTAAGGAGGCAAGTGGGGCTGCAAGAGCAAAAAGTGCTGCGATGAGTACGGTCATTTTTTTCATGGTACGAATTCTCCTTTGATTGTGTATTTACAAGTAGATGAATTACTAAAAGCATTTGCTGTGCCAAAACATAACAAGCTGTTGTTACAAGGCTTACCCTTTGGCCAGACAGGCGCCATTGAGGAATACTCAACACACCGTGCAGAATATTCCCCGTTGAACATCGTTCCGGCACTAATAATGCGAGTGACCACCGCTATTGCTGTAACCACCATCATATCGGTCCGTGGAACTGTCAACCACTGCGCACCCCGACAACATGACCACTGCTACCAACAACCCGACGAGTAACGATACTTTTTTCACGTTGAACTCCTTTCGTTTGATGTTTTAATGTTTCATACCTGAATACTTCAGCCTCCCCCTCTTCAAATCCCGTTTCTTCATCATCACGAATATGACCGGCGTCATGATCAACACATGCACCGCCGAGGAGATCATCCCGCCGATCATCGGCGCGGCGATCGGCTTCATCACATCGGCCCCGGTGCCGGTTGACCACATGATCGGGATCAGACCCAGGAGGGCCACGGCCACGGTCATCAGTTTGGGGCGCAGGCGCAGTACCGCCCCCTCGAAGGTGGCGTCATAGATATCCTGCTCGGTGCAGGGGCCGTTGATCAGCTTCTTGTCCAAGGCCTCGTGCAGGTAGATCACCATCACCACCCCGGTCTCCACGGCGATGCCGTACAGCGCGATAAAACCGACCCAGACCGCCACCGAAAGGTTGTACCCCAGGGCCGAGACCAGGTAGACTCCGCCCACCAGGGCAAAGGGGACCGAGAGCATGACCATGGAGGCTTCCAGCGCAGAATGGAACGTGAAGTAAAGTAGGATGAAGATGATCACCATCCCCAGTGGTATCAGTATCTGCAGGCGGGCCTTGGCCCGGATCTGGTTCTCCCACTGCCCGGACCAGGCCACGTAATAGCCGGGAGGAAGTTTGAGCTGTTTTTCCAGCACCTGTTTTGCCTCCGTGACGAACCCCCCCATGTCGCGACCCCGGACGTTCAGGAAGACCAGCGAACGCAAGAGCCCCCCCTCGCTGTTGATCTCCGGCGCGCCGGTGGAGATTTTCAGCCGCGTTACCAGCGAGAGCGGCACTTGGGCGCCTTCCATACCCGCCACCAGGATACGGCGGATAGACGGAATATTATCGCGGTAGTCCCGCAGGTAGCGGAGCCGGATCGGGAAGCGGTTACGACCTTCTACGGTGGTGGAGAGCATCTCGCCCCCAAGGGCGGTCTCGATGACATCCTGTATGTCACCTACATTCACGCCGTAACGGGCGGCCGCCTCGCGGTCGATGTCGATGTCGATGTAATTGCCCCCGGTGACCCGTTCGGCCACCACATCGGCCGCGCCGTTGATCGGCTTCAATATCGCCTCGGCCTGGATCGCCAGATCCTTTAGCACATTCAGGTCATTGCCGAAGATCTTGACCCCCAGATCGGTCCTGACCCCGGTGGAGAGCATGTTGATGCGGTTGATGATCGGCTGGGTCCAGCCGTTGCGCACGCCGATCTGCTGCAGTTTGCTGTCCAGCTCGGCCACGATGTCGGCCTTCTTGATCCCCGGCCGCCACTGATCCTTCGGCTTGAGGATGATGATGCTCTCGAACATGGAGACCGGCGCCGGGTCGGTGGAGGTCTCGGCCCGGCCGACCTTGCCCAGGACATGCTCCACCTCGGGCATCGCCTTGATGATCGTATCCTGCACCTGGATGATCCGCTTGGCCTCGGTAATGGAGATGTTGGGCAGGGTGACCGGCATGTAGAGCAGCGATCCCTCGTCCAGGGGGGGCATGAATTCGCTGCCCAGGTTCATGAACATCGGCACGGCTACCGCCAGGGCCACGAGGTTCAGGGCGATGGTGGTCTTCTTCCAGACCAGCACCCAGCGGATCACCGGCGAATACAGTTTGATGAAGAAGGTCGAGACCGGGTTGGAGCTCTCCGGCGGCATCTTTCCCCGCATGAAGTAGTACATCAGGACCGGCACCAGCGTGATGGCGATCAGGGCCGACCCCATCATGGAAAAGGTCTTGGTGAAGGCGAGCGGGTGGAACAGTTTGCCCTCCTGGCCCTCCAGCATGAAGACCGGCACGAAGGAGAGCACGATGATCGCGAGCGAAAAGAAGATCGCCCGGCCGACCTGTTTAGCCGAAGCGATGACGGTTTCGAGCCGTCTCCCGGCGCGTTCCTCCGGCGGCATCTCGGAGAGGTGGCGGTAGCAGTTCTCCACCATGATCACCCCGGCGTCCACCAGAACGCCGATGGCGATGGCGATCCCCCCGAGCGACATGATGTTGGAGGTGACTCCCATCAGTTTCATCGTTATGAAGGCGATCAGCACCGAGATCGGCAGGGTCAGCACGATCACCAGCGCGCTCTGGAAATGGAGCAGGAAGACCAGGATCACCAGCGAGACGACGACCGATTCCTCCAGCAGATTGTGTTTCAGGGTATCGATGGCCCGCATGATCAGGTCGGAGCGGTCGTACGATACCTTGATTTTCACGCCGGGCGGCAGACCTTTTTCCAGTTCCGTGATCTTTACCTTGACCCGGTCGATGACATCCTTGGCGTTCTCGCCGTAGCGCATGACCACGATGCCCCCAACCGCTTCACCCTCGCCGTTCATGTCGAGCAGACCGCGGCGGATGGCGCCTCCCATCTGCACGGTACCCAGGTTTCTCAGGTAAATGGGGGTGCCGCGCTGGTCGGCGCCGATCACGATGTTCTCCAGGTCGGCTTTGGACTTGACATAGCCGCGCCCGCGGATCAGGTATTCGGCATCGGCCTGTTCGATCAGGCGGCCGCCCACATCCTTGTTGGAGGCCTTGACCGCCTCCATGACCTTGCCGACCTTGATGTTGTAGGCAAACAGTTTGGTCGGGTCCAGGTCGATCTGGTACTCGCGGACCAGGCCGCCGATGGAGGCCACCTCGGCCACCCCCTGGACGGTGTTGAGCTGGTAGCGCACGAACCAGTCCTGCAGGGTGCGCAGCTGCTCCAGATCATAACCCTTACCTTCGATGGTGTACCAGAAGACATGGCCGACCCCGGTGCCGTCAGGCCCCAGCGTCGGGACCACTCCTGGGGGAAGCAGGGAGGCGGCATAGTTGAGACGTTCCAGCACGCGGGTCCTGGCCCAGTAGATGTCGGCCTTGTCCTCGAAGATCACGTAGATCATCGAGAAGCCGAAGGCGGAGGAGGCCCGCACGGCACGGACCTGGGGGAGCCCCTGCAGGTTGACCGCCAGCGGATAGGTTACCTGATCCTCCACTACCTGCGGCGAGCGGCCGGGGTAATCGGTAAAGACGATCACCTGGTTGTCCGACAGGTCGGGAATGGCATCCACCGGGGTCTTGTAGACCGACCAGACTCCCCAGCCGATGATCAGGCCGAACATCAACAGGACGATGACCCGGTTGCGGGCGGAATATTCGATAATTTTTTCGATCATGAGAGGTCCTTTAATAGAACGCGGATGACGCGGATTGTGCGGATTTACACAGATTTTTGAAAAGAATTTGTGCAGACTATTCTCTTAAATTCAGGTTTAGCGCCAAAATTAAGCAACAATCCGACCTCTTTTCTTGTTGCTTTCAGATAATTTGTGATCTGTGCAACATGCTCATTCCGAATATGCTCTGCCGCTTTTAATTCAAGAATAATCAAATCATTTACTATGAGATCAGCAAAGTATTCGCCGACCAGTCTATTTTCATATAAAACCTGAATCGGATGTTGTTGAAGTGCCTGAAAGCCTGTATTTACAAGTTCAATCAAGAGGGCATTTTCATATACCTTTTCAAAAAAGCCATAACCAAGAGAATTGTAGACTTTGTAAAACGCCTTAAGAATCCCATCCGTCACGTCGGAATGAAGCATATACTTCTCTCTTTCAGTTATCTGCGTTAATCCGCTCAATCCGCGTCATCCGCGTTCTATTGCTTTGCATTACATCTTCATGTCATCCATTTTCAGGGTACCCTTCCTGGCCGGTGGCTGCCCAGCCGGAGGGAGCGGTTGTTTGGTCCCTTTGGGTTCATCCATCTTCATGCCGGGCATATTTTCATGCCCGCCGCCGCTGCCTTTCAGCTGCGATTCCGAGTCGATCAGGTAGCCACCGGATACCGCCACCTTGTCACCCGCCTTGAGTCCCGACAGTATCTGGATCTTGTCGTCTACCCGCTCTCCCGCCTGCACATCTCGCGGTTCGAACATTCCCGGAGCCGTCTCTATCCAGACCAGCTGGCGTTTGCCGGTGTCGATGACCGCCGTCACCGGAACGATGATCCCTTTGACCAGCGGGACCCTGATGATAGCGTTTACGAACATGTCCGGTCTCAGCATGTGGCCGGGGTTGGGCATTTCCACGCGCGCCTTGACGGTATGGGTCTTGGGGTCATGAAACGGATATACGAAGCTGATCCTGCCGTTGAAAACCTCGGCGTGCTCCACCGCCGAGCGTATTTCCACCTGCTGGCCGACCCGGACATAAGGGACTTCATTCTCGAAGACATCGATTTCCACCCAGACCTTCGAGAGATCGGCGATATTGAACAGCACCTCGCCGGTGTTGACGTACTGTCCCTGCTGCACCATCTTTTCGATGACGATGCCGGAGAGCGGAGTGTAGATAGGAAGCCTGATATTCGGCTTGCCGGCCTTCTCAAGTTCGGCGATCTGGCTCTCCTTGACCCCGAACAGCATCAGGCGCTGTTTGGCCGATTCCACCAGGCCCTCGCCGTTATGGGCGATGGAGGGGATCGGCGAGTTTTTCAGCTGCTCGCGGCTCTTGACCGCCAGCAGGTATTCCTGCTGGGTCGCCAGCAGGTCGGGGGAGTAGACCTCGGCCACCGGCTTGTCCTTGCTCACGTAGGCCCCGACGGTGCTGACATTGAGCTTGTCGATACGCCCGGCGATCCAGGCGGTGACCTTGGCCTGGCGCGACTGGTCAAACTGGACGATGCCGACGGCGTTGATTTCCTTGTTCAGGGATGCCTGTTTTACCGCCACGGTGGCGACGTTGGCCATCACCCGCTGCGTCGGCGAAAGAGAGACGTGGCCGAGCATGTCGGCCTGCTGCTTTGCTGGCTGAGCGGAGTCGACGCCGTCTGCGGCCCCTTCAATCTTCTTGATCAGTTCCATGCCGCAGATCGGGCAGGTTCCCGGCTTGTCCTTGATGATGAAGGGATGCATGGCACATGTGTAGAGCTGCTTGCCCTGGGAGACATTGCCTTCCGCGCCATGATCGTGACCCTTATGCTGCCAGGCATACCAGCCGCCGCCGGCCGCCGAAGCCAGGAGGACGAGCAGCAGAGGGATTGCGATTTTCTTGTTCAGAGACATGATCGTACCTCGAAATTGAATATTAATGATGTTGTGAGTGTTCTGATTTATTCCCTTCGACTCCGGATTCGGCTCCGCTCACCCCAAGTCTCAGGGAACGGTCAGGTGGCTGAGCGAAGTCGCCCGGTGGCTGAGCGAAGTCGCCCGGTGGCTGAGCGGAGTCGCCCGGTGGCTGAGCGGAGTCGAAGCCGACCGCCGCTTCGAGCTGGGCCAGTTTCATCATGTATTCCGCCTGCGACTCGTACAGCTCCCGTTCGTAATTGAACAGGTTCATTCTCCCGTCCAGCAGGGTCAGAAAATCCACCTTGTTCACGCGATAGCTGATGACGGCCGACTCCAGGGACTGCTCCGCCTGGGGTACGATCCCTCCCTTGTAGAGTTCCACCAGCCTTTGGCGGCGGTCAAGTTGGGCAAGGGTATCGTTGATGGTGTAGGAGATCGTGTTTTTCAGGGCGTTCAGCTCTTCCGTGGCCATGCTCGTCTCGGACGTCGATTCGGCCAGCATCGCCCGGCGGCGTTCCTGCTGGAAGGGGAGGTTGAAGGTCACGCCGACGCTGAACATGTTGTAGCCCGGATCGGTTATCATGTCGGTCGCGATTGCTTCACGAAACATATACTCGAATGACAGGTTGAAATCGGGATAGAATTCCTTCTGCGCCAGGCGGTGGGATGCCTGTCCCTTGCTGGTCAGGCTGGCCAGGCTTTTAACCTGGGGACGCTTCTCAAGGGCGGTCCGGTTCAGCTGTTCGGCGGAGAGCGCAACCTGAGGCAGGGCAAAATCGGCAACCGGGCCGACCGGGGTATTGCCGGGACGATAGAGGAGGTAGTTGAGGTTTGCTTCCAGGCTTTTTCGTTGCTGCCGGAGGGTAATCTGCATGTCCAGCAACTTGGATTTTTCCAGCCCGGCCTTGTAGATGTCCTGCTGTACCCCCTGACCGACGGAGTACTTCGATTCGGCAATGGTCACGAAGTCGGCCAGGATCGTCAGGTTCTTGTCTACAATTTCCATGGATTTGTCCACTGCCCAGATCTGGTAGTAGGTCTCCTTGATCATGCGGGTCAATTCCAGCCTGCGCTCTTCGACGGTCCATCTGTAGGAGTCGGCCTCCAGTTGTGCCACTTCCTGCCTGATGGCTCGCTTGCCCCAGAAGGGGAGCTGCTGGGAGATGCCGATCACCTTGGCGGATTGAGGGTCCTTGTTGAATACAAAAGGTTCACGGGCCAGCATGTTCTGCAGTTTGAACATGAACATCGGGTCTTCGAAGCTTGATGCCTGCTTCGCCTTATTGGCAAACATCTGCCAGCGGGAGTGGGAAGACTTCAATTCCGGATTGTTGGCGACCGCCGTATCGACAAGAGTCGTCAAATCTTCGGCCGGCAATTTCGCTTCTTCCGGCCATGCCGCGGCAGGCAACAGAGAAAGCAAGATCAGCAAGGCAAATGCGCGAAGATTTTTCATGGGAACTCCTGAAGATGAAGGCCTATTTGTTGTGCGTCAAAACGATGCCGTATTTTTCAATCCGGTAGATAAGCGTATGACGGGGAATCCTCAGAAAACGGGCGGCAGCGGTCTGGTTCCAGGCATTGCGCTCCAATGCCTCGACTACGACCTCCCGCTCCAGCTGTTCAAGAGAATATCCTTCGTCGGGCAGATTTATGATCGCACTCCCCGCCGCGCCGTTCTTCCTCAATTTATCCGGCAGGTCGCTCAGGCTGATTACATCACCATTTCTCATTATGAGCAGCCGTTCGACACTGTTTTCCAGCTCCCGTACGTTTCCCGGCCAGGGGTACGTGACCAGGGTTTCAAGGGCGTCTTTGTCAAAGGTGATCTTGTCGCTGCCGTGCTTGCCGCAGAAATATCTGATAAGAAGCGGAATGTCCTTGCGCCGCTCCCGCAGCGGCGGCAGGTGAATCGGAATGACTGCCAGCCGGTAATAAAGGTCTTCGCGGAATGTGCCGTCACCCATCGCCTTGTCGATATCCAGATTGGTGGCGGATACGATGCGGACATCAAGTTTCTGTACCTTCGTGCCCCCTACCGGCTCGACTTCCCTCTCCTGCAGCGCCCTGAGCAGCTTGGGCTGCAGCTCAACCGGCAGATCTCCAACCTCATCAAGGAAAAGCGTTCCCCCTTCCGCCAGCTGAAACTTGCCTGTCTTGTCCCGCACCGCACCGGTGAAGGCCCCCTTGACATGGCCGAACAGTTCGCTCTCCAGCAGGTCACGGGGGATGGCGGCGCAGTTTATGGCCACGAACGGGGCGTCCCGGCGCGAGCTGTTGGCGTGGATGGAGCGGGCAACCAGCTCTTTTCCCGTTCCCGATTCGCCGGTGATCAGTACCGCCGCCTCGGTGTCGGCAACTTTGCGGATGACATCGAAGACTCTCTCCATTGCTTCGGATGAACCGACGATGGTGCGGAAATCAGCCTTGTCCGACAACTCGCTCTTCAACCGCCTGTTTTCCTCGGCGAGCCCGCTGAACTGGAGCGCCTTCTTCACGGTTAATCTGAGTTCGTCCCTGTTGAACGGTTTGGTGATATAGTCGTAGGCTCCGGACTTCATGGCTTCCACGGCGACATCGACCGTTCCGAAAGCGGTGATGATGATCACCAGAGACTCCGGCGCCAGCTCCTTGACGGACTTGAGCACCATGAGTCCATCCATGCCGGACATTTTCATGTCGGTGATGACGAGGTCGGGCCGGGATTGTCCGAACAGATACAACCCCTCTTCTCCGGAAGAGGCGGCCTGAACTTCATACCCCTCTTCCTGAAGGTTGTATTCAAGCACCCGCCGTAGCGAGGTGTCGTCGTCAATTACAAGAATCTTCGCCTTCAAGGTGCCCCTCCATCAACTGTATCCGGCAGCGGCAATCTTACCGTGACGGTCGTGCCGCTCCCGGCTTCGCTTTCCACCTGCAGCGTCCCGCCATGGCTTTCAATGATTTTTCTGGTGATCGCCAGTCCCAGTCCGGTGCCGTCAGGCTTGGTGGAAAAAAAGGGCTCGAATATCCGCCCCAGCGTTTCGACATCGATTCCCGGACCGGTGTCACGGAAACGGATTTCGCACCATGCCGTCCGGCAAGCCGTTGAAATGGTGACGCAGCCGCCTGGCGGCGTAGCCTGCAGGGCGTTGATGGCAATATTGAGAAAAGCCTGACGTAACTTCTCGCCATCCGCCCTGATGACCAGTGGAACCTCGGGAGGTTGCAGCACGAGTTTTATCCGCCGCTCCCGTGCGTCGTTCGATACCAGAAACAGAATCGTTTCCAGTTCATCCTGAACCCGGCACGGCCGCATATCAGCCGGTTGTGGACGCGCCATGTGAAGAAAATCCTCCACGACCCGGTTCAGGCGCTCGGTTTCCCTGATCTGGATTTCGATGAACTCGTATTTGGGATCACCCGGCTTGTAGTCGTCTTTCAGGATTTCGGCTGTCCCCCGAATGGAACCGAGTGGATTGCGAATCTCATGGGCCAGAATCGCCGCCATCTCTCCAAGGGTGGAGAGCTTTTCCGCCCGCCTCAGCTTTTCCTCGATGGCGATGATCCGCTCCGACTGGGCCTGGAGCTTTTTATACGATTCGTCCAGACCCTTGGCGGTTTCCTGCAGCTCGGCCCTCCGCTCCCGCTCCTTCTGGGACAGAAAACCGGTGATGCCGCCAACAACGTTGTATAGCAGTATCTCCAGGTACTTTTCCATCTCCATCGTCAGATGTCCGCCCCATTGAAAGAGGATATGAGGAGCATAGACAACGCTGACAAAAAGGGAACAGGACAGGCCGCCACGGAAGCCGTACCAGAAGGCGGCCAGAATGATCGGCAGATAGTACAGCCGCTGATATATGTCGTGCAGAAACGCCAGGGTCAGCGGGGTCAGGTAGTGCAGCAGGCTGATGCCGATGACGCACAAAAATAGTATGAATGGTCGTGCCAGCTTCTTCATGTCGCCCTGAAACACCAAGTATTGATTGCGCTCCGGCGATTTCCGTTCAGCCGGCTCGCAAAATATGCAGCAAACTATAGCTGATATCGGATTTATAGCAAGCTCTGAACAGGCGCGGCTGTCATTACCATCCCGTCCTTCAGGTTGATGGTCCGGTCGGAGTAAGCCCCGTTCTCGGGGTTGTGCGTTACCATGACGACCGTCTGACCGGCGTCGTTCAACTCCCGGAAGAGCGCCATGACCTCTTCGCTGGTTTTTGAATCCAGGTTGCCGGTCGGCTCGTCCGCCAGAAGGATATGGGGGTTGTTGACGATGGCCCGCGCAATGGCGACCCGCTCCTGTTCTCCTCCGGAAAGCTGGTTGGGTAGCCGGTCGAGCTTGCCGCCGAGACCGACCCGTTCCAGAGCCTGGCGGGCAGCGGACCTCTTTGCCGGGGAACTCATCCTGACGATGGCCAGCGGCAGCATGACGTTCTCGATTGCGGTCAGATAGGAGATGAGATTGAACGACTGGAAGACAAATCCCAGGTTCTGGGCCCTGAAATCGGCCAGCTTCTCACCGCCCAGCTGATACAGCTTCACGCCGGCCATCTCCACCTCGCCGGATGTGGGATGATTCATCCCTCCAAGAACGGACAGCAGGGTACTCTTGCCCGAGCCGGACTGCCCCATGATGGTAATGAATTCGCCGGCCTCGATGCTTATATCCACACCACGCAGCGCCTCGACAACTTCATCGCCGCTGCTGTACAGCTTCTTGACGTTTTTTATTTCGATGAGTGCCATACTGTCCTCGATTTATAATGCCCGCAGAGCTTCTGTCGGGTCCATCTTGCTCGCATGCAGCGCCGGATAGAGGCTGGCCAGGAGTCCCAGCGCCAGGGCAAGGCCGATTGAACCAAAGGCCACGACTCCATCCCAGAGCAGGTGGATATTCCTGCTTTCCGCCATGAACGGCAGCGCCAGTTTGGCGCCCCCCATGCCGACGGCATACCCCAAAATTCCGGCCAGCAGACTGACCAGGGCCGCCTCCAGCAGGATGATCCGCATGATATGGCTCTTCCTGAAACCGATGGCCCGGAAGATGCCGATTTCAACCGTCCGCTCGTTGACGCTTCCCATCATCGTGACGAAGACGATCAGGGAGCCGATGAAGACCACCACGCCGGCCATCGCGTAGGAGAATCGTTTGAACTGATCCAGCGCCTTGAGACGCCCTTCCACCACCTGCTGAATGGCCGACACCTTGGCATCGGGGATTTTTTCGGCAATCTGGGTCACCATGTCGCCGATGGGGCAGCCGGAACAGAGCGCGGCCACCTCGGCCATGCTGATTTTGCCCACCTTGCCCAAAAGCTTCTGGGCTCTGGCCAGGCCCGCAAAGACGAGGGCGTCGTCCTGTGAGCCGGTCTGGTCGAGCACGCCGGCGACCTTGAAAATCTCTCCCTTGATGGTCAGGCTGTCGCCGGGAGAGACGTTAAGCACTTTAGCGGCATCGGAACCGAGTAACAGATCGCGCTCGGACCTCGGCTCATCTCCGAAAATCTTCCACCACTGCTTCATCTTCAATTCGCTCTCGAAGTTGACGCCGACCAGCAGCACGTCGTGGTTGTTGATTTTGATGCCGCCCAGTACCTTGGGGCTGATAGCCGAGACGTTCTTGTGGTTGGCGATGGTTTTGATCTTCGCCAGATCGCTTTCCAGAATTTCGCGTTGATCGAATGATACGCCGCCAAGGCTGATGCCGCCATAGTTCATGGCCAGTCCGTTGCTCTGGGGGGTAACGAGGATATTCGCGCCGAATTCATCCATCTTCCGCTCGATGTCGCTGGACATCGAGCGGGTCAGGGTAACCAGCGTAACGATTGTGGCGATCCCCACCATCAGGCCGATCGTCAGAAATGCCATCTTGGCCTTGCGGCGCTTCAGGTTGTTGATAGAGATCGTGTGCAGTTTCATCAGAAGTATTTCGCCCCGTCCTTGAGGTCATTAACCGAAATGGAAATGCTGCCGCCGGTCATCTGGTGGGGCAGGTAACCCGGGTTGCAGCCGCCGCTGGCGTTGGGACCTAAGCGGTTGATGGCGAACTTCTTGTTGCAGTTCTTGCAGTTCATCTTGTCACCCTGCTGTTCATAACCCTTTTTGGATTTATAGCAGGCATCGCAGGCGTCAAAAGCGGTTTTTACGCTGCCGTCAGCCGCCTTGACCGCAAAGAAGGCGATCTCCTTGCCGCCATCCTCGAATTTGTAGAAGTGCGCCTTGCCGTCAGAAAGTTTTGCCACCGGCAGGGTGACCGTGCCGTTGCTGACCTTCACCGTTTCGTACTTGCCCAGCGAGAAGGCAAATACACCGGCTGCGCCGACCAGCAGCGCCACCATAACTACACCCCCCCATACAACCTGTTTCGTGCGCTTTGTTACCATCATGATCTCCTTGTGAACGCTAATAATATTTGCTGCTAAACTGGTTGAGTGCCTTTAGCTTTTTTTGCCGGAACCGCATCCGCCTTTGCCGCCGCAGCATCCCGAAGCCGGGACCGCTTTCGTGCCGATATCCCTGCCGGTTACCTGCTTGAATTGCGCCGGCGTCAGTACCATATGCACGTTACTGCCAAAGCCGGCGCCATTGACCTTCTCTGCCAGAGCCTCCGGCTTGACGCTTTTGGTGTCATACCCCACGATCACCCAGCCCCCCTCGACGTCAACCTCTGCAACCGCCACACCTTTCACCGTCTCAAGCGCTTTGCTGATCCTGCTTGAACAGCTTCCGCAGGTCATACCGGTCGTTCTCAACACCGCAACCGAATCGGCGGTTGCTCCGACCCTGACGTAGAAGCCAAGCAGTGAAAGGAGCGTGATCGCCGTGACAACTATCACTCCATTGACGATTTTATTCTTCATCCGTGATTCTCCTTGAAAATATGCTTCATCTGTTGCGGTAACATCAAGGAACGTGCCATGCCGGAAATAAATTATAACCTACCGATTTTGCTGCTTAATGCTATTGATGTCCGCCATGCTGCCGGTGGCCGATATGATGAATATTCTACACCTGTGTAGAGTATCCGGCAGTCAGGCGATTCGAATCCGAAAGGAAACGCGACGATGATTAATTAAAGGGGGGGATGGATGAGGGACGGGGGAGTGTGTTATTGACGTTGAAACCGGACTGAAACTAACGCCATGTCAAATCAGCCGGCCAGCAAGTCACTCTGTCCGGCATCCTGATACCGCCCGGCAATTTTTTGCAGCTGTTCAGGAGCTATCGACATGAACGTATCGACAATGACCGGATCGAAATGGCTGCCGCTCAGAGCCCTGATCTCGGCTGCCGCCTCCTCGTAGGTCACGGAAGAGCGGTAAGGGCGGTTGGAGGTCAGCGCGTCATAGACGTCCGCCACCATGAACAGCCTGGCTCCCAGAGGGATAGCATCTCCCTTCAGCCCGCGTGGGTACCCGTTGCCGTCATACCACTCGTGATGGGCATGAACTATCTCCGCGGCGTCCTCCAAAAAACGGATCCGCTTCACAATACGATATCCCGCTTCCGGATGCTTGCGCATTTCAATCCATTCCTGGTCGGTCAGCTCGCCCGGCTTCAGTAAAATCTGGTCCGGCACGGCTATCTTTCCCACATCATGCAGCAGTGCGCCGAAACCGATCTCTCGCCTGGTGCTTTCATCAACACCATACCGGCGGGCGATCAATTCGGTATACTCCCGCACCCGCTGGGAATGAAGGCGGGTGTTGCGTTCCCGCAGATCAAGGGCGGATACGAGGCCGGTGAGGGTCTCTTCGTTTGCCTTGGCCAGGTCTAAAAGAAGCGACCGCTGGCGGTCGAACAGCCAGCCCGGGATCAGTCCCACCAGCCAGAAACCGGCCAACTCGCCCAGCTGGTTTGCCTGCTCCATGTAGTTGCCCGGCCAGTCCAGCACCGCGTGCAGGGAAAAGAGGACAGTGACGATCGTTGTCGCAATTATCGCGCCTCTCAAGCCAAACCAGGCGGCGGCAATAACCGGGGGAAGGAAGTAGAGCTTGCGCAAGATGATGTGGATTTTGTGGTAATGATGCGGTTCGGTGGGCGTCAGATAGTGCAGCATGGCGATTGTTACAATTACGCCCGCCAGAAGAATGATCTTGTTTCGAGACCTGTTTTGTTTAGTCACCGGCATCCGCTCCCACTTCCTCCTGTCCGCTTTTAGCATCAAATGTCGCTCACAAATCCACCAGAATATCATCACCATCGAGCCGCACCGGAAAGATGGCCAGGATAAATTCCGGATGTTCCGCGCAGCTGCCGTCCGTCAGGCTGAAGCGGTAGCCGTGGCGAGGGCAGGAGATGTAGCCATCTTTGACGACCGCGGCGCTCATCGGGCTCCCCTGGTGAGGACACTCGTTCTCAACGGCATAAATAGTACCCTTGACGTTGACCAGCAGGATCTCCCTGCCCGAAACGGTAACAACCTTTTTCCCGAAGTTGGGTACTTCGCTGACTTTTGCGACGCTCTCCATACAAATCCCCTCCTCGTTGGTAATTCGTCATGTGCGAACCTACCTGAAAAAAGTCACCACCGTCAATCGTTCTTATTATACAGCGCCCTCTGGAAAATAATTTTACGGCACACGTGCCTAAATTTTAATCATGCAATGAGTGTAAATCGCCCCTGTTTTCGGCTTTGGACGCCGTAACACGACGTAAATAGGGTATTTTAATTATTGGCATGTTCTCTGCTAAACACGGTCAACTTCAACAGAACGTGCAGCGGTGGAACCAAAGAAGATTTCATCATAACACCGTTCAAAATCAATGACGAAAAGGAGAAGAAGATGAAAAGAGTAAAGATGTTGGCAGCAGCAGCGGCATTAGTGGCAGCGGCATGTGGTTCGGCGATGGCAACCCCCTCAACAACCTACTGGACGCCCATGACGCTTGACATCCAGTCGTACAAAGTAGCGCATCTGGGTATCGACAACTATTTGAGGGTAGACAGGAAAGGAAGCTCCGAAGGAGTTGCTGCACTGCCGACCGACGTAGGTCTCACGATCGGCGTATTGCCGTTTGAAAAGATTCAGATGGAAGTCGGCGTCGATGCCCTATACGGGCCTACATCCGACTATCCATATTCGTTCAACGCGAAGATCGGCGCCCCTGAAGATGCTCTGTTTAAGGGAGCCCCCGCACTGCAGGTGGGTATTTTCGGCGTGGGAACGAAAGATAAGGTAACCAACCAGGATGTCGTCTATGGCGTGATCGGGAAAACCATACCGGTGCTGGGCCGTTTGTCTGTTGGACCGTACATCGGTAATAAACCCGCGCTGATTGTAGGGACTTCAAGAAAAGATAATGCCGGCTTCATGGTGGCGCTTGACCACGGCTTGTTTCCGACGAAGGATGCTGCAGGTAATGAGTACAGCAAGGTCGTCCTGGCTGGGGACTATGCCTCCGGTAAAAATGCCATCGGCGGCGGCGGCGTCGGCGTCTATTACTTCTTCACCAAGGACATCAGCCTGCTGACCGGACCGGTATGGTACAACTCGTCAATCAACGGCACATGGAAGTGGACGACTCAGCTCGATATTAATTTTCCATCATTTTAGCTGTCCCTCCTGTTATTCGGGGGCGGCGGGGGGTGCCTCCCGTCCCCGATTTTTTTAGTGAGTTAGAAGAGGTTTTCTGGAAGAAAACGAATTCGTTAACGAACTACCCTGCTTGTCAGGGCCAGGAGCTGATCCATACAGTAAGTTTGATACACAGATTTTCCTGACTTTTCCCTTCTTTCGGGGGCGACGTTGCCTCCAAAGCCTTTCCTGGGGATAAAAAAAGTCCATACGAACCATTAAAGGGTCAATGGTGCCCCTTCAAGTTTTCTAAGAAAGGAGCACCAAAATGGCAAACGAACAAACACCAACCCGCGGAACTCTCGGCCTGACCGGCCTGACAATGAACGCAATGGCCCTGATCGCGCCCGGCGCGTTCCTGTGGCTTACTTTCCAAATGCAGTCCCTTTACGGAGCCCCCATGGCCGGCAGCGCCATGTGGTTCGGAATCCTCTTCGCACTCTTACTCTGCCTCGCCACCGCATACAGTTATGCGGAACTGTCGAAGCTCTATCCAGGGCCCGGTTCGTCGTACCTGTACGCTGAACAGGCCTTCCTCTCCAAGACGCACGCCTTCAAGTTTGCCCGCGTCGCCAAGTTCATCACCGGCTGGGCGAGCCACCTGTACTACTGGGTCTATCCCGGCGTCATGGTCGGCGTGACCGCACTTCTGGCCGGCTTCCTGTTAAACCAGTTCTGGCCTGATACCTTCAGCGGCACCTATAACAGCCCGCTCTTCATGTGGCTCTTTTGCATCATCTTCGCCCTCGGCGTGGCCTATATCGCTTTCCGCGGCGTAACCGGCACCACGGCGGTCAACGTGGTGATCAACATCGTACAGATCTCGGCGCTGCTGGTGTTCTCCGTGATGGCCATCGGCTATCGCTCGCAGCATCCGCAGGGTTCGACCGCATATCACCTCTCCAACGGCACCGCGGTAACCTATCAGGTCGCCCAGGAGGTGGTGAAGGACGACAAGGGCGTGCCGCAACCGGTGCTGGTTGACGGCAAACCGAGCCTGGACAAGGACGGCAAGCCGGTCTACCAGATGCAGGATATGAAGGATGAGAAAACCGGCGATCCGATCGGCGCCGACAAGGACGGCAAGCCGGTAAAAGATGTGAAGCTGGCCGCCCCCTTCACGATTGACTATAAAGATGGTGCGATCACCAAGGATGACAAGGGCGTTGAGACGTTCAACTACCACTCGACGGCAAGCTCCGTCGTAGCACCGCACGGCTTCAACTTCATCTTCATCCAGGCCGCCATCGCGATCCTGATCCTGGTCGGTTTCGAGACCGTAACCGCGATGGCGGATGAAGCGAAGAATCCGAAGAAAGACGTGCCAAGAGCTGTGCTGCTTTCCCTGGTGATCCAGGGCGCGGTCTGCTACCTGATCGAGTATTTCGCCGCAAACTATATGCTGAACAACGGCTACACCATGCCTAATGCCGGAGCTTCCGGCGCGCCGCTCGGTGACATGATGGTCATCGTCGGCACCTGGCTGTTCGGCAGCGCCGCAGCCGGCAAGGCGTTCATGCTGGTCCAGGCTTTCACCGTATTCCTGGCGCTGATCGGCACGACCCTTTCCTGCCTCTCCACCGGCGCCCGCGTCACCTATGCGATGGGACGCGACGAAGAAGTGCCGTCGCACTTCGGTCTGCTCCACGGCAAAACCATGTCCCCCTACCGCGCCATCTGGGCGCTGGCCATCATCTCGGCCATCATCGGCATCATCACCGTGTTCATGTACCAGGGAGGCACAACCCCTGCGGCACTGGACAAGCATAACTTCTGGTACAGCGTCGGCATCTTCGCGCCGGAAGTTTACGCGAAGCTCCCCAACACGCTGGTTATCGTCACGCTGATCAGCAACTTCGGCACCTTCCTGCTCTACATGATCACCTGCGTGATCGCCATGGTGGCTTTCAAGGAGCACCATACCTTCAACAGCTTCAAACATGTGGTCATTCCGGTGTTCGGTCTGCTGGCCAACCTGGTCATCATGCTGTTCTACCTGATCGGACCGTTCATGGTGGCCGGCATGAGCTGGAAGGAGCCGTACATCGCGCTGGGGGTCGTTGCACTGTGGGGTATCTATGGTGCTCTCTACTTCCTTAAGGCCAGCAAGGCCAAAGGCAAGGAAGTATTGCTCAGCAGCAAGCCGGTTTCCGCTTAGGGCTGACAAACAACAACGTTAAGTAAGCCGGGGCGGTTCCCTAGCGGGTAACCGCCCCTTTTTTCACACTCCGCTTTCAATTCAATAACAATGATGTTAGAGAGTTAATCTATGGAACTGACCTACGCAGAATTATCGTCCCCCGGCCCGGTCCGCGATCATAACGAGGATTTCGTCGGTTTTTGGCAGCCCCAATCCGTGGAGGAAAAGCGGAGCCTCGGCGCGGTAGCCGTCCTTGCCGACGGTGTCGGAGGCATGGACTATGGCGAAGTTGCCAGCCGTCTGGCGGTGGAGACCGCGCTGACAACATTCCGCGAAGCACCGGAAGGGCAGACCCAGCAGCAGTTGCTGACACAGATGTTCAATGCGGCCAATATCGCGGTCTACGACAAGGGGATGGAGAATCATGGCAAACACCGCATGGCGACCACCCTCTGCATCGCCGTGTTGCGCAACAACGAGGTCGTAGTCGGCAACGTCGGCGATTCCCGCGTCTATCTGGTTCACAAAGGGGAGATCAAGCAGCTCTCTACCGATCATTCCTATGTTGGGATGCAGCAGAAGTTCGGCCTGATCTCGGAACAGGACGCCAAGACCAGTGAGCATCGATCCATCCTGACCCGCAGCGTCGGCCAGGATCCGGTGATCCGGGTGGATGTGGAAGCGACTACGGTCTTCAAGGGAGACCGGATCGTGCTCTGCTCCGACGGCCTGTACGCACATGTCGCCGACAGCGAAATCGCCGACATCGTCTCGCGTCTCTCTCCGGCACAGGCCTGCCGTCAGCTCGTCGCCCTGGCCGAGCAGCGCGGCACCGACGACAACCTTTCCATCCAGGTCGTGCAGATGAACGATGTGGAGGAGATCTCCTATTATCGCGGCGTCCCGACCTATCATAAACCGGCAAACCCTCCAACCGGGTACGACCTCCAGCCGGGGCAGACTCTCGACAGCCGCTTCTTCATAACCGAGACCATCAGCCGCAGCGGCATGGCCACCATTTTCAAGGCCACCGACCTGAAGACGAAGGAAACCGTAGCGGTGAAGGTCCCGTTCATGGAGTTCGAGAGTGATCCCGGCTTCTATTCGCGTTTCCAGCGTGAAGAAGAAATCGGGCTCCGTCTGAACCATCCCTATATCCTTAAGTTTATCCCCGAGGAGGAAGGAGAACACCGGAGCCGCCCCTACATCGTGACCGAGTATCTGCGCGGCTATACTCTCGCCCACCTGTTGAACAGCATGCGGCCGATGCCGGAGAAAGACGCCTTGAAACTTGCAAGCCGCATCTGTGACGCACTGGCGCACATGCATGATCACAACGTCATCCACCGTGATCTCAAGCCGCAGAACATCATGATCTGCTATGACGGCGCGCTACGGATCATGGATTTCGGTATTGCCAAATCAGAGGAGGGAAGGCGAATCACGTTCGCCGGTTTCTCTCCTGCGGTCGGAACGCCCGATTATATGGCGCCGGAACAGATCAAGGGGAAACGGGGCGATGAACGGACCGACATCTACAGTCTGGGCGCGATGCTCTACGAGATGGTGGTCGGCGAAACACCCTTCGAAGGCGAGAATCTGTTCGTGGTCATGAATGCCCGCGTCACCGGAGACCCGGTTGCCCCGAGAAAACGTAACCCGAACGTCTCGCCGCAGGTCGAGGAGATCATCCTGCACGCCATGGAGCGCGATCCGGGTAAGCGCTATCCGAAAGCGGCGGCGATGAAAACGGAACTGGTCAATCCTCTTGCCACGGTGCAATTGACCGGGCGTTGCGACAGGCTCAAGGCGCCCTCGGCAATGACAGAGAGAGGGAAAAATACCCGCTGGATGGTGCTGGGGGTGGCTGTTGCGCTGATAGTCCTCGGTCTGCTGGTATGGTTGATTATTAAACGTGGGGTAGCTCACTAGAAAAGGAAACTATATGACACTGTTAGCCTGGATAGTTTTTATAGCAGCGGCCGTTCTGGAGGTTGGGGGCGATGCCGTCATCAGAAAAGGGCTTCGGGGCGGCATGGTCTGGATCATCATTGCGGGATTTGTAATCCTTGGCTGTTATGGCGTGGTGGTCAACACGGTCAAATGGGATTTCTCCCGGCTGCTGGGGGTTTACGTGGCCGTCTTCGCGGTGGTCAGCGTCATGGCCGGCCGGTTCGTGTTCAAGGAAACGATTCCCGTAACAACGTGGGTGGGTCTTGCCATCATCGTAGTCGGTGGTACGGTTATCCAGATGGGGCAAAATTAGTAGAATTACGGAGTTTACATGAAAATCATCTTCCCGAAATATGCCGGTACACTCTGTGCCCTGATCATTTCATGTGTCATCGCGACAGCAGCATTTTCCGATGACAAACCCGTGCCTGCGCCGGCTCCCGCGGCAACAATCGCTGCACCGCAGGCCAAGTCTGATCCCTCAGGCGCAAACACCGGCGGGACTGCCGATGTCATCGGCGCCTCCGCCAATGCGCCGACAAAAGAGGATCTGCAAAAATCTGCCACAACCGAACCATTGGCTCTGAAATTATCGGATGTGGTCGGACATAACCGGATCGCCATCAATTTCATCTGGACCCTTATCTGCGGCTTCCTCGTCTTCTTCATGCAGGCCGGTTTCGCCATGGTGGAGACCGGTTTTACGCGCGCCAAGAATGCGGCGCATACCATGGCGATGAACCTGATGGTTTTCGTCTTCGGGGTGCTCGGCTACTGGTTATGCGGGTATGCTCTCCAGATGGGGGGCGTCGGCGCGCTGCCGCTGGCCGGGGGCACCGGTCTTCTGAACGGCGAATTCATAGTGCACCTGTTCGGCAAGGATTTCGGCCTGTTCGGCACCAAGGGGTTCTTTCTTTCCGGCGTTGGTTACGACGCCTCGATCATAACTCTCTTCCTGTTCCAGGTGGTCTTCATGGATACGGCCGCCACCATTCCGACCGGCGCGATGGCGGAGCGCTGGACGTTCAAGTCATTCGTCATCTTCAGTTTTTTCATTTCGATGTTCACCTACCCGCTCTATGCAAACTGGGTCTGGGGCGGCGGGTGGCTGTCACAGCTCGGCAAGAATTTTGGCCTCGGACATGGGGTGCTGGATTTTGCCGGGTCGTCGGTTGTGCATATGGTCGGCGGTATTTCGGCGCTGGCAGGCGCCAAGGTGCTTGGGCCCCGGATCGGCAAATACAAGAAAGACGGTACACCCAACGCCCTGCCGGGCCACCATATCCCGATGGCCATAGTCGGCTGCCTGGTGCTCTGCTTCGGCTGGTTCGGTTTCAATGCCGGCTCCACCCTGGCCGGCACCGATTTGAGAATCGGCGTGATCGCGGTCAATACCATGCTGGCATCGGCGGCGGCCTCGTTTTCGGCAATGGCCTACATGTGGGCCATGTACGGCAAGCCGGACCTCTCGATGTGCGCCAACGGCCTGCTGGCGGGACTGGTTGCCATCACGGCGCCATGTGCATTCGTGAGTCCCGTCGGAGCGGTGATCATCGGTCTTGTGGCCGGTCTGCTCTGCTGCCTGAGCGTTTTCTTCGTCGAGCGGAAGCTTAAGGTAGACGATCCGGTTGGGGCAATATCCGTCCACGGCGTCTGCGGCGCCTGGGGGATGATCGCGCTGGGGCTGTTTGCCGACGGCACTTATGGCGACGGGGTGAACAACGTCTCCGGCACGGTAAAAGGACTATTCTATGGCGGTACATCTCAGCTGGTTGCCGAAATCATCGGGGTTGTCGTCAATTTTACCTTCGTATTTGTAGTGATGTACACCTTCTTCAAGGTTTTGAACCGGTTCATCCCGCTTAGGGTAGCGGCGGAGGTTGAACTGGAAGGACTCGACCGCTACGAGGTTGGCGTAGAAGCTTATCCGGACTTCAATCAGAGAAGAACGCCATTTTCCTGAGAAAATAAATGTAAATCAGCAACCTCCACCCGCCGTATCAGTCGGCGGCGCTACTCAACAGCAGCACTAGCGGCACCGTCTCATGATTTGGGACAGTGCCGCTTGTGCTTTCAGACCCCCTGCCATTGCATTTTGTGCTGTAAATGTCATTATTATACAAATATAGTCACACGAAAGGTTATATTCCCATCTCGATGGAGCTTGGACCGGAAGTCAGAAAAGGCGGCGTTCATATGGAATCGGCAGCAATTCATGCGGCAAAACATATTTTACTGGTAATCGGCCTCATTCTCGGTGCCGGCTCTTTCAGCGGCATCCTGGCCTCGAAATTCAAGGTGCCGGATGTGGTCGTGTTCCTGCTGGTCGGGATCGGGCTGGGGCCCGAGATGGCGGGCATGATCGATGTCAAGGCAGATTCAACCTTCAACCAGCTGATTCTTATTTTCGGCTCCTGCTACATCCTGTTCGACGGCGGGGCCAGCCTGAGATTCAAGGTGCTTAAAGAGGTCTGGATCACGATCATGGTCATTTCCACGATCGGGGTCGTCATCACGGTCGCCATAACCGGTTTCGCCGCCAATCTGATTCTGGGCCTGCCGCTGATCACCGCGCTGCTGTTCGGAGCGGTAATCGCTTCTACCGACCCCGCTACCCTGGTGCCGGTCTTCAAGCAGGTTCGGATCAAGGATCGGGTCGCCCAGACCGTCATGAGCGAATCGGCCTTCAATGACGCCATGGGGGCCATCGTCACTTTTGCCCTGCTTGGTGTCATCATGGGGACCGGCGGGGAGTTTTCACTGGGCAGGGCCGCCATCGACCTGGTCAGCAACGCCTTGATCGGGGTTGTGGTGGGTGGCGTTTTGGGCTATGCGGCGGCCTTTCTCATCGCACACGAAAAATTCAGTTTCCTGCTGGAGTATGCTCCGCTGGTTACCTTGATGTCGGTCGCCGCCGCCTACATGAGTGCCGAGAACTTCCATGCCAGCGGGTTCATGGCGGTCTTCGTGTTCGGGATCGTTCTCGGCAACAAGGATGCGCTGGGGTTCGAGATGGGACCGCAGGAAGGGGAGAAGCTGGACGATTTTATCCTGACCACCTCACTGATCATGCGGATGTTTATCTTCATTCTTCTCGGGAGCCAGGTGAGTTTTATCATGATGGGGAAATACCTCTGGAGCGGCGTCGCTCTGGTAGCCGTTCTGATGCTGATAGCCCGGCCTGCGGCCGTGTTCTGCTGCGCCTTGCCGGATAGAAGGTCGAAATGGGGCCTGAACGAGATGTTGTTCATGTGCTGGACCAGGGAAACCGGCGTGATTCCTGGCGCCCTGGCCGGCATCCTGGTCGGCATGAAGGTGCCGGGGGCCGAGGTTATCGCGTCGCTTACCTTTATTACCATATTGATGACGATCATCATCCAGGCCACCACCACCCGCTGGCTGGCCGGAAAGCTCGGGCTGTTACTTGACCGGTAGCACCAATAAAAAGCAACCGGCAGAATATGCCCTGTTTTTCATCTCCCTGCCGGAAACGTGGGCATCGCAAGATGGCTATATTGCCTCAAGTGACTGATATATTTGATATTTAAGTATGGCACGACTTGTGCTAGGACTTCAAAAGAATAGCTGTCAGATATCAACCCAACGAAAATACGGAGGTAAGCAATGAAGCTTGTCGAAGCAATAATCAAGCCGTTCAAACTGGACGAAGTAAAAGATGCTCTCAACGAGATCGGAATAGAAGGGATCACCGTTAGTGAAGTGAAAGGTTTCGGTCGCCAAAAGGGGCATACCGAGCTGTATCGTGGTGCCGAATACGTGGTTGATTTCATTCCGAAAATCAAACTTGAAATTGCAATTACCGATGATCTCGTCGCCAAGGTAGTCGAGACCATTGTGCTGGCGGCAAGGACCGGCAGAATCGGTGATGGAAAGATTTTTGTACTTCCCATGGAAGAAGCCCTGAGAATCCGTACAGGAGAAAAAGGCGACGACGCGGTTTAAACACTATTCCACTCCGGTGGACACAAAAGAAGGAGGTTCTGTCATGATACATCGTTGTATCTCCATTCGTAAGGGCACTGAAGCCCTATGCAAAGTTCCCGGCAGTCCGCGTTTCATGCGGCGCCATCTGTTCACCTGTATTGCACTTGTGGTATTCGCGCTTCTGATTCCACTTGCAGTTATGGCTGATGAGACAAAAACTCCCGCAGCAGCCGCAATTGCGCCGGCTGCTACAGCTGCAACAGCTACTCCCGCTGCCGCCCCGGCGGCCGTTGCCACCCCCGCCGCCACTGCTACTCCTCCGGATGTCAAGCCGGTGTTGAATACCGGCGACACCGCCTGGATGCTGGTCTCATCGGCGCTGGTACTGCTGATGATCCCCGGCCTCGCACTGTTCTACGGCGGCATGGTCCGCCAGAAGAACGTTCTGTCGACCTTCATGCACTCATTCGTCGCGATGGGCATCGTCGGCGTGCAGTGGGCGGTGGTCGGCTATTCGCTCGCCTTTGGCGGTGATGTGGGCCACATGGGCCTGATCGGCGACTTCAGCAAGGTGATGCTGAACGGGTTGGTCATCATGAAAGACGCCGCAACCGGCACCGTCGACTGGGCGCTGTTCCAGAACTACACCAAGGAGCCGGGCGCAATCCCCGAACTGGTGTTCGCCATGTATCAGTGCATGTTCGCCATCATCACCGTGGCCCTTATCTCGGGCGCGATGGCTGAACGTGTCAAGTTTTCCGCCTACTGCGTATTCGTGCTCCTCTGGACGACCCTGGTCTATGACCCGCTGGCACACTGGGTCTGGATGACCGACGGCTGGCTGATGAAGAAAGGTGCTCTCGATTTCGCCGGCGGCACCGTTGTTCACCTCTCGTCCGGTATTTCCGCCCTGGCCTTCCTGATCTTCCTCGGCAAGCGCCACGGCTTCCCCAATGAGCGCATGGCTCCGCACAATCTGCCGCTGACTCTGCTGGGCGTCGGCCTGCTCTGGTTCGGCTGGTTCGGCTTCAACGCCGGTTCCGCTATCGTCGGTGTCAACACCTCCGACGCCGCGGGCGGATTGGCAGGTCTGGCCTTCGCTACCACGACAATAGCCCCGGCCGCCGCGGGTCTTTCCTGGATGGTCGCCGAATGGATCCACTCCGGCAAGCCGAGCGCACTCGGTTTCGGTTCCGGCGTCGTCGCCGGTCTGGTCGTCATCACCCCCGCCGCCGGTTTTGTACAGCCGGGCGCAGCGCTGCTGATGGGCCTGATGGCCGGTCTGGTTTGCTATGGCGGCATCATGCTGAAAGCCAAATTCAAATATGACGATTCGCTTGATGCCTTCGGCGTACACGGCGTTGGCGGTACCTTCGGCGCGATCATGACCGGCGTCTTTGCCACGGTCGGCGCAACCGGCCTGCTGTCTGGCAATTTCAAGCAGCTGATGATCCAGCTGATCGCGGTTGTGGCCGCGGGAGCATACGCCTTCATCGTAACCTTTATCATCGCGTTCGTTCTCGACAAGACGATGGGGCTGCGTGTTGACAAAGAAGATGAAATCATGGGTCTCGATCAGACGCAGCATTCGGAATCTGGCTACAACATGTAATCTATAAACCGTATCAAGTTTTATCACCACAGGAAGCCGCCCGATTGTGGGCGGCTTCTTGTTAATCTGGAGCTTCAATGAAAGATTCAGCTGCCAGACATAAAGACGAAAATATAAGCAGTACGGATCTGCTGCGGCAGTTGGCCTATAACGAGAAAATGGCCGAACTGGGCAAGATTTCTGCCGGTGTCGTGCATGAACTGAACTCTCCGCTCTCCGTTATTATCTCGGCATCACAGATGATCATGCGCGAAGAAGGCGTTCCGGCGGGTGTGCTGGAAATGATCGCCCGCATCAGCTCCGAAGCGCAGCGGCTGTCGCATCTTACCAAGGGCCTGCTTAATTTCAGCAGCCCTGACGAAACCATCGGTGAGGTGGACCTGAATCTCACGGTCGATTTCGTCCTCAAATTTCTGAACTTCGAAGCCGCCCGGCGCGGCATTATCGTCCTGAAACATTTCGATCACACGCTGCCTGTCATCCGGCTGGACGCCAACATTCTGAAGCAGATTCTGCTCAATATCATCATGAACGCCCTGCAGGCCATGGAAAATGGCGGGGGGAAGGTCCTGGTCGAAACTGAAAATGTCGGATGCGACAACGTCTGCTTCACCATTGCCGACAATGGACCGGGAATCCCGTCCGAAACCATCAACCTGATCTTTGACCGCTACTTTACAACCAAAAAACCGGGTGAGGGCACCGGATTGGGGCTGTTCGTAACGAAGAGCCTGGTTGAAAACATGGGGGGGGAAATCAAGGTAAAGAGCAGAGTCGGCGGGGGCACTACGTTTACGGTCACGCTCCCGGTGCGGCAGTAAAAACGGTTCTCGCGAATATTAATTTTTCGATTCGAAATTCAACCTTCAAAATCCGACATCACTCACCCGACCGTACACATCACCTGCCGGACCCGGTATTCCCCGCCGATGACGAGATATTCCCCCTCACCCTTCATGATGCTGCCGGGGAGCAGGTCGTTGTAGAAGAAGACCTTGCAGAGCGGCACCCGGACCTCCCAGACGGTCGAACCGAATTCCCAGGCCCGCTCCTCGTCTGACGTGAACGACACCAGGTTGTTCAGGCGTACGATCTGACTGCGCCTGTCGATCTGCTCGATGACTTCGTGCTCGCTGGCGTCGTAGGTGCCGCGGTAGAGGTTGATTGTCGGCGATGCCGGATATTTCCGGGACAGTTCGAACTGGCAGTATTCGTAGAGGATATCGAGCTGCGATTGGATTGCGTTGGTGCGGGCGCTCCCCTTCATGACATCCACCGAGTAGTCGAAGTACGCTTCGCTGTGAATGCCGCCGATGCGGGCACGGTGGAAACTGGGTACGATGCCCATGCGGCTTTCGACCCAGCGCTTGAGGACCGCCCCCTCGACCGAGTTGGAATCCATCATCCAGCCGCGCAGATAGCGGAGATAGCTGTTCTTGATGCTTTTGCGGGCGCTGTCGGTCTGGTCCTGCCACAGATGGAGCTGAAACTTCACCGACATGTAGTCGTTGAAGGTCAGGGCCCGCTCTTCCTGGCTGTCGAACGTGGCGAGCCGGTCAAAAAGGAAGCGGTTCCCCTCCTTGACCCCCTGGATCTCGATCGGTTGGGGATTGTCGTTGAAATGGCGCGAGGCGATGACCCATGGGGGCAGGTTGCAGTTGTTAAAGGAACCGTTGTGCATGACGGGTCATCACCTCGTTGTGAATCGTAGAAAAGCGACCACCGGCCAGCCTACAGTATTTTTGCCAGTTCCACCAGAGTAAGCTTGATCGGGCCGCTGGTCACGAACGGCTCAACGCCGAGTTTTTCCAGCTCTCCTTTCGGGTGTTCCCCCATCTGGGCGGTCACAACCGCCCGGCATCCGGCAAGAGCATCGGCAATGCCTCTGAGCAGATGCCCCCGTAGCGGGTGATCGGGATCAAAGCTGCAATAGCGGTCTACTTTTCGTTCATCAACCAGTTTTACCTCGCTGTTTTCGACATCATAGATCAGAAAACGCTCGGCATGGCCGAAGTGCTGATTGATCTCCTTGCCATCTTTCGATGCGACTGCGATAAGCATGCGACACCTCCTTCACGAAAAACCGGGGTTGATGCGACTCCCGTAAGCGGCGCACCAACCCGTTGATTGCCGTTCTACAGCATGACCGGTTCAAAGCTGAAGCACTTCTTCGAACAGGTACGCTCACAGGCCTGACAGCCGATGCAGTTGCCGGGGTTGGCGACCATCATGTACATCTTGGCGGAATCGTCGCCATCCAGCTCTTCAAACGCCAGCACATCGTGGGCACAGACCTTGTAGCAGCGGCCGCAGCCGATGCAGAGCTCCTCGTCGATAGATTTGATGAACTGCGGGGTCCACTCCTGTTTGTCGCGTGTTAATCCGGTAATGTAAGCCATGATCCTTCTCCTTTACATAATGTAGTATGGTTTCAATCTTCCAGAAAGGAAGTTGCAGCTCCTTTGTTCATCGCCTTCCTGAGCCAGGGAGGCGGGTTGCCGCGCAGCACTTCCTGAAAGCGCTCCACCGTTTCTTTCAGGCTGACTTCGCCGTTGGTCTTCATCGGGTGGATTTTCTGCGCTATCAGCTTGGCCGCCGCCGGGCCGCCGATCTGCATGGTGTAGACGATGGAGCACTCCGAGAGCAGCTGTGCCCGTGCAGCGATGCGATCTTCTTCATCGCCGCCATGTTCTCCCACGGTGACCGCCTCCAGGAAAGCGGCCTCATTCGGCCCTACCTCCCAGATGTGGAAGTTCTGGCACTGACCGAAATGCTGATCGATGGTCTCACCGTTTGAAGTTGTAAATGCGATTTTCATGATGTCTCCTTTCCAACCACCTTTAATTCCTCTCTTGCCGGAGGAGGGCGGGTCGGTTTTAATTATGCGCCAGCTTCTGCGCTTCCTTTGCATTAGCCTGGAAAAGGTTGGCGGTCTCGAACACCAGGTTCAGCGTGCCGCGATAACCGGTCCAGACCTTCTGGTGAGCCCCCAGCCGGTCGAAAACCGGCAGACCGGCGCGCAGGTGGGCGCCGATCTTCAGCTTTGCGGCCGCCTGACGACCGTTGGAGTTGGCCACGATCAGGTCAGCTCCGATGGCCGCCGTCTCCAGATCCTCCAGATCCCCGACGAAGACGTTTTTGCAGGGGAGACCGTCCAGTCCTCTTGTTCTTGTGGCGGAAAGAGCCGCCTGGATCTCGCACCCCATTCCGGCCAGAAAATTCGTCAATGTCTTGAGGTTGTCGGATTCCAGGGCGATCGCCACCTTTTTGGTGCCGAACTGGTAGTGGCTGTCCACCATGGCGTCCATCAGGCGGCTCCGCCAGCGGCGATGCTTCTCCGGGATCGGATTGCCGCTGATCGCCGCCAGGGTTTCCATGAAACGATCGGTCTCGGCCAGACCGGTCAACGACGTGAAGCCGTAGGCCGGGATGCCGAATTTTTCCTTCAGCTTAAGAGCGGCCTTGGCCAGACTGTCTCCGACATAAAGTGTCGCAACACTCCGCCCCCCCTTCCTGATCTCTTCAACGGTGATCCCCCCGGTCGAGAGCGGCGAAACCACATCATCGATATGGCCGTCCATCGCATTGGAGATATCCGGGATCGTCAGCACCGTCAGGCCGAAGGATTCAACCAGCTCTTTCAGCTCTTCCACGTCGGCAGGGGTAAGGTGGGCTCCGGGGAGCAGATTGACCTGGCCGGGGAGTGCCGCGCCCCCCTCCGCCAGGCTGGTGACAATCGCCTCGACGGCAGCCGCGTATCCCTCCTGAAGCGACCCGCAATAATCGGGAGTGGATGCCCATATGATCGGGACTAAATCATGTTCCGGGTGTTCCTCCCTGAACTGCTTTATCGCGCTGCTTACGTCATCACCCATGGTCTCGGTCAGGCCGGTTGTCATCACCCCGACCACCTGGGGAGTGAACTTTTCGATCACCCGTCCGATCCCCTTCTTCAGGTTTTCCCAGCCGCCGAAGATCGCCGAGTCCTCGCTCATCGCGGTGGCATTCAGGGCGATGGACTCCTTGTAATGCCGTGACAGCTGCAGACGGATAAAGGTCGAACACCCCTGAGCGCCGTGCAGCAGTCCCAGCATGTTGTCGATCCCCAGATAGGCCATGGTGGCCCCCAGTGCTGGCGAGTTCTTCTGCGGGTTGACCGTGGCGGCCTTGGTGGAAACCTTGACCTTTGATGCCGAGATGTCCTCGGCCAGGAACGCCTCGGCATGCCCGGCGGTTGCCGCCAGGTCCGCCGCCAACTCTTCGTCGCTCTTTTCCCAGGGTGCCGGGGCATTCAGGGTGGGCCAGATCGGGTTGTTGACCGTCATGTCCAGCTGCCGGGAAAATGTCACCATCCCCTCGTACCCTGCATAGGGATGGGTGCGGCCGTGATTGATGTCCATGAAAGGGGTCTTGGTTTTCAGCGCCAGGAACTTGGTCTTGCCGCCGGCCACGATCAGATCGGGCATCTTCTCCCGCATGACCGCCAGCAGCCCCGCCGTGGAGGTATCCTCGATGATCTGGGCATCCTTGTGCATCAGGCCCTTCATCCGGTAGAAATCCTCCAGGGTCGAGTTCTGTGTCCCGGCCGCCAGCACCTCTACTCCCAGCTCGGTCAGGGAATTGACCATCGACCAGGTCTTGACCCCTCCGGTGAACAGCACCGCGCTCTTCCCTTCCAGCCTGGTCCGGTAGGGGGCGATCGCGGCGCGGCATTTGGCCTCCTCCTCCTCGATCAACCGCTCCACCCGGTCCTGCATGACCCTTTTTTCCAGGCCGTTGACGATGTTATCCAGTTCGCGGGCGATGTCGCGCAGCGCCTTGGCCGTGTCGGTCATGCCGTAGAAGGACTCCTCCAGATAGGGCATGCCGTAGGTTTTCTGCATCTTCTTGGCCAGGTTGGTCAGCGATTTGGAACAGATGATGATATTCAGCTTGGCCCGGTGGGCGTAGCGCAGCTCCTCGAATTTGGCATCGCCGCTGAAGCAGGACAGCACCTGAATTCCCAGCCGGTCAAAGAGCGGCAGCATGCCCCACAGGTCGCCGGCGATGTTGTACTCGCCGATCAGGTTGATCGGGTATTCACCCAGCAGCGGCGGCTCGGTCGTCCCGATCACGTACTTGAACATGATCTCGCCGGCCAGACGGTTGCCGATGTTCTTGTCACCGATGAAGCCGGGGGTGTTGACCGGGATGATCGGGATCGCTACCTTCTCCTGGGCCGCCGCGCAGACCGCCTCCACATCGTCGCCGGTCATGGCGGTCACGCAGGTGGCATAGACAAAGATGGCCTTGGCCTGATCCTTGTAACGCTCGGCAAGGTCGAGGATCGCCTTGTAGAGCTTCTTCTCGCCGCCGAAGATGACGTCGTTCTCCAGCATCTCGGTGGTAAAGCCGCGCCGGTAGAGCTGCGCGTCGCTTGATCTGGCGCCGCGGTTGTCCCAGGAGTTCCCGGCACAGCCGATCGGGCCATGCACCAGGTGGATCACATCGGTGATCGGCATCAGCACGACCCTGGCGCCGTCATAGGCGCAGGAGCGTTCGGTACCTTCCCCCGGTTCGGATTTCTTGCAGAACTTGGGCGCGCCCTTGTCGTGGGTTTCGCAGTTATCGGTGTCGTACCAGTCCGGCTTTGCCATGATCTACCTCTCCAAAACGCAAAGGCGCCCCCATTTCGTGTGTAATGGTTGGCGCCTTTGCCATAAGTGAATTTGCGAAACGGTGCTGTTGCTACCTGCTCTTCAGCATTTGGCGTGCCAACGTACACGCCTGCGCTAATACGCCGATATCATTGCCGTTTGTTCCGCATGACTTTTTACCGGAGTAAACTTATGCACATAAATTAGGCAGTTGTGCAGCAACTGTCGTCCGTCATGGTTCGAATCGCCCCTGAACGCTTTTTCTGTCACCGGCGCGATTTTTTTTAATGCCCGCATGGCATTTTTAAAAGTTAGTGGTTATAGTCGCTGTCATGGACCTTTCGGAACAACAGCAAAACGACGACGGCGGCGGCTCCTGGAGGCCTCTCACCCCGGACGGCATCTTTCTGACCAAAAGCCAGGCAAAAAGCCTGGCGCTCGTGCTTGACTCCCGCTCCATCCCCTGCTGCATCGAGTCCGACGGGGCCGGGTGGAGGCTGCTAGTGCCGGAGCCGCAACTGGAGAGCGCCCGCAGGGAACTGCGCCTGTTCGAGGAAGCCAACCGCAACTGGCCCCCTCCGCTCCCGGCCGCGCGCCAGCTTTTTGAAAACACCCTGCCGACCCTTTCGATCCTGATTCTGCTGGCGACCTTTCATAACCTGAATCTGTTCGGGATTTCCCTCCCCGGCCACGGGCTGCTGGATCTGAACGAGCTCGGCGCGGCGCACGCCGAAGAAATTATGGGAGGACGGCTGTGGCAATGCGTAACCGCCCTGACGCTGCACGCCGACCTGATGCACCTGCTCAGCAACCTGACGATCGGCGGCGTCTTTATCATTCTGCTCTGCCGTGAACTCGGCTCGGGATTGGCCTGGAGCCTGCTCCTCGGCTCCGGCGCCCTCGGCAATCTCGTCAACGCCATGCTGCAGTCGCCGGTGCATCGTTCGGTAGGGGCTTCAACCGCCGTCTTCGGCGCGGTCGGTATCCTGTCCGCCATCAGCATGGTGCACCACCGTCATCACCTCCGGCGGCGCTGGTTCATACCGATTGCCGCCGGTCTGGCTCTGCTGGCGATCTTGGGCACCGAGGGAAAAAATACCGACCTGGGCGCGCACCTGCTCGGCTTCTGTTTTGGCGTGTTCTTCGGGATCGGAGTGGAATTTCTGGCGGGGAAATATGGCCGGCCGGGGAGTGTTTTGAATGCCATGCTGGCGCTGTTGAGCGGGGTCGCGGTGGTGGGTGCATGGTGGGCGGCGATAGCATTCGGCTGATTCGAGGCGATTTTTGTTAGTGCGTCTGCAATTCACCAAACTTGGGAAGGGTGAATTCACTTTTCATTAATTTCCATATTTGCTAACTTGCCGTCACGCATGAACCTATCACATCAAAGGGATTGTTACTAGATGGTTTTCACTAAAGAGAAAGAGGATCTTGTACAAAAGGTGCTGGTTGCGATTCTGTTCGCCGCACTCTTCCTGAGCTTCACGGTGCCCTCCAACGATCCGGATTTCTGGTGGCATCTGGCTTCCGGTAAATGGATGTGGCACAACGGTACGCTCATAAGCGGTGACCCGTACACCATCGATTCTCCATTCAAGGGCTTCAGCAGAACCTTCGGTTATAGACAGTACTGGCTCTCTCAACTGACCTTCTACGCAACATACCTGGGTTTCGGTTACAACGGCATCATCATTCTGGGGGCTGCCGTATTCACCGCCATGTTCTATATGGTCTACGCGCTGACGCGCCGTGCGGGCGCAGGCAGGACGCTGGGACTGGTTCTCATGTATGCGGCCTTCATGGTAATCGTGAAGGAGTTTGACTACATCGGCATTAGACCCCAGATGTGGAGCAGTCTCTTTGCCGTTGCTATTGTCTACTTGCTGGAGGCGCTCCGCCGCAACGAGCGTTGGAGCTGTTTCGCCATACCGGTACTGATGCTTGTCTGGGCCAACCTTCATGGCGGGTGGGTCATAGGAGATGCGATCCTGGTTGTCTACTTGTCAGGCGCGCTCATCTCACGCACGCTTTCCAGGCCGCAACTTGTCGTTATCTTGGCGGCCATTCTTGTCAGCGGCGTCAATCCTGAAGGCTTCATGACATGCTACAGGGCAGCCACGTATTTGCTGGGTCCGGTATTAGCCAAGTTCGGCATTATCGGATTTGCGCAGATCAAAGAGTTGGAGGACTCGATCAGCGAAACACAGTCCATTTTCAGCCATGCCAGCATCATGGGGATCGTACGGCAACTGCCATTTTTTAGTGGTATCATGCTGTTCTCCATCGGTTCATTTCTGCTGAACATCCGTAAGGCTCGGCGGATACACCCGGAACTGGTTCTCCTCTATCTGTTTCTGTTAGTGCTGGTGTACAGCTCGATTCGCTACATCATCTTTTTTGCCACACTCGCGCCGCTGTTAGTGGCAGTCAATCTCCGCATCTTCCGTGAGGGTCGGCAGACGCCACGCCGGTTCCTGCCGCAACAGGCTGCGGCCATCTTTACCATCATGCTGGCACTGGCAATGGGATATCGCTTTGCGCAGGCCGGCATATCAACGACGGTACTGGGGAGCGGTAAAAGATTCTCCAGCGAGTACGAGCAGGCGGCGGATTTTGTCGTCAACAACGGTCTGCGCGGCAACATGTTCAACGACTATAATCCGGGTGGTTATCTTATCTGGCGGCTTTCTCCGGACGTAAAGTTCTTCATCGACGGCCGGAACCTCTATGGTGATATGTTTTCCCTCTATCGCGCGATTGTTGATAACCCTCTTGAGGTTGAGCCGGGTTACGACAACAGGCCGCATTATGCGTTCGCTCTCGATTATTTCAATATCGATATGGTCATGATCCCCGGCTGTGACCGGGTGTCCGGTACCCTTATCAAGCTGGCCCCGGCACTACTTGATGACCCGGCCTGGGCGCTGGTTTTTGCGGACAGAGATGTCATGATATTTTTGCGCAACTCGCCGAAAAACCGCGACGTCATCAAAGCCAATGCCGTCCCGAGGGCAGGTGCCAACTGGAACATCTACGCGCTGGCAACCGAGGCATCACGTTCCAGGCATGCCGCAATAATGCCGAACTGGAAGCTGTCAAAGGCGTTTGCCCTTGCCGGTGATGACCAAATCCCCGAGGCGCTGCGGCTGTTGGGCGAATACCGGCAGAAGGTGCCGGACGACACTTTTGCCATGGAGCTGCAGGCAAAGCTGCTGAACCGGCCACGGTAGGGTGTTTTGCGACATTCCCATGACCGTCTGTTTTTTTGCTGCATTATGACAGAGCTTGGCATCCCAGGCAATAAGGGCAAGAAAACTTATAAAGAGTCCTCGCCAATGGTGAGGACTCTTTCTTCATCGTAAGGGATTATAGGACTCCCCAGAATCCTTTCTAAAAACAGGTTATAGGATTGTAGAGACCATCAAAGACGTTAATACAAAGACAGCTACAGCAAGGGTTTATAAAAGTGTATGGGACTGTTCATTTTTGGACAAATGATCGTAAAGGCAGGCGCAGCAAGGATTGGTGAAAATGTTCAAAACTGTACACCTTGCCCTGCTGGCGCTGTTGAGCTAGGTCGCGGTGGTCGGTGCATGGTGGGCGGCGATAGCATTCGGCTGATTAACGGTTGACGCTTATTTTTGCGCTCCCAGGGCGTCACAACCTTCTTTGCTGCCCAAATCGCAAGCCTTTCGATAATCACTCATTGCAAGCTCTCTCTTGCCCATTTTCCGATAAATATTACCCCGGTTAATATATGTTTTGACGGCGTCGGGTTTCAACGAAAGCGCCCTGGTATAATCCGCGATGGCACGATCAAGCTGTCCCAGCTCATCAAATAATAACCCTCGATTGACGTAAGCACCGTCACCGTCGGGATTTAAAACAATTGCGGTATTATAGTCTCCCATGGCCCGGTCGAATTGTTTTTTTTCAAAATAAGCGATTCCACGGCTGGAATATGCATCACCAGCTTCCCTTAAAGGAGGATTCAGATTGATTACGGCATTAAAGTCTTCTATCGCACGATCATACAGCCCTTTGAAAATGAATGCCGCTCCGCGAGTAAGATACGCATCCGAATAATCAGGCTTCAGAGAAATAGCCACATTAAGGTCCTCTATGGCATGATCGCACTGTCCCATTGCAATAAATGCATAGCCTCTGATGGCATAAGCGTTCGGATAATCAGGTTTTAGAGAAATAGCGGCATTGGCGTCCTCTATCGCACGATTAAACAGCCCCATTTCACTGAATACTGCTCCGCGATTATTATAGGCAACGGGGTTGCGGCGGGATTCTTCCTTAAGATCATAATTCCAGAGTTCCATGCTGTTTTTCCATATGGTAATCTGTTTCTGCGTCAGGTATGACAAGGATACAACCAGAACTATTGCAACGGCGCAATAGGTGTATTTAACCGCCTGGCCGGCATCCAGTCTGGTCCAGACCCGTCCTGATGCAATGCCTATGAGGAGAAA
>WNGR01000070.1_pt1 | contig 96458 bp, 97 predicted proteins | sample 5407581 | NCBI WGS metagenome assembly WNGR01 (sample SAMN13153383, study PRJNA577476) | soil metagenome | isolation source: 80 cm soil or saprolite under Garry oak tree replicate 2 | place: USA:California | collected 2016-06-15
TGACCCCATCCGAAAGCATCCTGGCCGAACCGCCGGTAACCGTGGTGGATAAAGTAGCCGACAAGCGCGGCACCCGCAAGGTGGCCGAAGAATACCTGAAATACCTGTATACCGACGAAGGGCAGAAGATCGCCGCCAAGCACTACTATCGGCCGATCAACCCCAAAATTCCGACCAAGCTTGCAAAGGTGAAGCTGTACACAATCGACAAGGCCTTCGGCGGCTGGCAAAAAGCGCAAAAAACGCACTTTGCCGATGGCGGTACGTTCGACCAGATATATGCGCCTGTAAAATAATCAGGCAGCGGGGCGGTTCACCGCCCCGCATCTTCAAAACCGTCAGCCGCACCAGAGGAAGTACACATGAAACTTTTCAAGCGCCATAACAACGTCCTGCCGGGCTTCGGACAGACTCTGGGCTTCACGGTCTTCTACCTGAGTGTAATCGTACTGATTCCCCTCTCGGCTCTGGTCTTCAGGACGGCCGGATTGACCTGGGGCGAGTTTGTCAGCACCGTCACCGCTCCAAGGGTGCTGGCCTCATACAAAGTGACCTTTGGCGCGGCCATGATTGCGGCGGTGATCAACTCGATCTTCGGTGTACCGGTGGCATGGGTGCTGGTCAGGTACCGCTTTCCCGGCCGGAGGATTGTCGATGCCCTGGTGGATCTTCCATTTGCTCTGCCCACCGCAGTGGCAGGTATCACCCTGGCGACGATCTACTCACCCAATGGCTGGGTGGGGCGTTTTCTGGAGCCGCACGGTATAAAGGTCGCCTTTACCCCGCTTGGCATAATACTGGCCATGACCTTCATTGGGCTACCTTTCGTGGTGCGCACCGTGCAGCCGGTGATAGAAGAGATCGAGGTGGAGTTGGAGGAGGCCGCTGTCTGCCTTGGGGCCAGCCGCTGGCAGACCCTGCAGCGGGTAATCTTTCCGGTGCTCCTTCCATCCATCCTGACCGGATTTGCCCTGTCATTCGCCCGCGCCGTCGGAGAATACGGCTCAATCATATTCATTGCCGGCAATATGCCGATGGTCTCTGAAATTACTCCGCTGCTGATTATCACCAAGCTTGAACAGTTCGACTATCGCGGCGCCACGGCCATCGCCTGCGTGATGCTGCTGACATCTTTTTTCATGCTTCTGGTCATCAACCTTCTGCAAAAATGGAGCAGAAGGTATGCGGAATAACGGAGAATAACCATGTCACCCCCCCTAATCATCAAAAACACAAAAGACAGAGCCCAGACCGAGCCGGCTGTAGTGCGTTGGGTACTGATCGCTGTCGCCCTGGTTTTTCTGACCCTGTTTCTGCTGCTGCCGCTGGCAGCGGTCTTCAGCCAGGCCTTTGAGAAGGGCCTTTCGGTATACCTGGATGCTCTAAAGGAGTCTGATACCCTGTCATCAATCAGGCTGACACTCATAACCGCCGCCGTCACCGTACCGCTCAATCTCTTCTTTGGTGTGACCGCGGCCTGGGCCATCGCAAAATTCACCTTTCCGGGCAAGAACCTTCTGATCACCCTGATTGACCTGCCGTTTTCGGTCTCGCCGGTCATCTCCGGTCTGATATACGTCCTGATCTTCGGCCTGCAGGGGTGGTTCGGCCCCTGGCTGCAGGAGCACGACATCAAGATCATCTTTGCCGTGCCGGGGATCATCCTGGCCACGATCTTCGTGACGTTCCCCTTCGTGGCCCGCGAACTGATCCCGCTGATGGAGGCGCAGGGAAAGGAAGAGGAGGAGGCGGCCCTGGTACTCGGCGCCACCGGCCTGCAGACCTTCTTTCGCGTGACCCTGCCCAACATCAAATGGGGCATCATCTACGGCGTGATACTCTGCAACGCCCGCGCCATGGGGGAGTTCGGCGCGGTGTCGGTCGTCTCCGGCCATATCCGCGGCATGACCAACACCGTGCCGCTGCACGTGGAGATCCTCTACAACGAATACAACTACACCGCCGCCTTTGCCGTCGCATCGCTCCTGGCCTTTCTGGCGCTGATTACCTTGGTAGTAAAGACAATAGCCGAATGGAAAGTACGGCAGGCAGTGGACATTAACTAACGACAGGAATTGTTACCATGAGCATTGAAGTTGAAAACATAAGCAGGCAGTTCGGTACCTTCAACGCCCTGAAGGATATAAACTTATCCATTCCTTCTGGGGAGTTGGTGGCGCTGCTGGGGCCATCCGGTTCCGGAAAGACCACTTTGTTGAGAATCATTGCCGGGCTCGAAACTCCTGACAGCGGTCGGATCCTGTTTAACGGCGAAGATACGACGCTGAGCCATGTGCGTGAACGCAAGGTAGGCTTCGTTTTCCAGCACTATGCACTTTTTAAGCATATGACCGTCTTCGACAACGTGGCCTTCGGCCTTAATGTCCGACCGAAGGGTGCCCGCCCCTCCAAAAGGGAGATCAGAGACAAGGTGACCGATCTGCTGCGCCTGGTTCAGCTGGAAGGGATGGCCAAACGCTACCCGGCCCAGCTTTCCGGGGGGCAGCGCCAGCGCATCGCCCTGGCCAGAGCCCTGGCGGTCGAGCCGCAAGTGCTGCTGCTGGACGAACCGTTCGGAGCCCTGGATGCCCAGGTGCGGGCCGAACTCCGCCGCTGGCTGCGCAAGCTGCATGACGAGATTCACGTTACCAGCGTCTTCGTGACTCACGATCAGGAAGAAGCGTTGGAAGTCGCCGACCGGATCGTGGTCATGAACAAGGGGAGGATTGAACAGTCCGGTACCCCGGACCAGGTCTATGAACACCCGGCCAATCCGTTCGTGCTCAACTTTTTGGGCAACGTCAACCTGTTTCACGGACGCCTGCATCAAGCCGGTGAGCAGCATGCGGCAGATGAAAATGCCGTGTCATACGTTCGTTCCCATGACATCGAGATCGAACGGAGCCGGCAGGACTCAACCGCCCTGAAGGCCGAGGTCAAGCACATCCAAAAACTGGGACCGGCGGTACGGGTCACGCTGGCTATTGCTGGAAACGGCGAATTCATAGAAGCGGAGCTGACAAGGGGCGTATTCCAGAATCTTAGGCTGCAGCAGGGAGAGCAGGTGTATGTGCGGCCGCGTCAGGTGAGAGTGTTCGTTGAGGATTACCAGATATGATTCTCTCCACTGACGAAGGGGGAGGGGAAAATATGTTTAAATCAAATAAGCATAAACGTGTAGTGATAGCAATGAGCGGCGGCGTCGATTCCTCTGTCAGTGCGGCTCTGTTGAAAGAGCAAGGCTACGAAGTAACTGGCGTGTCACTGCAGCTATATGATCCTGTGCTGAAGGAACCAGGGTGCCGGGTTAAAACCTGTTGTTCGCTTGATGATGTCATAGATGCCGGACGCGTGGCAAAAAAACTTGGAATCCCTTTCGAAATAATCGATATGCGTGCCGAGTTCAAAGAGCAGGTAATTGATTATTTCATCTCTGAGTACGCGGCTGGCCGTACTCCCAATCCCTGCATTCGCTGCAACGATCTGATTAAATTCGAACTGCTGTTGAAAAAGGCAATAGAAATGGGTGCCGACTTGCTGGCAACCGGCCATTATGCCCGCATATCTGAAGTCGATAATGGCTGGAAATGCCTACTGAAAGGTCTAGATTCCGCCAAGGATCAATCCTACTTTCTCTTTACTCTGTCTCAGGAACAGCTTCAGCATGTCGTTTTCCCAGTCGGTGAGATTGAAAAGTCCAGCGTCAGGAAACTCGCATCTGAATACGCGCTCCCGGTGGCGCAAAAGCATGAAAGCCAGGAGATCTGCTTCATTCCTGACAATGATTACGTGAAATTTTTGGAGACCCATGGTGTAGCGCAGAAACCTGGTGAAATCGTAACGTGCGATGGTACCGTTGTCGGCCATCATTCCGGATTGCACCGCTATACGGTCGGACAGCGCAAGGGGTTGGGGGTTGCCTGGAAACATCCGCTGCACGTACAAGCCTTAGATACAGTAAAGAACCAGGTTGTGGTGGGCGAGCGGGGAGAATTGGAAACATCAACGCTGACTGCGGCTCGTGCAATCTGGTGTCTGGCTCCGACAGCGACTGAGTTTCGCGCAGCATGTCGAATTCGCTATCGACACGAGCCGGCATCGTGCAAGGTCGTGATGCAGGGGGACAGTCAATTCACGGTTTATTTTGACACTCCCCAATCTGCCGTTGCTCCCGGCCAGGCCGCCGTGCTATATGATGGTGAGCGGGTATTGGGTGGTGGATGGATTGATTAGGAAGGTCGTCATGATAATTGGCCCTCAACTGGTACTTTATTATCTGTACTTAAATGAAGCAAGATGAACCATATCCCTCGCCGATATAATGCTGTGCTTCGGCAGCCTCACGCACGGACGTTTAATTTGCTGACTAAAATTGAAGCGTCCAAAAAGATTAAAATTACAGATACATACCTTCAGGAAGTCATTTATCCTGAACAAGAATTCTTGATTGAATAATTTGTAAGAGGAAAGCCATGCTTGAACAATCTTTTGAAATAACACCACGGCCAATGACCAAGGGCAGGCTTATCGAACGTATCCATAATCTCGGTTACAACGTCAAGGAATCCTCTGAGATGTTGGAAGCGGTCATAAGCATCGTCAAGGGCACACTGAAGACTGGGGAGACTGTCAAGCTGGCTGGGTTTGGGTCCTTCATCGTTAAACATAAAAATACTCGCCGTGGTCGCAATCCTAATACAGGTGAAACAATTACCCTCGATGGCCGTAGGGTAGTCACTTTCAAAACTTCATCTATTCTTCGAGAAGCAATAAATAAGCAGCAGTAGGGCGGTATATGAAGATTTCAGAGCTGACAAGTCGAGACATTTTTGATGCAATTGCTGTTGGAATGTAAACTGTTATGGCCAGCTAAGTTAAATTGACTTCCTTGTCCGTATATTCGACCTTCAAAATCTCCCTCGACGGATAGCCGTTTTAACAATGCAACAGGAAACATTTGGCAACATAAGGTCTTTGATTCTATTGAAGGAATAAACTCGGCTGACAATCTTTCTGCAATATGCTATGTCTAGTCCGTACAGGTGGGGGAGCGCCCTGACCGGAATAACGAACGAGGAGAAGCTATGACAAAAACAGAGTTTGTTGCAAAAGTAGCCGAGGAATTGGATGTCCCTAAAACAGTAGCAGCTGAAACAGTTGATGCGTTTTTGAAGGTCACAGCCGACTTACTGAAAGCTGGCGACAAGGTGACTTTCCCGGGTTTTGGCACATTTGAGGTAGCGTTGCGTGCAGAACGTAAAGGACGCAATCCACAGACCGGCGCTGAAATAAATATTGCCGCATCCAAAAGCGGAAAGTTTTCCGCAGGGAAGAACCTGAAGAACCTGTAGCAACGTACCGTCGCATGCTGTGCTAATAAAAGCCAGGCCGAACAGTCTGGTTTTTTTATTACATATTTATGGATTGATTGAGGGAGGGTAGGAGAGGTTTATGACATTGACCAATGGCTCGCCAAAATGATACTTTGAAAGCCGCAAATTGAGTTAGCCTTGGGTTAAAAATCAACCTGTTTCTACCTATATCCTACCTAAACAGCAAGTTCATATATATATCTTTTGTATAACAGTACGTTGCGCATGATGTATTAGTATGATTATTACCTTTCCAAGAGTCATCATACGGCAGGCTGCAGGTAGATTGCTGCGGAAATCAACTCCAATTCGGAATTGGATAATAAAGGAGAAATGAACATGGCCAAGCCGAATTATTCATTTGAAAAGCGCAAAAAAGAACTGGAACGCCTGAAGAAGAAGGAAGAAAAGAAAGCCCGCAAGGGTGAGCAAAATGCTGACGGGACTGAAATAACTGAAGATGCCGAGGAACCGCAAGCTGCAGTCGAAGAAGCATGAATCGGTTCGGCCTGAGATGAATAGTGGCGGATAAGTCTGATGTGAGGCTGCTGCTGATTTGAAAAAATTGAATAGATTAAAGAAACGGCGCCACCCTTCCTTGCCACAGGAAGGGTGGCGCCGTTTTTATACCTTCTCGGTTGCTTTTACACCAGCCTGTTCGCTTGCCGGTTTCGTATTCCTTTTGCGGCGGCGTGGTTTTTGTTTTGCCTTCTCTTCAGTAGAAGAATCGGCTGCCGCCGGCCTGGCAGCTGCCGTGGTTGTCCTTTTCTGAGGGCTTGCCGCAGGCCGCCTGCTTTTGTCACTCCCCCGACCGGCACCCGGCTTGTCCCGTTTCAGATCCTGAACCCGTTTTGGCCTTGGCGTTCGCACGTAATCGAGAACATACAGGGAATCATCGGCCCATTCGGTCGGAATCTTGGTTTTTATATACTCTTCAATCGCCTCCAGAAAAAAGGCGCCATCCTCATCCGCCAGAGAAATAGCCTTTCCTTCGGCTCCGGCACGGGCGGTACGTCCGATACGATGGACATAATCCTCGCAATCCTGCGGTAGATCATAATTTATTACGTGGGAAACACCGTCAATATGCAGTCCTCGCGATGCGACATCGGTAGCAATCAGGATCGGGAGAGTGCCGTCTTTGAAGTTGTCGAGGATTTTCATCCGTTTGCGCTGTTCAACGTCTCCCGATATAACCTTGCAGGGAAAATTGTTCGCATTCAGGAGGTTATGAAGATGTTCCGCTTCGCGCTTGGTGTTGATGAATATCATGGTGCGTGCCATGCCTTCGCGCCGCAAAAGCCCCAGCAAAAGAGAAAATTTCTCTTTACGGGAGCAGTGAAACAGAAGCTGCTCCACCCGTTCAGCGGTCATGGATTCAGGTGTTACCGAAACCCTGGTCGGAGAGTTCATGAACTCGTATGCCAACTCCATGACACGGGGGTTAAGGGTCGCTGAAAACATCATGTTCTGGCGCTTTTCAAACGGAGGCAGTTTACGGAGGATAAAACGCAGATCGGCAATGAAACCGAGGTCGAACATGCGGTCTGCTTCATCAATCACCAGCACCTCAATATCTTTCAGGCTGTAGATTTTCTGTTTGAGATAGTCGATCAGCCGCCCCGGAGTACCGACTATGATATCGGCGCCATCCAGAAGTGCGTTCTTCTGTTTCATGTAATCCACGCCGCCATAAATTGCCTGGACGGCGAAACCGCAATGAGCTCCCAGCTGTTTTGCATCCGCATCGATTTGAACAACCAGTTCACGGGTCGGCGCCAGAATCAGGGCGCGTGGCCGGCCGGCCGGGTGTTCGTTTGCCAGCAGCCGGGTAAAAAGAGAAATTAAAAAGGCGGCTGTTTTGCCGGTTCCGGTTTGTGCCTGACCGGCAATGTCTGTTCCAGTAAGCGTAATCGGCAGAGTTTGTTCCTGAATGGGAGTGCAGGTTGTAAAACCGGTTTCAGCAATGCCCCGAAGCACCTGACCGGGAATTGGAAGTTCATCAAAGCGCATATCATTTCCTTTGCTGCATGTTTTAGGTTTGGTTCATATACCATATACCGTGCCGCCCCGTCTGGCAATCTAAACATGAGGAGTTGCGACCTTCAAAACACCATGAATCCTGCCAGAAATGCTTTGACAAACCGGAAGCCGTTCCTTTAGTATGTCTCGAATTTCCTAAAGGACTCCATAAATGCAGGCAGCGCTCAATATAATCGGTGACGATCTCAAACTGGTTGAACAACAGTTCCGTAAAGATCTGCAATCAGATGTTCCCCTGATTCGCAAGGTCGGGGAGTATGTCCTCTCCAGCGGCGGCAAACGTGTTCGCCCGGCGCTGCTCCTGCTTGCCGCCCGTTTATGCGGCTATACTGCCGACAAGGCTGTTCCGTTGGCGAGCGTCGTAGAGTTCATTCACACGGCCACCTTGCTGCACGATGATGTTGTCGACAGCGCTTCTCTGCGACGTGGCATTGCTTCGGCAAATACCCTGTGGGGAAATGAAGCCTCGGTGCTGGTGGGCGATTTTCTGTTTTCCAAGTCATTTTTGCTCATGGTAAACGTCGGTAGTCTGGATATCCTGCGGGTTCTTTCCGATGCAACGACAGTAATCGCCGAGGGTGAGGTCATGCAGCTTCTCTGCACCGGCGAACTCGATCTGACCGAAGAACGTTATATAGATGTCGTCCGGGCCAAAACCGCCATTCTGATGTCTGCCGCCTGCGAATCCGGAGCAATCCTTGGCGCCGTACCACAGCGCCAGCGGCAGGCATTGGCTGATTTCGGCATGGATCTCGGCATTGCATTCCAATTGATGGATGATATTCTTGACTATGTTGCCACCGAGGAAGAGTTCGGCAAGAGCATCGGCCACGATCTCGAAGAGGGCAAAATCACGCTGCCGCTGATCTACACGCTACGGCACTGCAGCGATTCCGAACGTACCTTGATTGCTGCCGTTGTTGAGCAGGATGAAATGTCGTTGGACGACTTCCGAGCTGTTTCCGGTTTCGTCAAAAAACACGGCGGCATTGCCTATACCATCGACGCCGCCAGATTCTATATAAAACGCTGTAAGAGCCATCTGGAACAGTTTGCGCCATCACCGGTTCGTGAGGCTCTGCTCAGCCTGTCTGAATATGTTGTAACGCGCAGCAAGTAGGTCACTCTTCAGTCCGGTCGCTTCTTTCTTGCCCTTATTTCGAATAACCGGAGGTTTCATGAAACGGATTATCTTCCTGTTCATTGCGTGCCTGTCCCTATCCATGACCGCCTGCTCCAAGACGGATACCGCCAATAAAAGTGCTGTCGTGAAGGAAATGACTCCTGCTCCGGACGTTTCCGTTATGTCGCTGGCCAATGGGAAAACCCTGAAATTATCCGATCTGCGGGGCAAAGTGGTTCTGCTTAATTTCTGGGCGACCTGGTGCCCCCCCTGCCGTGAAGAGATTCCATCCATGATGAAGCTCAACAGGAATATGGCAGGTAAAACGTTTGAGATGGTGGCAATTTCAGTTGATGAGGGGGGCAAGCCGGCCATTGAATCGTTTTTTAAAGAGTCCGGCTATTCACTGCCGGCATATATTGATCCAAGCGGTGCTTCAATGAAAACTTATGGAATTACCGGGGTTCCTGAATCGTTCATAATCGACAAACAGGGCGTTCTGGTTAAAAAAGTTATCGGCGGGTTCGCCTGGGATTCTCCTGAAACGGCCTCTTTTCTGGAAGGGTTGATGAAACAGTGAACCCCATGATCAGTCATGAAGTAACCTACATCGGGGCTTTTGTTGCCGGCCTGCTGTCGTTTCTTTCGCCGTGCGTGCTTCCGCTGATCCCGTCCTATATCACTTACATCACCGGCATCTCCTTTGCCGACCTGCAGGCAGAGCACCCTTCGCATATAATCCGTCAAAAAACAATTCTACATTCATTATCTTTTATCTTCGGTTTTACAATCGTTTTCGTCCTGCTGGGGGCCTCCGCGACATATATCGGATCGTTTCTGAGTGAGAATGCTATCGTCATCAGAAAAGTTGGTGGCGCTCTTCTGGTGATTCTCGGCATCCATGTGACCGGCCTGATGCCCCTCAGATTTCTTCTCGGCGATAAAAGAATTTCAATCAAGCATAAACCGGCAGGGTATGTCGGGAGTTTTCTGGTCGGCATCGCGTTCGCCGCCGGATGGACCCCCTGCATCGGACCGATACTTGCCGCCATACTGGCAGTAGCGGCAACCGAGGAAAGCGTGTATCAGGGGATTTTGCTGCTGTTGGTCTATTCCCTGGGATTGGGCGTGCCGTTCCTGCTGTCGGCGCTCGCCATGCATCGCTTTCTGACGGTGTTCAACCGCTTCAAAAAATACATCCGCGTATTTGAGGTTATCACCGGAATCTTTCTAATCGTGATCGGTGTGCTGATCTATTCCAACTGGCTTTCCAAGCTATCCAATTATATGACTTTCTTTTACAAGTGGTTCGAGTGAAAGCTCATCGCGCTCCACATTCAATACAACTGACAGTTTCGCAACTGGTTGTAACCGAGGCATTTTATGCCGGCATCCTGGAGTTGCCGGTACGCCGTTCGTTTACATCGAAAGGTGCGCCTGATCACCTGGTAATCGACATGGACGGCATGGCGATCGTTTTCGTGGAGGAGGCCGATGTCATCAAGGCCCATCCGGTGCTGGAACCGCGGTTCAGCATGTTCCCGCGCGGCATCGGCGTTACGCTCCATTTCGAAGTCACCGAGATAGAGGATGTACGCGACGCAATCATGGAAGAGGGGCTTGAAATTCTCTACCCGCTGGATATCAAGCCGTATGGCGTCAAGGAAATGTGGTGTTTTGATCCGGATGGCTACCTGATAGTCCTCGATGAATCGATGCCGGTAAAAACGAAGGTCGGGCAGTAGGAGCGCGAAAGTGTCGTAAAAGCTGACAATAATTGTCACCGCAAACTGCCGGAATTGGGGCGCGACGTGGATGACCGTCAAGAGCAAGTTTTGTTTTGTTATTAAATTACGGCATGTTGCAAAAGCAGTTGATCTTGGCCCCGATATTGCTCATTAATGATGGTAACTCACAACCAAGCTCTGATTTTTCGGAGCACAAACCCCATGAAAGGAGAAACAAGTATGTTAAACAAGCTCAGAAGCAACAAAGGCTTTACCCTCATCGAGCTGCTGATCGTTGTCGCGATCATCGGCATCCTGGCAGCCATCGCCATCCCGCAGTTCTCGGCCTATCGTGAGAAGGCATTCAACTCCGCTTCCAACTCGGATATCAAAAACTGGAAGACCGGCCTGGAAGCATATAAAGCAGATACACAGACATATCCTGCTTTTTATGATACTCACTAATAAAATAACTCGAGCTTAATACCATGGAGGATACTATGAAAAAAATTATGATTTTGACATCGTTGTTGCTTTCGTTCGCGGGCACTGCCTTTGCTACTGCTTTAGATACAAATGTTCTCACTGCCGAGACTGGGGGGGTAGGGATTTTTGGTGGTTCAACGGCTGCCAATGCACTCGCCGCAACAGGCCCGCTGATCAGGTTGTCAAACAAGGTTGTTGGTCTTGTGAATTTTGACAAAAGTGGTCAAGGTACAACTGGTACTAGTACAGGCTATTCGATATTCACCAAGCATTATGGCGGCTCAAAACTGTTTGGCACCGGATTCGATACGACCAATATGTATTACAAAATTGTTCCTGCCTTGCCGATGAGAGACGCCGCCGTAGCTGGTGTGTCTATTAGTAAATCTGAAGCAACTGATAAATGGGCTGCTACAGATATGGTTACTGTATTTACTTCTTCTCTCGCCTGGTCTTCCTTTTAAAGCTGTTAAAGGTTGATTGATATCGGAAAAGCGGGATGTTTCGGCATCCCGCTTTTTTTCGTCTATGTACCTGGCTTTTTTAAGTGTAATCTTTTGACAGGGATATATATTATGAGTAACCATGAGCGGACGATGAATTATGGAAGTAAGGAGGTCAATGAGACATGTGGGCAATTATTGGTATTACCCTGAAAGGGATCTTCCGCGATCGTGTATTTCAGGGAATTATGGTGACAGCGTGTTCATTCCTGATGATTCCAGCCACAGCTTCTCTTTCCATGCGTCAGGTAACCGAACTTTCCCTGACGTTGTCCCTTTCCCTGATTTCGTTCATTTTGTTGCTGCTGGCGGTGTTTCTGGGCGGAACTTCGCTCTGGAAAGATATTGACCGGCGCTACACATTCAGCGTTCTTGGTCTGCCTATTTCCAGGCAGAGCTATATGGTCGGTCGCTTCGGTGGCGTTGCCCTTTTTGTTGTTCTGACCTCATTGGTGCTGGGCTTGGCAGCTTTTGTGGTGGTACTAATTTCATCCACCATATATCCTTCTGAAAGGCCGATTGTCTGGACAAGTATGGCACTTTGCATCATGTTTGATGCCTTAAAATATATCCTGCTGATTGCGGTTGCTTTCCTCTTTTCCACGGTAAGTACATCTTTTTTTCTGCCGATCTTTGGCACCATTGCTACTTTTCTGGCGGGCGGAATTACACAACAGGTCTACGAATTTGTTCATTCTCCGGCAGCCAATAATCTTTCTCCTCTCGTTAAACAACTTGCGACCGCTCTTTACTACGTTCTTCCGAACTTTGGAGCCTTTGATCTCAAGGTCATTGCAATATATGGTCTGCCGCTTCATTCCCATGGTCTGTTACTAACAGTCGCCTATTTTGTCGTGTACGTCGGGCTTCTGTTATCCATTGCGGCGGCCGTCTTTGCCCGGCGAGAGATGAGATAAGCCATGATAAGGACAGCCTCATGCGGAGTTGTATGCCTGGTTATGTATCTGCTGTTGATTCTCCCCTTCACTGCATATCTAAAAAACAAGCCATTTGTGGAAAAACTCGGCTATGTCCCAACGGTGAGTGTACTTAAAAGTTTAGTTGCCGATCAAAAAGAGCTGGTTGGAGCGACATTGGTGCTGAAGGTCATGATGTACTTCGGCGGACTGTTCGAGAAGGGGGAAAACCAGCTTTCCGCCCCCCCCGATTACTTGAATATGTCGAGGCTCCTGCATGGGGCGGTGAAGCTTGATCCTTACAACATGGATGCATATTATTTTGCCCAGTCGTTCCTTACCTGGGATGTCAAGCAGTTCAAAGTAGCCAATGAACTACTTGATTACGGAATGAAGTATCGTACCTGGGATTGGTATCTCCCCTTTTTTGCCGGATTCAATAGCGCGTACTTTCTGCACGATTATAAGAAGGCTGCTGATTACTATAAGCGTGCGGGAGATTTAAGCGGCTCTGATCTGCATATAGGGCTGGCTAGTCGTTACATGCAGGAATCCGGTCAGACAGAGCTGGCAATCGATTATCTTTCAGCAATGGCAAAAGGCGAGAGAAATCCGGCCTTGAAGAAAACCTATCAAATACGCCTGACTGCGTTCAAGGAAGTGCGGCGAATTGAGACGGCGCGTGATCGTTTTCGGGAATTACGCGGGTCAATGCCTATAACTATAGAGCAATTGTCTGGTGCCGGGCTTCTGGCTCCAATTCCTGTCGATCCTTATGGCGGGCGGTTTTATCTTGAACCGGATGGAACGGTTGCTACAACCAGCAAGTTTTCTTTTGCCGAAGTAAAGAGTAGAAGTCTAAAAAAAGCAGGAGAGTCCGAATGAACGCCATTGAGATCACTGGATTGAGTAAGCAGTTTACCGGCAAGCGAATGACAAGGGTCGATGCTCTGAAGGATCTCAATCTCACCATTGCAGCGGGTGAAGTGTTTGGTTTTCTGGGGCCGAACGGTGCAGGGAAAAGCACTACTATCAAATTATTGATGGGACTTTTGCGGCCGACCTCCGGTGCGGCGCGTATTATGGGCCTGGATTCCAGTCAAGCGGGGTCCCGTAGCAGCGTTGGCTTTCTTCCGGAAAATCCGGCCTTCTACGATTATCTGAGCGCTGAGGAATATATTGCTTTTGTCGGATCACAATTCAGGATGGAGAGTGCACTTCTTGCGAAGCGTTCTGAAGAGGTGCTTGAACGGCTGGATCTATGGGAGGCTCGTAAGCGTCCGATGCGGGGCTACAGCAAGGGGATGGTACAGCGGGTTGGCTTGGCGCAGGCGCTTGTTCACGATCCGGATGTGTATGTTCTGGACGAGCCGATGAGTGGACTTGATCCTATTGGGCGGGCTCTGGTCAAGGATATCATTCTGGATCTGAAGAAGCAGGGCAAGTGTGTATTTTTCAGCACTCATATCACAGATGACGTGGAGAAGGTCTGCGACCGGGTAGGGGTGATCAATAAAGGGAAAATGCTTGTTGTTGACAGTGTCGAAAATATCCTTCAGCGCGGCATAGAAGGGTATGTTGTCCATGTAATAAATGCTGACGGTACGAAAGAGGAACTCTCTCTCGGGATCAATGAGTTGCAGGCTTTTATCCAACAGTCGGTCAGAACTCGGCAGTCTATCGAGAAAATTGTCCCTCGGCGTAAGGATATGGAGGCATTCTTTCTTGAAATCGTTGCGCCTTGACAAATATCCGCTTCATCCGCTGTTTGCTCCGGTCTTTCTGGCAGCAGTTATCCTGGCGGTATATTGCCCGACGCTTAATAATGGATTCCATACCATAGATGATCCGGGCATAGTTGCCTTATATTCTTCCCACCCACCGCTGCTTGATATTCTGCTACCCGGTAGTAGCTATTACTATCGTCCAATTATTGGATTGTCTTATTATTTAGATAGCAGATTGTGGGGGATGGAGCCAAGTGTTATGCACTTGGAAAACATCCTGCTGCATATGTTAAATGCCATTTTAGTCTTCCTGATTTCCAGGAGAATTGCCGCCAATTATCCGGAACGAAGTCTGTACATTCCACTGTTAGTCGCACTTTTGTTTGCTCTTCATCCGCTGAATGTCGAGGCGATCAGCTGGATTGCCGGTAGGACCGATCCTCTGGCCGCCTTATTCGTCCTTTCAGCCTGTTACTATTGGCAGCGCTGGCTTGATGAGCCAAAATGGCAGCATGCTGTCTATAGCGCGTTTTTCTTTGTGTTGGGTGTACTGACAAAGGAAACGGCAGTGACTTTTTTGCCTGTTTCTCTACTGCTAGTCCTTGTTTGGCCTGCAGTGACTAAAAGCAGAAGGCGGATTGCGGCAGGCTGCATTGTCGTGTTGTCTGCCGTTGTTGTGGTGGTTGTATTGTCGTTTTGGAAAAGTGGCGTTATAAGCCTGGGGCGTTTTTTCGAACACAACGATTTTGATGTTGCAGGGTGGCTGCAAAATTCATTGGTTGCGTTTGGTTTCTATGTGAAAAAGCTGTTGGTACCGCTGCCGCTAAATTTTGCCATTACTGAAGTGAGTCCGTTATATGGAGTATTGGGCCTCCTGGTGCTTGTACTGCTTGCTGTTGCGCTAATAGTATTTAGTTTTGATGCACTTTTTTTTGCGGCGTCCGCCCTGATGATTCTTCCAGCATTAATAGCAGCAACAAAACAAATTTGCTGGACTCCTTTTGCCGAACGATACATGTATATGCCTAACGCTTTTCTGTGTATTGGCACAAGCTGTCTGCTGCTTTCGATCCACAAAAAACACCTGAATCGCTTGGCACCGCTGTTAATGGTTGTTTCATGCATAGCAGGTTATGTCAGTTTTCAGAGAAATTTGCTTTGGAAGGACAAGCTTGCGTTTTATCAAGACGCAGTGGCCCAGTCTCCTGGATTTGGTTCTGTATACAATGAGCTGGGGGGGGTGCTCATGCAACAACGGCAGATCGCAAAAGCGGCCGAGGCGTTTGCTATTGCCGATCGTCTCAATAAACGACCCTCCATAAGAATGCTTATTAAATCTAATATTATGGCTACTATGATTGCGAGTGGTCATTCAGTCGAGGCCAGAGATTATTTCTTTACACTCTTTGGGGATAAAAAGGCTGCTCCTGTTGATTTATTGGAGCAATTATACACTGCGGACAGAGGACGGCTTGACTCATTGAAGAAAAATGAGAAAGTCTTGTTGGCTAACGATCTGTTGGAGACACTTGATCTAATTTATCAGAAGAATCAGGACCCGTTCAGGCTTTATCAGAGTGGTCAGATGTCACTGGTCACCGGAAACACCTGCAAAGCTGCTGAGTTCTTTCACAGGTCTCATTTTGCCGCACCGGTTGATGCTCATTATAAGGCTGCTGCTAAAACTTATTTTATGAAACTGGAAGCCGGAAAATGACAGCAGCGTACCTGAACATGATACGTCCTGCCCAATGGCTGAAGAATCTGATGCTTTTCTTCCCGCCATTTCTGGCCGGTCAGATGCTGTTGCCAGGAATAGTCGCTAGAGGGGCGGTGCCTTTCGGCGCTTTTTGTCTGGTCTCAAGTGCCGGATATATTTTCAATGATCTCCTTGACCGTAACAGGGACGTTCATCACCCTCGAAAATGCTTGCGGCCGATACCATCCGGTGCTGTCAGTTTAACCGGCGCTAGCATACTTTCTGCTCTTCTGCTTATCAGCGGGCTGGTGCTGGCAGGTCTGATATCTTCTCGTCTGCTATTGTTGTTGACAGGGTACGCGGCCATTACCACTTCTTATTCCCTGCTGTTGAAAGATTTTCCGGTCGTTGATCTCTTCTGCATTTCAGCCGGTTTCCTGATCCGTCTTCAGGCCGGTGGTGAGCTGTTTCGTGTGCCGATATCCCCCTGGTTGTTTTTAACCGTGTTTTTACTGGCAGTTTTTCTAAGTACCGGGAAGCGTTTAAGTGAGTCGCGCTCTCTGGGAAATATGGCGGGTGCGTACCGTGTAAGTCTGACACACTATCCACCCGGCTTTCTGGATGGGACGATGTATATGACAGGCGGGGCAGTGCTGCTTACATATGCCATGTACACACTGAACAGGCAAACGCTCATTTACAGCGTACCGCTTTGCCTATTCGGATTGCTTCGCTACATGCTTAGGGTGAGCTCAGGTAAGGGCGGGGATCCGACCGAATCACTGCTGAAGGATTGGGTACTTTTGATGGTTGGTGTATCGTGGGTGCTGATGGTGGCGTGGAGCATCTACTCGTGAACCGGGTCGCCATTATACTGCTCAACTGGAACGGCTGGCGGGATACCGTTGAATGTCTGGATAGCCTGCTGCTCCTGAAATATCCGAATTACCGGATCGTCATCTGTGACAATGGCTCCAGTGATGACTCGTTACACCAGATTAGAAGCTGGGCGTGTTGTAACGAAATAAGTTTCGCCGAATACGCGCGGACTGAGGCTGAGGCGGGTGGTTCGCTGGCAGATGATCCCTTGTTGGTATTAATCCGTAACTATGAAAACCTGGGCTTCGCAGGGGGCAACAACGTTGGATTGCGTTATGCAATGGCGCGGGATGATGCGGACTGTTGCTGGCTTTTAAACAATGATACGGTGGTAGAGCCGGATGCTTTAACCCATCTGGTAGTCCGGATGCAGCAACAGCCTGACATTGGGATATGTGGTTCCACCATCCGGCTTTACCATGACCGTCAACGGGTTCAGGCTCTGGGTGGTGGTCACTATTGCCGTTGGATCGGACTCCCCTGGCACTATGGACGTTTCAGCAACTGGGGAAAAACGATTAACACAGGGCGAGCTGAGATGTGGATGAATTATGTTGAAGGGGCTTCGATGCTCGTATCTCGGTCGTTACTTGATGAGGTTGGTCTGCTGTGTGAAGACTATTTTCTGTATTTTGAGGAGACTGACTGGGCGATCCGGGCCAAAGGGCATTTTCAGCTGGCGTATGCTCCTAAGAGCATCGTGTATCACAAGGTTGGCGGTAGTATCGGCACGAGCAGCAATCCGGTAAAGAAAAGCTACACTTGTGACTATTGCAACATCCGCAACCGCCTGTTTTTTACCCGACGCTTCTATCCGTCAGCATTGCCGACAGTCTGGCTTGTGATTTTCGGTGCGCTTTTGCTGCGCCTTTGTATGGGGAGATTCGATAGAGTCAGAATGATTTTCCGGTTATTGTGCGGAAGTATCGACCGACCGCAGGACATGACTCCTGGGTACTTAACAAGGACATGAGTGGCAATAGCAGGATATCTATTATTACGGTGGTCAAGAATGGTGCATGCTGTCTTGAGGAGACTATACTCAGCGTCATTGAGAAAAAGGCTTCAGTCGGGATTGACTACATCGTTATTGACGGCGGCTCAACAGACGGTACAACTGATATCATCAGAAAATATGCCGACCAAATTTCATTTTGGGTAAGTGAACCGGACAACGGCATCTATGATGCCATGAACAAAGCGTGGGCGGTCGCCGAGGATAACAGTTTTATTTTGTTTCTTGGAGCTGGCGACAGGCTCATTTCTCTTCCCGAGACCATGAACAGTTTTAGTCAGAGCGATGTGGTGTACGGTTCCGTCCGGATGGGCGAAAATACAGTCTTCAATGCCAGGGCGGATTTCCATTTGAAGCTGTACAATTCGCTTCATCATCAGGCGCTCCTGGTAAACAAGGCGCTTCACCCGGGTCCTCCGTTCAACTGTCGTTACCGGATATACGCTGACTTCGATTTTAATCAACGGCTCAAGAAATGCGGGGCACATTTTGTTTATTCGCCGAATTTCATCGGGTATGCTCGCCCCGGCGGTGTAAGTGACCAGCGCCGTCTTTCAGAATCCTTGCGTATTATTTCAAATAATTTCGGCTTTTTGTGGTCAGTCCTGGCTCTTTCAGGTTATTATACTATGAAATTATTTCCTTTTTTGAAGCGGTTACGACCGTTTCAGGAAGCATATAGAAAGAAATCATGATCAGAAAAGAGACGGCACAACTGGAACTGCTAATCGAACCGAATCGTCCTGCACTTCATTATTGGCGTGATGTCTGGAGCTATCGGGAACTGCTATGGTTTCTAGTCTGGAGGGATATTCTTGTTCGCTACAAGCAGACGGCGATCGGTGTTGCCTGGAGCGTCATACGACCGCTTGTAACAATGCTTGCCTTTACAGTCGTTTTTGGTTTACTGGCCAAACTGCCGTCCAACGGAGTGCCGTACCCGTTGCTGGTCTTTGCGGCCATGCTGCCTTGGAATTTTTTTGCCAATGCACTTTCGGAAAGTTCCAGTTCTCTGATTGGTAATGCCAACCTGCTAACCAAAGTATATTTCCCCCGCATTATTATTCCTGTCAGCAGCATCGTTGCCAGTATGATCGATTTTGCAATCTCGCTGGTAATTATGACGGGCATCATGCTCTGGTACAGTTATCAGCCTGATTGGAGAGTCGTTACGTTGCCTCTGTTTCTGCTGCTGGCATTTCTTCCTGTGGCCGGTGCTGGCCTCTGGTTTTCAGCTCTAAATGTCAAATACCGTGATTTCCGTTATGTAGTTCCGTTTATGTTACAGTTTGGCCTGTATGTTTCGCCGGTCGGTTTTGCCAGCAGCATTGTTCCTGAAAAGTGGCGTTTACTGTATGCACTTAACCCCATGGTTGGAGTGATTGATGGTTTCAGGTGGGCTCTGCTTAATGGCTCTGTTGAGTTGAACTTTCCGGGAATGGCGCTTTCAACGGCTCTATCGTTGGTGCTGTTAATGACAGGACTCTGGTTTTTTAGAAAATCTGAGCGTATACTGGCTGACGTAATATAGCCAAGTTTACGGAGAATCAGTATGTGTGTGCGAACGGAACTTCAATTTCTGCAAGAAAGTCTTCAGCATAAACTTTCAGGTCTTAAAGTTCAGATTGAGAAAATCATTCTGTTTGAAATCAAAGCAGAAGAAGTTATCTATTAATGTCCACAGTAATAACTGTCAAAAACCTGGCCAAAAGATACACCCTGTATCACCAGCAGCGCGAGGAGTGTTCATCTCTGCGCGAAGTTATCACAAATAGCTTTCTGTCTGCAGGTAAAAAGATCCTTTCACCCTTCACTCTTCGACCTTCACAAAAAGTTCTTTCCCCAGCCTCCCAGGAAGATTTCTGGGCTTTGAAAGACGTTTCATTTGAAGTAAAACAGGGCGACCGGATTGGTATTATCGGCCGCAACGGAGCAGGAAAGTCGACTTTACTTAAGATTCTTTCCCGTATTACCGAGCCTACAACCGGCAGCATCAGAATCAAGGGCAGAGTCGCAAGCCTTCTTGAGGTTGGAACCGGCTTTCATCCTGAGTTGACCGGAAGGGAGAATATTTTTCTGAATGGTGCTATTCTTGGGATGCATCGGGAAGAGATTCGGCGGAAGTTTGACGAAATAGTTGATTTTGCGGAGATCGAGAAGTTTTTAGATACACCGGTAAAGCGATATTCTTCAGGAATGTATGTTCGCCTGGCCTTTGCGGTAGCGGCACATCTGGAACCGGAGATTTTGATTGTTGATGAAGTGCTGGCTGTGGGGGATGCGCAGTTTCAGAAAAAGTGTTTGGGAAAGATGGAAAATGTCGGGAAGGAAGGGCGAACGGTTTTGTTTGTGAGTCATAACATGAGTGCTATCAAAAGCCTTTGTAATGTTGGGCTCCTTCTTGAAGGTGGTGAATTAAAATCGTTTGGTATTGTTGGAGCAGTGCTAGAGAAATATCTAGATAGTGAATATTCAAATTCATCCACATGGACACGAAAGCAAGCAGACGATAATGTTTCAATCCTCCAAAAAGTGACTGTGCTCGACAAAAATTCAATTGAATGCTCAACGTTTAAAAATACAGAAAATATTACACTTGAATTTTCATATAGACAACCATTAAGTGATATGAAGTATAGACTAGTGTTTACAGTACTAGATGCTTATGAAAGGTTGGTTCTAACATCATCAAATTATGATTTGATTGAGAATGTTCAGCCGGGTAACAATAAATTTATTGCAACAATCAGTTCTCCTTTGTTGGCTATGGGAAAATATAGTGTAAACGTTAGAATTGATGTTCCAAATTTAAGAATATTTGAAGTTGTTGATAAATGTGTGTCATTTGACATCAACGAAAACTCATATCATCAAATGGGAATGCTTGGAGTCAATGAAGACTTGGGCTGTGTTCATGTTCCGGTATACTGGACTATAAAATGAGCTTTATTCGGTTGGTGTTGTGTTCATTACCGTGCAATTTCGTGTGAGCTTAGTATAAAGGAACTAATACAATTTATGTACTATATTTCCTACGCAACTGCCAACGATGATCCATTATTCTATTATGATCGAATTCATTTATTTAGAATGACAAGACTAGATAGTGGTACTAATAATGTAAAAATATTCATATCAATTAGTAAGGTAACAGATGTTACCGTTTGCCAGGAAGAGATAATAAATGAAATTATAGCCGAAACAAATAAGATGTCACAAGGGAGGCTTAGAATATACGATGTTGAATTTAAGTCAAACATTGGAAGAGATTTTAGCTCACACTCATGTAACTTAAAAAAGATTGCAAAAATAGCAAATGATGGAGACAGTGTTCTGTTTCTAAACAGAAGTGCATATGGACCACTTACTAAAAACTGGTACCTGGCTTATCTGAATCAAGCTGCCAAGTACAATAACGTAGCTATTTGTGGTAGCACCATTAATCTTTCCGGACATCCAGATATATTTCAGGCCCTGCAAAATCAGACTCATGTCCAGACATATGCATTCCTCTCTAATTTCCCATTTTTATTTAAGTTTGTAGAGTGCTTCCCGGCCGAGAAGTGTATTGAGCGACTTGATGTGATCAAGAACGGGGAAATAGCGTTGAGCCAAGAGGCTTTTTTGTTTGGTTATCAAATCACGTCGCTTGCTTGGCCTGACATGTCATTAACTAGAGAAAACTTTAAAGCATCTAACTATCCGACATATGACATTAAATCGGATTTGCTTTGGGTTAGTAACCTTCCTTTTAGATATAAATATGATGGCTACGACAGGAAAGTACTTTCAAAAATCCCCGTTATCAAATCAAATATACTAAAATGTAGAATATCGTTATTGAAACTGGCTCGTCAGCTAAATATGTGCAAGCAATAGTGGTTCTGATAATTTTCCAAGTGTATGATACAGCCCTGTTTTAGGCATAGTCTTTTTTGCTGGGTTTGTTCCCTCCGAGTTTGATCAGAGTTAGAGTAGAAGGATTGCTTTATGCGGTTTATTGACAGTTACAGTAAGCAGTTCAGAATTCTTAGAAACATACCTAGTATAAACATTTCATTTTTTCTGATGTGTGTAGTGTTGATTGCATCCTTTATTCTGCGTTTGAAAAGTGTCTGGTTTGGTTATCCACTGCAACTTCATCCTGACGAGCCGGTCTTAGTAAATGCGGCACAGAGAATTTACAGCAGCGGTGACCTTAACCCCAATAACTTTCTGTATCCGTCTCTTAATATTTATTTACAAGCTACGCTATTTCATGTCGTTTCTGGATGTAGCGAAATTGTTGGGCATCCATGGTTGGTACAGGAAATTGATTATTATATTTGCGCCAGGATCTTAAACGTAATTTTTTCAACGCTGACAATATACATTGTATATGAAATTGGGAGAAGATTGTTAAGTGTGTGGACTGGTTTGGCAGCGGTTTGCTTTATATCGGTATCATCGCTACACGTAAATAATTCTTATTTTGCTACTGTTGATACGTCGACAGCATTCTGGTCTTCCTTAACTTGCTTAATGGCTGTGATGATATACTTGGAAGGGTGTAAACGATCATTATATGTCATTGGTGGTGTTTGCGCAGGGCTTGCAATTGGTTGCAAATATACGGCGTTTCCTGCATTTTTTCCAATTTTGGTTGTCCACATATACAATGTAAAGTACGCTAGATGCAGACTTAGTGAAAATATATTTGTCAGCATAAGCTCACTAACAGTAGCGTTTATTGTTTCAACTCCATTTGCTATATTAGATTTTAACAATTTCATTAGCTATATCGTATTCCAACGAAATGCATATATGGGACATCCTGGAGCGGAAACAGCAACAAATACAAGTTTTGTCCAATATTTTAACTTTATAATCGATGGATATGGCGGTTTACCATTAATATTAGCTTTATTAGGAGTTGTCCGCTTGTTTATTAAAAACAGCTCTAAGGCGCTGCTGTTATTAAGCTTCCCTGCGGCATTATTTATTCTTTATGGATCATTCAAGGTACACTTTTTGAGAAATGTTGTACCAATTATTCCTTTTCTCTCCCTTTTAAGTGGTTATGCTATCAGCTCGATTGCGGAGTTGAAAATCACCCCACTTTCCAGCTCTTTTAAATCGTTCAAGTATTTAACTATTATGAGTGCTATATTTATAACGTTAATGTGCATTAACAAACAAGTGGCGGTTGACCTAAGAGTAGCAAAAAATAATTCAATACCAGATACACGTTGGGTTTCCATGAAATGGATTAGAGAAAATATACCTTCAGGTGTGACCATTAATCGAGAAGCTTATACGCCACCAGTTGAAAAATTATCTCAATATATCGTGAAACAGTTGGGGCTAAATGCGTTTAAAAATAACAATTATGCTGATTATATAATTTTAAGTAGTGCTGTTTTCCTGCGATATACTGAACATGCCGAGAGATATCCCACTGAAGCAGCGGCATACAAGCAGTTTTTTGATAATCATGAGCTACTAAAGGAGTTTATTGGTGATGGAGTTACAACGAGTGGGCCAACAATCAGAATATACAAAACAAACTAGTGTTCTGTTTGGCTAGACATCTGACAACACAGGATAAATTGATAAATGTGTGAGAAAGTATCAGTTGCATTATCAACCTACAATGGTGCGAGATATCTTAGAGCACAATTGGATAGTATTGCTAAACAAACGAGAATACCCGATGAACTGATTATATGCGATGACTGTTCTGAAGATAATTCCGTTGATGTTGCCCTTGAGTTTCAGAAATGCGCACCGTTTTGTGTAAATATATATACTAATGACCATAACCTTGGATATGCACAGAACTTTTCAAAAACTCTCGGAATGTGTTCGGGAGACATTGTGTTTATGTGTGATCAGGATGATGTGTGGTTGCCGGAGAAAATCAATCAAGTTCTGTCTAAATTTCATTCTGAGCCCAAAACCCAGTTGCTGATTCATGATATTGATTACTGTAAAAACGACCTGACTCTAATTGGCCAGACCAAGATTGAAAGAATGCGCGACGTGTTTGATTTGCAGCGGGACTACGTTGTGGGGATGGCAACTGCTGTAAGGGCCGGTTTTTTAAGGCTCTGTCTGCCAATCCCTGACAGTCATGGGGTTACACATGATTCGTGGTTACACCAATGTGCGGTAGCCGTTGGTTGTAAGAACATCATGAGTGAGGTGTTGGCACTATATAGACGTCATGACTCAAATGCGACCCTTGGTTCAAGTCTGAATGTAGATTATGTTACAACTTCCGAGCATTTCAAAAATAACACTTCCTTTGCTACGAACGTAAAAACACTGAGTTCGCTTAAAGAGGATATCTTTAATCTGGCGGATTGGCTTGTAAAATCAAAAAAATCAATTGTCAAGCTGGGGCTTGTCAGTGATCATGAAATGGAATGTTTAATAGCAAAAGAGCTGAACCATGTTCGCATGTCAAAGATAGTTGCCATGAGACGATATCAGCGCATTTTACCGGCATTTAAACTATATAGAATGGGTGGGTACAGAGTGTGTGGAGGGGCTGTCAGGGTGTTGCATGATATTTTCAGAGGCAGTATGTAACTCTGATATCTTTGCCGGTAGTCAATGGAAATGCGTCGTGCGGCACTGAAGAAGCGAAACAGTATGATATGGACTGGTTGAGATATGCGTCAATGGAAGGTATAGGATGAAAAAGCTGTCCGGTTTGGTGAAGAGAGTTTTTTGGACAATTGTTGGGAAGCCTCTTGATTCCTTTTATCAAAAAAGAAAAAAAGAAAAAATTCATACGTATCGAACAAATGGATATTCAAATGGGATTAAGATAATAAAACCATTTTCTGTGGAAGAGGCGAATAATTTTTTGTCAAAAAGCATCCTCAATGGGGATGAGCTATTCTTCTCCAGATGGGGCATTGTCGAAGGAAATATTGTTTACAATCATTTGAAAGGAAAGTCTATTACAGAGGGTCTTCGTATTCAAGCAATTCAAAACGCAGGTATTTTTCCAAATACTACGGAATATCTACGAACTTTTTCAGATATATACTCTAGAGCTGCTGAAGAAATCACAGTGTTGAATGCTTGGTTTTGGTTTGCGGAAGAGTCTGAATTATTTAGAAATTATTCTCCAGAGGCTCTTTTGGTCCCCTCGCAAATGAGTTACCCTTTTCTTTTGGAAGAACCATGGACCTTTGCTCTGAAAGGAAAAAAGGTTTTAGTGATACATCCATTTGCCCCATTGATCAAAGAGCAATACAAAAAGCGTGAATTGCTTTTTAAAAGTAAAAACATATTACCTGATTTTACACTTGAAGTGTACAAAGCTGTTCAATCCTTAGGGGGTAACATGGATTTTCCTACTTGGGATTCAGCCCTTTTACAAATGTACGAAGACATTGTAAAACTTGATTTTGATGTCGCTTTAATTGGTTGCGGTGCTTATGGTATGCCCCTCGGATCGTATATAAAGACAGTCATGAAAAAGCAAGCTATTCATCTTGGAGGTGTCCTGCAAATTTTATTTGGAATTAAAGGTAAAAGATGGGAAGGGAATGAACAAGGTTATAATTTTGATACTAAATTATATAATGAACATTGGGTTCGGCCTTCTGATAATGACAAACCCCTTAATTTTCAAAAGGTCGAAGGCGGGTGCTATTGGTAAGTTCAAAAAAATGGATTTTAAAGAGCAAATTATTTGCCCGGTTATGTTGCCAAATCGGTTTGAAGTATATGCCAATCCGGGCTAAAGGTAGCCAAGGTTGGGGCATGATTGGCCTGGGTGGGCTCTTAGAAGCGACGATGTCATTATGAAAGTTGCTTTTGTAACTCATTATACAACGCTTTATGGTGCTAATCGTTCTTTACTGGACCTTATTGATGGTCTTAGTGTGCTCGGGGTCCAGGCATTTGTTGTTGTTCCCAGTGATGGTGATTTTGTATTCGCTTTACAGAAACGGAAAATTCCGTTTTTGATAGTTGCTCACCAATGGTGGGCAAGTGATGTTACAAATCCGGAAGGTGCATCCAATAAAATTATTCAATATATGAAATGGCGTAAAGCCGTTTTTTATCGATTCAGAAAAAATATCAGCCTCGTTACTCTTGTCGCGCGTAAATTCAGAGAGTGGGATGTTGACGTTATTTATACAAATTCGTCGGTGATTCCTCTTGGGGCTTTAGTGTCGCTGTGGATAGGAAAATCGCATATATGGCACATAAGAGAATTTGGAGATCTTGATTACCAACTTACTTATGATTGGGGAAAATATCTGACTAATTTTTTATTTCGCAGAGCAAAAGCTCAAATTTACAATTCGGAAGCAATTTCTGCACATTTTGTCACGCGTGTACTTAATGGTAAAGGCCACACTGTGTATAATGGCGTTCTTCGGAAAGATGAAATGTATAAACTTCGAGAAAAGGTGAATTTAAAAGCTACAAAACACGACAAATTTGTTTTTGCTATTGTGGGATTTATTCATCCGAATAAGGGCCAAGCTACAGCTATCAGGGCTTTAAGTGTTTTAAATGATTCATTTTCAGATGTAGAACTTATTATTGCTGGTGATGGCGGCGATGTAAAATATTTAAATGATCTTGCAATGAATTGTGGAGTTTTAGAAAAAGTTAAGTTTCTAGGTTATGTTGAAAACCAGTATGAGGTTTTTATGCAATCAGATGCCGTACTTATGTGTTCAAAATACGAAGCGATGGGAAGAGTTACTGTTGAGGCAATGGCCGCATCGAAACCGGTCATTGGCTACAAAAGTGGCGGTACAGTCGAGCTGATTTTAGATGAGTTCAATGGACTTCTATATGAGGGCGGCTATAGAGAGCTTGCTGCCTGCATGCATCGCTTTGTTGAAAGGCCGCAGTGGGCTAGAGAGATGGGGGAGAATGGGTGGCAAATTGCCGCTGATAAATTCACAATTGAGACTTATGCAACTAAAATTAACAATATTATTGAAGCAGTTGTCAATAACTCGGCGTTTCCAGTTTCCAAGTGCAAAGGTGCCGCATGATGCTGTCTGAAACAAAAGAATCTGGAGTGAAGATATCTGCATGGCACTGAAGTCTGGCGATGTGCGAGGTCGGGTGTTAAGTTTTCAGGCCTATTCCAATCGAAGGAAATCAGCTCGCCAGGAAAAAATTACTGAAAGTGGTGATAACTTGTGAATAGATCACCTGTTGCATACATAATATTCAACCGTCCGCATCATACGCGAATAACATTTGAAACAATAAGAACCTACAAGCCATCACAACTATTCATCATTGCTGATGGTCCAAGAAAAGATAATTATACAGACGCAGAACGTTGCCGTGAAGTGAGAAATATTGTAGATCGTATTGACTGGCCCTGTGAAGTGTTTAAAAGCTATTCTGAGTGTAATCTAGGCTGCAAAGAACGTGTAATTAGTGGTTTAAATTGGGTATTTACGCATGTTGATCGTGCAATAATTATTGAAGACGATATCCTGCCTAATAAGGACTTTTTTAGTTTTTGTGAGGAATTGCTGGAACGTTATAAAGATGATGAGCGAGTTGCTTGCATAACAGGTAACAACTTTCAGGATGGTCAACATCGTGGAAAAGCAGAGGAATCCTATTATTTTTCAAGATATATTCATGTATGGGGCTGGGCAACGTGGCGTAGAGCCTGGATGCATAACGATCCCTCATTGAGCTTTTGGCCGGAATGGAAAAAAACAAAAGAGTGGCGCCGTAAATTTCATGATTATAATGAGCGAAGATACTGGAAACAGATATTTGATAAAATGTTTAATAATGCGATAGACACTTGGGACTATCACTGGACCGCATCTGTATGGTTTAGTGATGGATTAACCGCAACTCCGAATATTAACCTTGTAACCAACATCGGTTTTGGCCCTGACGCCACGCACACAGTAGAACAGGAAGATCGCTATGGGCAGCAGTCTTATACACTGGAATCAATTACTCATCCTCAAGTGGTGCTTTGGAATAGAGGTGCTGATAAATACACCTATGATCATCATTTCTTAGGACTCAATAACAGACTGCACGTCAGAATACTGAGACTGGTTTGTTTATTACTTGGCTTTAGGGACAAATCTTGATGAGCTCAATTACAGATATAGCGAGACCACTCATTGTTAAAATATTAAAAACTAAATTATATTTTCTAAGATTATATTTTCTGTCTATAAGTAGTGTTGATTGGCTAATAGCTCGTTTTTATCAAGGCGTACCATTTTCTGATGCAATGTTAATAATTAAATTGGACGCTATCGGGGATTTCATCCTCTGGCTTGACTCAGCAAAGGAATTCAGGAAGCTTTATCCAGATAAGAAGTTAGTTCTTTGTGCTAATGCAATCTGGTCTGATTTGGCTGAATGTTTCCCTTATTGGGATGAGGTGATCGCTGTCGAAAGGAATCGGCTGTGTACCGATTTATTCTACAGGATAAAACTGCTAACATTTATTCGTAAGCAACGTTTTAAGGTCGCAATACAACCCACATTTTCCCGAGAATATTTTACTGGTGATAGTCTGATCAGATCAAGCGGAGCAGAGCAACGTATTGGTTCACAAGGCGATCTAAGTAACATAATCGATGAAGATAAGGCTATTTCAGATACCTGGTATACAAAACTAATACCTGCTGATGTTGCACCTCTGATGGAAATCAAGAGAAACGCCGAGTTTATCAGAGGGCTTGGGTTAGAAAATTTTTCCGGGGGTATTTCTAAAGTTGAAAAGCTTCTGGATTTACATTGTGAGCTAACCCCTGAGAAATCTTATTACGTTGTTTTCCCAGGTTCATTATGGAAATACAAAGTGTGGCCAGCCAGCAAATTTGCTGAGCTGATCATAAGAAATAGCAAAATATTTGGATTGCACGTCGTCTTGTGCGGCAGTTTGGAAGAAAAGTCGATTTGTGACAAGATAGTTGAGCTTTCAGGTTGTGTACCCATTATTAATCTAGCTGGAAAGACTTCATTGGTTGAACTATTTGAAGTGATTCGAAGAGCAAAAATGCTTGTTGGTAATGATTCTTCTGCTATTCATATTGCTGCTGCTACCGGCACACCGTCAGTGTGTATTCTAGGGGGAGGGCATTTTGGGCGATTTATGCCATACGAAATTGAGAAGAAAGTAAGTGCGCCATTACCTACGCCAGTTTTTGAAAAGATGGACTGCTATGGTTGCGGATGGCGATGTATTTACCACATCAAACGGAATCAACCGTTTCCTTGTATTGACAGGATTACAGTTGACCAGGTAGTGCATGCTTGTATTCAGGTTACTTCAGTAATATCTGAGAATATATCAATGAAAGTTTATATCCTCCTTCCCGTACACAATCGGTGTGATCTCACCAGACGTTTTATAGACTGTTTAAAGTTGCAGACCTACCAGAATTTTCACCTTGTGCTCATAGATGATGGTTCAACCGACGGTACGTCTGAAATGGTTTCGTCAAATCTTGATAACGTGACGATAATCAGAGGCAACGGCACCTGGTGGTGGGCCGGGGCGCTTCAACAGGGATATGAGTGGATTATTGGAAATAATATTTCCCAAAGTGACATCGTATTAATCATAAACGATGATACTGAGTTCGAAGTAAATTTCTTAGAAAATGCCATTAGTGTGTTAAGTAACACTTCAAAAGCGCTGCTCCTTGCAAGATCATTTGATATTGTAACAAAAGAGCTTTATGAAATAGGAGTTCATGTTGACTGGAGAAAACTGACATTTGACGGTGCTTTTTCGGAGGAGGAGATTAATTGTTTTTCTACCCGTGGACTTTTTATGAAAGTAGAATATCTGCGTGCAATGGGTGGTTTTTATCCTAAAATATTACCCCATTATCTGTCTGATTATGAGTTTACGATGCGCGCCAAACGTAAGGGTATGAAACTGATAACTGATGAGTCTGTAAGATTGTTTTTTAATATAGAAGCAACAGGAATTAATTTAAGAGAAGTAAGAACAATCAATGATTTTATACGGAATTATTTGTCAATTAGATCTACAAAATATATTGTGGGGTGGACAAGTTTTGTTTTATTGGCTTCACCTATAATATATATACCAATTAATATTTTTAGAATTTGGATGTGGGCGTTAATAGTTTTAATTAAAGTTTTGATCGGTAGTATCCGTTTAAGGACTTGCATGTAAGGGGTGTCTCAAATTTTGATAGAGTGCCAAGAGCTTCATTGTGAATCACTAAAAACCGAGTTCTATAATTGCCGAAATTGCGGGAGACATTGTAATGAAGTGGTCGAAATTAAATGGTTGAATCATGATATCTCGCTTAAGTAACTGCTATAATTCAGCTTGCAGAAGACTAAACTATTCTAAAAGATTTTTTACTCAGCCTAGTCAATTACTTAGAAGCGGGTTAATTCTGAATTTTGATCTGAATGATGGGTGCAATATCAATTGTATTATGTGTGGTAAGAAGAACAACTTTGCTACGCAGACTTTTATTCCAATTGAAAGGTTCACTTCCAGCATTGCTAACATTTTTTCTTATGTCGATGATTTCCAGTGGGGCTGTCAATGTGAACCATTAATGTATCCGTATTTTGAAGACGCTGTTCATAGTATTTCAAAGCATCTCAAGCCTTCAGTAAGAGGAAGCCTTATCTGCAATGGTACTCTGCTTAACGAGTCTAAACGGCATATTCTGCTTCGAAGTAGTATTTTCAAAAAGGTGCGCATATCTTTTGACGGAGCTACAAAAGCAACATTTGAGGTTATTCGCAGAGGGGCTAATTTTGATCATGTCGTGGCAAATATTGCTGCATTGGTTGCCGAAAAGAACCGTATTGGCTGTGATATTATAATTGAGTTTAATTGCACGGTTATGAAGCAGAATATCTCCGAACTTCCTCACTTGATTAAGTTTGCCGCAGATCTTGGTATAAACAGCGTGTCTACACACAAACTTTCCCCTGATGATTATGGAATTATTGAAGATTCTTACCATGACAAACTTATCGAAAATATGCAAAAAGCATCCGAGCTTGCATCTGAATTGAAACTGGAGTTTTCAGGGCAGGTATATGACAGCGGAAATAGCTTGGATCACTATCTGGGTGAGAAGTTTAAATTGTGCGGATTGCTGAATGAACCATTGCTTTTAACAATGTCATCAGACGGAAAACTCAACACCCCATGCTGTCAGGTTCTTTCTCCGCTTGGCAACTTGCTGGAAGAAAGCTTTGAATCAATAAAACGATCAAGGAAATTCAGTTTCATGCTGAATTGTTTTTCATCAACTTGCGATCGTATCTGCAAGCAATGCTATTTATACCAGAAATACTGATAATATAAAAACGAGCTTGTAGTCTTTATAACGGATTTTCAATGAGTGCTTTTATCCTGACAACCCCAGTTGCGTTGATTGTTTTTAATCGTCCGGAAACTACTGCACGTATCTTTGCAGCAGTACGAGAAGCACGCCCAAACTATTTACTCATCGTCGCGGATGGTCCGCGAACCGACCGTCCAGATGATGCGGCTCTCTGTGCAGAGGTGCGTCGAATTGTCGAGCAAATTGACTGGCCTTGTGAGGTGTTAAAAAATTACTCTGATATCAATCTAGGCTGCAGCGTTCGTCCAGCAACAGGGATAACATGGGTTTTTGAGCAGGTTAATGAAGCCATAATTCTTGAAGATGATTGTCTGCCGGAACCTTCATTTTTTCGCTATTGTCAGGAACTGCTGGAAATGTATCGCCATGACGAGAGGATTGCAGTGATTCGTGGTGACAACTGGCCTGCCTCGGTAAGGGGGGTGGAGGCGAGCTATCGTTTCTCGCATTATCCGAGTACCTGGGGTTGGGCATCCTGGCACCGAGTCTGGAAAAACTACGATATTAACCTCTCGGCCTGGTCCGGAGAGTCGCAAATCTCCTGGCTGAAGTCGATACTCGGCACATATGTCATGGCCTGGTACTGGCAGAGGATCTTCGACAGGACGAGGCGGCTGACAGATCGCTCATGGTGGGATTATCAGTTTGTCTTCAGCTGTTGGCTTCAGGGGCAGTTTTCCATTGTCCCTACTAACAACCTTGTGAGTAATATTGGCGGTGGATATTCCGCAACTCACACCACCGTGAAGGATGATCCCCGTCTGGACCGGCAACTGACACAGATGACCTTCCCGTTGCATCACCCCGGAGAGGTGCGTCGTGACCTGAACGATGAAATCACGGGAGATGTTACTCTGGCTCGCTACGAATGGTGGCTGAGAAAGACCACAGCTCGCTTCATGAAGAGGGTGATGGTTGATGATTATGGTAAAACGATTTAAGCAGTTACGACTGGTAAAAGCCTTGTACAGTGGAGTGTGGAAATCGATAGGGCTCCTGGTGAATAGGAGTCGATGCCGCAAGTTCCTCAATTCCAGTGGTTTCAAAGGGTTGAATATTGGGTGCGGGCATAATGCCTTGCCGGGATGGTTCAATACAGACCTTTTTACGAGCAAGATGGTTACCCGCCTGGATATCAGGAACTCGCTGAAGTTCCCAAATTATTGTCTCGATGCCCTTTACTCCGAGCATGTGATCGAACACCTTACGTGTGATGAGTGTTCTCAATTTTTGCGAGAAGCAAACAGAATGTTAAGACCTGGTGGAATTCTGCGACTAGTGACGCCGGATCTTGGTTTTTTTCTGAAAATGGTGGCAGATCCATTCAATAGCGATGCTGAAGTTTATCTCAACTGGTTTGCCGGCGATGGATGCAACAGAGAGGATGCTGCAGAGATGGCATTGAATGTCATTATTGGGGGACATGGCCATTTGCGTGTATATTCTGAGGGTACATTATCAGCCAAACTACTGGATGCCGGATTTGTTGATATTAAGCGTTTTCCGGTCGGTGAGAGCAATCATCCCTTTCTCCTTGGAATCGAAGGTCACGGGAAGCTTCCCGGTGTCGGTGATGAAATAAACCGTCTCGAATCTATGGTGTTGGAAGCTGTAAGATCCGAGAGTCTGAATCATGCGAGTAATTAGTATGGACCCGTTTCTTCCTCAAATATCTATTATTATCTGTACAAACCGGGCTCCAGAATCGATCTACGGGCTTTTCCTTTCAATACATCATCAGTCAGCGCTCGAAAAATGTGAAGTAATCTTGGTGGATAACGGTATAGATCAGTCACGCGTGGGGAAAGTACGTTTGCTACTTGCGCAACTGCGATGTAGTTCACTTTATCTGGACGAACCGCGACCGGGGCTCTGGCATGCCAGGAGGTCTGCTTTTGCCAGGGCTCGCGGTGAATGGCTGTTATTGTTGGACGACGACAATGAATTGGCAGAGATGGCAATACAAAATCTTCTTTCTTTTGTTGCAACACATCATAATGTGGGAGGAATTTCTCCTCGTGTAGTTGCGCGATGGCAGTGTCAACCCGCAATCTGGTTGCAGCGTTTTGGTACCTGCTGCCTAAGTTTTACCGAATCGGGTCCGTATACTTCGAATTATGGTGAGACGATCTGGACTCACCCCAGCGTCCCCAAAATTCGTCCACCCGGGGGAGGGATGATTGTCCACCGAAGAATAGCGGAGGCATTCCTGGCTAATTTTTTACTGTTGCCGTCTGAAATTACGCAACCTGCGGTTCCCTGTGAGGATCATGCTATTTATTGTGGAGTCGGCCGGTGTGGTATGGGAGCGGCCTACGTGCCGACTATTGTAGTCTATCACCACTTGGATGGGGCGAGAACTTCGCTTGCGGCACTCACCCGGCTGAATTTCCGGATGATCCGCGGGTATGGATTATTCACACCTTTTGAATCTGTGTTCTCCGGTTACTATAAGGGGTGGTTGCGCCTGATAGGCGGGTTTGTTGCCGGTGAATTACGCCTGACGATGCTTCACCCCAAGTCTTGGTGGCTGGTGCTGGTACGTGTAGCGGCTTTTTTTGTAGGAGTCACGCAGGGGGTGACGTTGCGCAAAGCGGCAGGAAGAAGAGGTGCCGGTCAAGATGACTAGTGCACTCAGGGGGCTCTTTACTAATTGTTGGTTCGTCGCTCTGTTGCTTCTGGATCTGCTTTGCCTCCTTATTCCTCGCCCCAGAAGAGTTTCCTCTTGTGAAAAGATACTGGTGGTGCGATTGGATGCAATTGGCGACTTTGTGCTATGGACGGCCAGTCTGCAGCAGTTAATTACTCCGTACCTGTCGAAAAGTCAGCCTGTTTCACTGATGGGCAATGCGAGTTGGACTTCTGTGGCTGAGGGATTAGGCTGTTTTAGCGAAATACTTCCACTGGACCGTACCCGTTTTCTCTCCAACGTTTTCTACAGGTTGCGCTTACTCTTGAGGATACGCCAAGCCCGTTACACTACCGTGATAGTCCCGGCTTACTCACGTGAGTTGCTTTTTGGTGATGCTATCATAAGGTTGTGCGGGGCTGGAAACCGGATCGGCTCGGTGGGTGACTGTACAAACATCCGGCCATGGTTGAAGAAGGTGTCCGACTCCTGGTACACCCGGATTCTTCCCGCAGATACTTCAATTGATTATGAAATGCATAGGAACGCTGAATTTGTCAGCCAGCTTTGGGGGATCGAAGTTTCTCTTACACTCCCATATCTGCCGATTCAGACATCTATCCCGGAGGAACTTCGTGGGATTGAATACTTTCTGGTTGCTCCTGGTGCCCAGGTGGAAGGCAAACGGTGGCCGCTCCGAAACTTCCGTGAAGTTATAGATAAGATTCAGCAGAATAGCGGTATGACAGCGGTTATCTGTGGTGCAACCGGCGAAGAGGGGCTGGGAGTTGCGTTATCCAGCGCCAGCCATGGAAATATTCTGGACTACGTGGGGCGTACTACACTCATTGAACTTATTGCCCTGATAGCCGGTGCCAAGATGGTTTTGTCGAATGATAGCGCGGCAATTCACATCGCCGCTGCAGTGTCTACCCCGTCGGTTTGCGTCTTGGGTGGACAGCACTTCGGACGTTTTTTACCATATCGGCGGGTAGCCGGCGAAGAACGGCCCCTGCCGGTTGCCCTGTTTCATGTCATGCCCTGTTTTCAATGTAACTGGAACTGTCCTAACAAAACCTCTGTAGAAGCTCCCTTTCCCTGTGTGAGTTCAGTGACTTCGGACGAGATGTGGCAGGAAGCCAAATCGATTCTGATTCGAAGTGCCTGAAGTCATTACTTTTGCAAGAGGTTCATTGTGTCATGTACATAAAAAATAAAGTTGTATTATGGCTCCTTGTACTAATTATTTCTGTATTTTTTATTACTTGGTGTGTATTATTTGTCCCAACTAATATGGATGAGTTGTGTGCTTTTCATAGGCTCGCCTGTCTCTACCCCAATTCGTGCCTCAATACATTCAGAGAGAGCTGCTCTGCATACCAAGTTGATTACGGTTATTTTAAATATTTTCAATCATACAATTACATAGGCATAACCTCAAGCTTCCTTTACTATCCTCTCTGGTCAGTTTGGAAATCAACTAATTCCTTTTATACGCTAGGTATTATATTTCTAGTTATATTCTCAATGACTCTGGTCAGAACGATTGGATTGGGTCGTAAATACGCGATAGTGCCATTCTGCTATTTCCCAGTAGCATTTTCATTCTTACATGATTCTGGTCCTGTTAGGCTTGGAATGCTTTCATTTCCGATTCTCGCTCTTATTACCAGTAAGATGCTTGACGAACCAAGAGCTTTTCGAAAATTATTCTTTGGATTGGTTGCTGCTGTACTATTCATCTTGTGTGTAGAGGATAAGCCCTTTTACCTGTATCTTTTTCCGTGTTTATTGTTTTTTATTATAGGATGCAGAACCTACACCTCTGGATCATTTGATATCAGCAAAAATAAGCTAGCCATTGTATTAATTATATTTCTAATTTCTGCAGGGCTTTACATTTTATTATTCGCTGGCAATGTTGGTGGAACTTCATACTTCAATTACTTGCGAAATGCATCTATAAACCAATCTAGCTTACCAGCAGTTAGCGCAGCTAATCAGATAAAATTTCAATTAGAACATATCTACTATTACACTTTTTCTTTCCCAATGTATGGAAGTCGTATTTTTGAAATTAGATTTGATGTTGCTAGCATATTTGCATTTACATTAGTTTGTTTTCTGCTTCTATTGATCTACGTTGAACTAAAATACAATAAAAAGTTTAATATTGTCATATGGTTGTTTATTTTATCATATATGTCCGCTTGTATAATATTTTGTATTATGGGTAATCCTCGACTTGGGCATCACTATGTCTATTTACACATTCCGGTGCTTGCATTGCTTTTAATTGCAGCCAACAAAAATCATGAAAGATTTAAAATGGTGGTTAGTTTTGTCCTCTTTTCAAATATTATATCTATATGCGTGCTTTTAATGACGCCGATTGCTGGTCACTCTGCGAGGGAAAGAACAGATGTTTTTAATTATTTGCGACAAAACGAGGTTGCAACTGAAAATGTCATAAACTTTTCGACATGGGGTGGGTATTATAATCAGTCTTTATATGGCAACAAAAACCAATTGGTGACATTTGTTGCTCCACTTAATTCTAAAGGCGCCTTTCAACTTAATGAATTAGCGAAAATAACTTCACGAAATATACTCAATGTCTGTGCAGATTGCATTGAAGAACCAGATTTGCTTTCTGAACTTTTCGACTATAGAACATTGTCGGAATCGAAATGCAATATAGAATCAATGAGATTGCTTTTTGCTACAGCTAAAGTGGTCGAAATTCAAACGGGACTGGAAACTTGGAAAATGTTTCAAATTGATCCGTATTGAACTGAATTATTTTGCATCCTTAAGCTGGATAAATACATAATAGTCAGTTCAGTTGATTTCAGATGCACCATAATGTAGTCCATTTTGATTTGAGAATATAAAGAGGGCGAATTGCGTTGAAAATTAAGCTTCTCAAGATAATGGACCGTCTAGTGGGAATATTCGCTACAGTATGTCTTCCCTTAGCCCCTGTACGTCCATTTCCAATACTCAAAAGACTCCTTATTATTCGTCCTGGTGGAATTGGCGATGCTGTTCTTTTAGCTCCGGTAATTTCTTGTATTAAATATTTATATCCAAACTCCTGCATTACAATTCTTGCGGAGATCCGCAATTGCGGAGTATTTTCTTTAATGCACGGCGTGAATAAGGTCTTTTGCTATGATCACCCTGGAGAGTTTATCCAGGCTTTGCTGGGCAGATACGATGTAGTCATTGACACCGAACAGTGGTACCGCTTGTCAGCGGTGGTAGCACGGTTTGTATCGGCGCCGGTCAAGATTGGCTTTGACACCAACGGGCGACGGCGGATGTTCACCCACACTATTAGGTATGATCAACATGTCTATGAAATGGATAACTTTTTTTCACTACTTAAGCCGCTTGGAATTGATTGTACGCGGAGTGCAGAAACAAAGACCTTGTTATTGCCGACTCAATCCGTTTCAAACACGCACCAATTGCTGCAGTCATTAGTCTCCGAATCATTTATTACAATTTTTCCCGGTGCTTCGATTTCTGAAAGGCGTTGGGGTGCAGACCGATTCCGATCCGTAGCTGAAGCGTTGTCAGCTTTTGGTGTAAATATTGTTGTCGTAGGAGGAAAAGAGGACCGCCAGCAGGGGGAAGTGATTGCTGGTGGAGGCTTGGGGCTGAATTTGGTCGGTCTGACTTCATTGGCAGAAACCGCTGCAATTATTCAAAAGAGTTCTTTGCTGGTTAGCGGTGATTCCGGGTTGCTGCACATGGCAGTTGTATTTGACGTTCCGACAGTTTCTCTATTTGGCCCAGGACAGGCAAAAAAGTGGGCTCCACGAGGTGGGCGTCATATCGTGATCAATAAAGGGTTACCTTGTTCTCCTTGTACCGTTTTTGGAAACACGCCGCCCTGTCCGCATCATATTCGATGTATGTGTGACATCACCGTGGATGATGTAGTCAACGCTATTATTTCACTTTTAGAACCTGTTCCTAAATGAAGGCTTACTTTTCTTAATGCGAGTATGGCAACTGTCAATGGAGCTGCTTCTGTATTCTAAAAATTATCTGGGCTGGTATCCATGATCTATCGATTCACCACAGCTTTTACTGGCGTTATGGTTGCATACTCAATATGTATTATGAAAGATTGTAAATGAAATTATCTATAATAATACCGGTCTACAATGAAAAATCAACTATTGTAGAGTTGTATAAGTCAGTTATGGCGGTCAAGTTTGATAAAGAAATTATTATTATTGATGACTTCTCAACTGATGGTTCCCGTGAGATCGTTCTGGAATTAGTGAACAATTTTACACATGTTTTGTTGCATGATTGCAATATGGGTAAAGGAGCAGCATTGAGAACTGGCATCCAAAACGCGACTGGAGATATTGTTATATTTCAGGACGCTGATCTTGAATATGATCCTGTACAGTACCCAAAGCTCTTGGAACCGATTCTGGTTGGCAAGGCTGATGTTGTATATGGATCCCGTTTCATAACAGGGGACTACCGCAGGGTACAGTATTTCTGGCACATGTTAGGAAACAAGTTTTTGACTCTCTTATCTAACATGCTTACAAACCTGAATCTGACTGACATGGAAACTTGCTACAAGGTGTTCAAAAAGGAAGTGTTAGATGGGCTTTCCATAGAGGAGAATCGTTTTGGAAGTGAGCCTGAGATTACCGCTAAAATTTCAAAAATGGACATAAGAATCTACGAAATAGGCATTTCTTATTCTGGTAGAACATATAAAGATGGAAAGAAAATTGGTTGGAAGGACGGAATTTCGGCTATTAGATGTATTTTAAAATACAATCTGCTCCGATAATGACAAGGCTCCTATCAATGATTAAAGCATAAACCAGAATAAAACCAGTCTTTATGTGAGAGTGGTTTTATTCTGGTTTGATCAACGTAACATAAAGGTTATGCCGGATTCTGTTGGAATTACTCCACCATCCTCGGAAAGAGCGCCTAGGCCTTGATTATCGTTGTTCCCACCCTCAACCCGCCCCACGCCGGATCTTCTTTTGAAACCGCAGCGTGATATCACAGTCTATGAAGTTGTAAATGCAGTCACCATGCTGTTAACCAGCGTGGGAGCCATGCCCTCCGGGTGCTGTAAACGGGATTGGATAGAACCCGTGTGACAGTATCTCTGTTTCTTCAATCCGCGGAAAGAGCGCCTCGGAATTGTCTCCTGAATTGTCAACATGGCGCGTGAAACAGCGCGTCGTTCTTGACTTTCCCGCCCGTCTTTGGCAATATGACCAGCCATGAAAAAACTAACCAGACAAATACATATCGGCCGGGTACCGATCGGCGGTGATGCTCCCTGTTCCGTACAGTCGATGTGCAGCACCGATACCCGTGATGTTTCCACGACAATCGCCCAGATCAAGGTACTTGCCGAAGTCGGCTGCGAAATAGTCCGCTGTGCGGTGCCTGATATGGACGCTGCCGTCGCTCTGGCACAGGTGAAGCGGATGAGCCCCATTCCGGTCGTTGCCGACATTCATTTTGATTATAAGCTGGCCCTTCAGGTTCTTGAGGGGGGTATCGATGGCCTGCGGCTCAATCCGGGCAATATCGGCGAGAAATGGAAGGTTGCCGAGATTGTTGCTTCCGCCGCCGAGCGTAAGGTGCCGATCCGGATCGGAGTAAATGCCGGTTCGCTTGAGAAGGAGCTGCTTCAGCGGTATGGGCACCCGTCAGCCGAGGCCATGGTTGAATCGGCCATGGGTCATATCCGCATCCTTGAAGATTTGAATTATCGGGAAATAAAGATTTCTCTGAAGGCCTCGGATGTAATGAAGACGGTGGCTGCGTACCGTCTTTTTTCCGGGCAGTCTGATTATCCTTTGCATATCGGGATTACCGAGGCCGGCACACTTTTTTCCGGGACGATCAAGTCGTCGGTCGGTCTCGGAATAATGCTGGCGGACGGGATAGGCGATACGATGCGGGTTTCGCTTACCGGTGAACCGAAAGATGAGGTTCGGGTAGCCTATGACATCCTTAAGGCGGTTGGTTTACGCCAGCGGGGAGTGAACTTTGTCTCCTGTCCCACCTGCGGACGGTGCCAGATTGACCTGATCCGTGTAGCGGAGGATGTAGAAAAGCGGCTGCAAGGGGTAGACAAGCAGATCACGGTGGCCGTCATGGGGTGCGCCGTTAATGGCCCTGGCGAAGCACGTGAAGCGGATGTGGGTATCGCGGGGGGGAAAGGGGAGGGGCTTGTATTCCGCCACGGCGAAATCGTTCGCAAGGTGCCGGAAGATAAGCTCGCCGAAGCTTTGATGGAAGAGATATCCAGATTGTAGCGGCTTTGATTCGCTTTCTTTGATGCCGAACAGGCTGTTTTGATAAAATTCAACGTGGTTTCCGTACGCCACTCTGGGGAAAAGTAATGTTGTATTCACGCTATTTCATACCGACCATCAAGGAGACCCCGTCTGACGCCGAGGTTGTTTCTCACCAGCTGATGCTGCGGGCCGGGATGATCCGCAAGCTCGCTTCCGGGATCTATAACTATCTGCCGCTCGGGCTCCGCTCGATACGCAAGTTTGAAAATATCGTCCGCGAAGAGATGAACAAGGCCGATGCGATAGAGATGCTGATGCCGAGCGTACAGCCGGCCGAACTCTGGCAAGAGTCGGGACGCTGGGCTTTTTACGGCAAGGAGCTGCTGCGCTTCAAAGACCGTAAAGAGGCCGAATTCTGTATGGGACCGACCCACGAAGAGGTTATTACCGACATGGTGCGGCGCGAGATAAAAAGCTACCGGCAGATGCCGCTGAATTTTTATCAGATCCAGACCAAGTTTCGCGACGAGATCCGCCCCCGCTTCGGGTTGATGCGCGGCCGCGAGTTCATCATGAAGGACGCCTACTCATTCGATGTGGATAGTGCCGCCGCCGATCTTTCCTACGAGAAGATGTATAACGCTTATATGCGCATCTTCGAGCGGTGCGGCCTCAATTTCAGAGCGGTCGAAGCCGACACCGGTAGCATCGGCGGCTCTTCTTCGCATGAGTTCATGGTGCTGGCGGATTCCGGAGAGGATGCCATCGTTTCGTGCGACGCATGCCGCTATGCGGCAAATATAGAAAAAGCAGAATCCCCTTTGTATTCAGTCAAATGTGATAGAACTGTTGAGCCACTGCTGAAAGTTTATACTCCGGAGATGAAAACGATCGCCGATGTTGCCGCATTTCTGAATGTTGCGCCGGAACACACCGTAAAAACGCTCGTGTACGCCTCCGATACCGGTGAACTTGCTATGGCGCTGCTCCGCGGTGATCATGAACTCAACGAGTTGAAGCTGAAGAATTATCTGGGTTGGGACGAAATTCTGATGGCTAGCGAAGAGCAGATTCTTGCCTGCACAGGTTCTCCCGTTGGTTTTCTCGGGCCGATCGGGCTTAAGCAGGATATCCCGGTCATTGCCGACAGGGTTGTCCAGGGTATGACCAATGTTGTAATGGGGGCCAACGAAGCGGACCAGCACTACACCAATGCCAATCGCGGCCGGGATTATGAGGTCTCGGGGTTTGTAGATATCCGTACCGTTGAGGCGGGTGATGCCTGTCCGCGCTGTGATTCCGGAAAGCTTGAGATGTGGCGCGGGATCGAAGTCGGGCATGTTTTCAAGCTGGGAACAAAATATTCCACGGCGCTTAATGCCACCTACCTTGATGCCAATGGCAGAGAGCAGATTATCTTCATGGGATGCTACGGCATCGGCATCGGTCGCACCGTTGCGGCGGCAATCGAACAGAACCATGACGAAAACGGCATCATATTCCCTATTCCGATCGCTCCCTTTCACTGTTCGGTTGTAGCCGTCAATACCAAGGATTCCGGCGTCATGGCCGCTGCCGAAGAGATTTATTTATGTCTCGAAAAACTCGGGATCGAGGTGTTGTTCGATGATCGCGACGAACGTCCCGGTGTGAAGTTCAAGGATAACGATTTGATCGGCATTCCGATCCGAATTGTTGTCGGTAGCAAGGGGTTGGCCGAAGGGAAGGTTGAGGTGAAGGTTCGCTCGACTGGCGAAATCCTGTCGCTTTCGCTAGAGGAAGTGGCGGAAACCGTAAAGCAGATGATCGATGCTGCATCGGTACACGCAGAGTAAACATCAGCACCAACGCGAGGATTTTTACATGCAGTCAAGCCAGATTTGGGATCTCGAGCACGAATGTATGCCTCGTGAAGAGCTTGAACAGCTTCAGCTGGAACGTCTTCAGGCAACGTTGAATCGCGTCTACAAAAATGTGCCATGCTACCACACCAAGTTTAATGATCTCGGCATCGTTCCGGAAGATGTCGCGTCGTTGTCCGATCTGTCGAAGCTCCCCTTTACGACCAAGGAAGACCTGCGGCTGAATTACCCCTACGGGATGTTTGCGGTGCCGCTGCGCGAGGTTGTCCGGATCCACTCGTCATCCGGAACCACCGGAAAGCCGACCGTTGTAGGATATACCAAAAAAGATCTCAAAATGTGGTCCAACCTGGTGGCGCGCATCATGACGGCGGCCGGCGTCACCCACGATGATGTTGTGCAGATTGCTTTCGGTTACGGCATGTTTACCGGAGCGTTCGGCCTGCATTACGGGTCGGAAACGATCGGAGCGGCTGTTATTCCGATGAGCGGGGGGAACGGCGACAAGCAGATTATGATCATGCAGGATTACAAGTCTACCGCACTTGTCTGCACTCCGAGCTATGCGATTACACTTGCGGACCTGATTGAAAAACAGGGGATAGAACTTCGGACGCTTTCTCTCAAGGTCGGCCTTTTCGGCGGAGAGCCCTGGTCTGAAGCGATGAGAACCGAAATTGAATCACGCCTGATGATCAGCGCCACCGATAATTACGGCCTTTCTGAAATCATGGGGCCGGGTGTTGCTGGCGAATGCCTGTGTAAACGCGGCATGCACATCGCCGAGGATGCTTTCATAGCCGAAATAATCGATCCGGAAACCTGCCAGGTGCTCCCCCCCGGAAGTGTCGGTGAACTGGTGCTGACCACGATCAGCAAGGAAGCCTTCCCGATGATCCGTTATCGAACGCGGGATATCACGGCTCTCGACCATTCCCCCTGTGAATGCGGTCGAACCATGGTCAGAATGAAGAAAACCATGGGGCGGAGTGATGATATGCTGATTATCAAGGGCGTTAACGTATTTCCTTCGCAAATCGAGGAGGTTCTGGTTGCGATAGAAGGGTGTGAACCGCACTATCAGCTGATTGTAGATCGTAAAGGTGCGCTGGACGTGCTGGAGGTTTGCATCGAGGTAAGGGAAAATATCTTTTTCGACGAAATGAAAAAACAGCGCGCCTTCCTTGATATGGTCGGGAAAAGGATTGACTCCGTACTCGGTGTAGGCGTTACAGTGAAACTGGTAGAACCGAACAGCATACCGCGCCACGAGGGGAAGGCGCAGAGAGTCATCGATAGGCGAACAGTCTGATAGCCGCTGATTCACCATTCCCATGTAAAGCCGCTCACCGGCAGTGATGCTGTCGAGCGGCTTTTTTTCTGATAATTTTAAACCAATCGTTTATACTGGGACGAAATAACCCGCAACAAAAGAAGGAAGCCAATGACTACCAGAAAATTATCGGCAGGCGACATTATTGAAGCTCGTTGCACCAAGTGTCGCGAAGTGCTGAATCACAGAATCGTTGCCATGGTGGAGGGAAAAGTCGTCCGGGTCGAATGCAACACCTGCCTTGGCGTGCATAACTATCACGCGCCTCCAACTGCGAAAGAGGCCAAAGCCCCAAAAAAAGTGACAGCAAGCAAGCCCCGTTCGACCGCAGCTGTTCCGCGTGCATCAAGGAAAGACCCCGTTGAAGTGGAACGTGAAGAGTGGGCATCACTCCAGCCTACGTTTGATTATGCCAAAGCTCTCCCTTACGACATGAATAGCAGGTTCCTGACCAAGCGGCTCGTACTTCACCCGGTATTCGGTCTTGGAATCGTAAAAACCGTCACCGTCCCGAACAAGATGCAGGTGCTTTTCAAAGACGGTATCAAACTGCTCCGCTGCCTCTGCCTGTAAACAAGCAACTTTTGCCTTGATTTATAAGCCCAATTGCATTACTTAACAATTACTTGTAACTGTATACAGTACGGCGATCGTGTCACATATCGACCACCCACCATCTAGTCCTCAAAACAGGATAAGTGCGTTAACAAAGTTATTTTCTGCCAGAAAAACGAGAAAATAACTTCTAACTTACTAAAAAGGAGAGTACCGATGTCTGCCAAACCGTTTGTTTATCAGGATCCGTTCCCGCTTGCTAAAGATGAAACGAAATACCGTAAAATCGAAGGCTCGGAAAAATATATACTGGTCGAGAAATTTGCTGACACGGATGTCGTGAGAATATGCCCTGAGGCGCTCTCCATTCTTGCCAACGAAGCGATGCGCGATGTTTCCTTTCTGCTCCGTCCTGCCCACAACGAACAGGTTGCCAAAATCCTGAGCGACCCTGAGGCGTCGATGAACGACAAGGGGGTCGCCCTGGCCTTCCTGCGCAACGCCGAGATTGCCGCCGGTTTTGACCTTCCGGTCTGCCAGGATACGGGTACCGCAACGGTTGCAGCCAAGAAGGGACAGCAGATCTGGACGGGTGTCAAGGACGAGGAGTGGCTCTCCAAGGGGATCTATAAGACTTACACGGAAGAGAACCTGCGCTACTCGCAGACCGTTGCGCTTGATATGTATGAAGAGATCAACACCGGCACCAACCTGCCTGCCCAGATCGATATCCTGGCTACCGAAGGCGATTACTACAAGTTCCTTTTCATGGCCAAAGGTGGCGGTTCCGCCAACAAGACCATGCTGTATCAGGAAACAAAAGCGCTTTTGACACCGGACAAGCTGTTTAAATACCTGGTCGAGAAGATGAAATATCTCGGCACGGCCGCCTGTCCTCCGTATCACATTGCCTTCGTTATCGGCGGCACCTCTGCCGATGCCTGCATGAAAACGGTAAAACTGGCGACCGCCAAGGAGTTGGACGGTCTACCGACCAGCGGCAATGATCATGGTCAGGCTTTCCGGGATGTCGAACTGGAGGACAAGCTGTTGGAAGCCGCCCAGAAACTCGGCATCGGCGCCCAGTTTGGCGGCAAATATTTCGCTCACGATGTGCGGGTCATCCGTCTGCCACGTCATGGCGCTTCCTGCCCGGTCGGCATGGCGGTTTCCTGTTCGGCGGACCGCAACATCAAGGCCAAGATCACCAAGGATGGCCTGTTCGTGGAGGAGATGGACCGCAATCCGGGGCGGCTGATTCCGGAGCAGTATCGCGGCAAGCATGAGCATGGTGTCAAGATCGACCTGAACAAGCCGATGAAGGAGATACTGGCCGAGTTGAGCAAACACCCGGTTTCCACACCGCTGCTGCTCTCGGGGACCATCGTGGTCGGCCGTGACATTGCCCACGCAAAATTCAAGGAGATCATGGACGCTGGAAAGCCGCTTCCCGAATACCTGCTCAATCACCCGATCTACTACGCCGGCCCGGCCAAGACCCCTAAAGGCAAGGCATCAGGCTCATTTGGGCCCACTACCGCCGGCCGGATGGATTCATACGTTGATGAACTCCAGTCCAAAGGGGGCTCACTGATCATGATCGCCAAGGGGAACCGCAGCCAACAGGTGACGGATGCCTGCAAGAAATACGGCGGCTTCTACCTGGGTTCGATCGGCGGTCCGGCCGCGGTTCTGGCCGAAGAGAATATCAAGAAGGTCGAGTGCATCGACTTCCCCGAGTTGGGGATGGAAGCGGTCTGGAAGATTGAAGTTGAGAACTTCCCGGCGTTCATCCTGGTTGATGACAAAGGAACCGACTTCTTCAAACAGCTGGGTTTGTAAAAGAGACAAACCGGTCACAATCGAAAGCCCCGCGTGCCATGTACGCGGGGCTTTTTTAGTGGAAGGATGGTGAACTAAAATCCTGCTGTCAAAACCTGTATCCGGCCTCATGATTCGTACTTGACAACTGAGATGTCCTTGTGGTTTATTACACGGCATGAACAATAACCGCTTCTATATCGCATTCAGCTTTTACTTTTGGTTCGGCTTTTATTTCAGGCCGTCTGCCCGGGTACTAGTGTAAGCGAGGAAGCTATCACACAAAACCACAAACCGGGGCAGACGAGAGTCTCCCCGGTTTTTTGCTGTCTGTATATTCAGTTCAGCCAAGGCGGGGGGAAACTTCCGGCCTTGACTGTTTGTGGGAAAGGATCAGAGGATGATTATCGTAATGAAGGCGGGGGCTGCAAAAAAAGACAAGGACGAAGTTCTCAGGCGTGTCAAGGAGCTGGGGTACACATCACACGTGATTCATGGCACGACGCGCGATGTGATCGGGGCAATAGGTGACGAGCGGAGCAAGCCGGCTCTGCAGGCGCTTGAGTCACTAAATGGCGTGGAAAACATTGTTCCGATCCTGCAGCCTTACAAACTGGCTTCGCTTGAAGTCAAGAAGGAGTCCAGTGTGGTCCGGATCAGTGAACATGTAGCCATCGGCGGTCCACAGATTGTAATCATGGCTGGACCTTGTTCGGTAGAGAGTGAAGAGCAGATTATTGAATGCGCTCTTGCCGTTAAAAAAGCCGGAGCACATATTCTGCGTGGCGGGGCATTCAAACCGCGTACATCGCCTTATTCTTTTCAGGGGCTTGAAGAAGAAGGTTTGAAGCTGCTGGCAAAGGCGCGAGACCTGACCGGGCTTCCTTTTGTTACCGAAGTCATCAATCCTGAAACTGCCGATATGGTGGCGGCGTATGCCGATATCCTGCAGATTGGCGCCCGCAATTCACAGAATTTTGCGCTGCTTAAAAAAGTCGGTCAGCTTGGCAAGCCGGTGTTGTTGAAAAGGGGTATGGCGATGACAATACAGGAACTCCTGATGAGCGCCGAATATATCATGAGCGAGGGCAACCAGTCCGTGATTCTCTGCGAGCGGGGTATCCGGACATTTGAAACGGCCACCCGCAACACCTTGGATTTGTCTGCGATTCCGGTTCTGAAAGGAAAAACTCATCTGCCGGTCGTCATTGACCCATCCCACGGTACCGGCAACCATCATTACGTAGCTCCGATGAGTTATGCAGCTGTTGCCGCCGGGGCTGACGGCTTAATAGTCGAGGTTCACCCGGATCCCGAGCACGCATCTTCAGATGGTCCCCAGTCACTGAAACCGGCAAAATTCGAGGCAATGATGCAAAAATTGCGGCTGTTTGCGGAAGCGGATGGGAGAACTCTTTAATCTGAAAATAGTTGTCGTACGAAATGCGCAGAAGTTAAAAGAGAGTGGCATCCGCCGTAGGTAGGATGCTACTCTCTTTGTGTTTCTCCCATTATCTATAGCTTGACTAGATTCGAAAAGATTACCATAATGTTGTCATGTTTCCCTCCAATTTATCTTCCAAAGTCATCGGCGTGAACGCTGTTCGAATATCCCTGCTGATAAGTCTCTTCTGGTACCTGCTCTGTCTTTTCAGTTCTCCCGGCCATGGCTCGGTAGTCTGCAATATTTCGTTTCCCCCCGGGAGCGGAATCCGCAAGTTGGCAGGTGAACTCAAGGCCGCTGGAGTTATACGCAGTTCGTGGCAATTCGTTCTTATGACCCGGCTACGGGGTGATGCCCACAGGCTGAAGGCAGGGGAATACCGCTTCAGTGACGACATGACTCCCGATAGGATTCTGGATAAAATTGTTTCGGGCGAGGTGGACTATCAAAAGTTTTCGCTTCCTGAGGGATATTCCGTGTATCAGGCCGCCGAGCTGCTTGAACAGAAGGGGTATTTCAAAAAGGATGTCTTTCTGGAGAAATGCCGGGACACGGCTTTACTGCAGCGCCTCGGCCTGAAGGAAACCAGCGCGGAAGGCTATCTGTATCCTGCCACCTACAATCTCTCGCGGGGAGGGAGTGTGGAGCAGTTGTTGGAGCAGATGGTCGGTCAGTTCAACAAGGCTTATGCAACCATTGAGGCTGGGGCGGGAGCCGGCCGGTTTTCCCGGTATGAAATGGTCACGCTGGCGTCAATGATTGAAAAAGAGGCTGTTTCAGCCGAAGAAAAACCGCTTATTTCATCGGTGTTCCATAATCGTTTGCGGCTCGGCATGCCGCTGCAGAGCGATCCAACGGCAGTCTACGGAGTTCGGGCGTTCTCCGGCAGGGTCAGCAAAGCGGACATTCAGCGTCGGTCACCCTACAATACCTATCTCAACAAAGGTTTGCCTCCCGGTCCAATAGGCAATCCGGGTAGAGATGCCGTCCAGGCGGCAATGAACCCGGCAAAAACCGACTACCTTTATTTTGTCGCCCGTCAGGACGGCACCCACCAATTTTCTCGAAATCTTGCTGAACATAACCGGGCAGTCGTGCGCTATCTCAAATAGTGATTTACCCGTAGGAACGTTATCAGGAAGAGGTTCATTCGACATACTCCTTGACACCGCCAAAAGTCAGACGGTGGATGGGGGAGGGGCCGTGCCTCCTGATTGCTTCCATGTGAGCGGCGCTGCCATACCCTTTGTGTCCGGCAAATCCGTACTCCGGGTACGAGGAATCCATTTCGATCATAAACATGTCACGGGTGACCTTGGCGATGATCGACGCGGCAGCGATGGAAAGACTTAAAGAATCGCCCTTTATTATGGTTTTCTGGGGAACGGTGCTGTTGATGGTGCTGATTCCATCGATCAACAGGAAGTCAGGCTGGGGGGACAGTTGCTGAACAGCCGCCAGCATGGCACAGCGGGTAGCCTGCAGAATGTTGATCCGGTCGATTTCGACCGGATTTACTACACCTACTCCAACAGACATCGCCTGGGTCATAATTACGTCAAAGAGCTTTTCACGCTTGTCGGGGGTAAGTTTTTTTGAATCGTCAACGCCGGTGATTGAGAACCCGACGGGAAGAATTACCGCTGCAGCAATCACCGGCCCTGCCAGTGGCCCACGGCCCGCCTCATCGATTCCCGCCACATATGTAAAGCCATTGCCGTACGCTGCTTTTTCGAACCTCAATGTGTCGAGAGGTGCAGCCGAAAACAGCTCTCCTTGATGTGTCATAATCAGTCCTGCCCCTGATAAACAGAAATACGTGTGTTAACAAATAAGTATCTGCCGGCACAGCGCAAAAAAATATTCCAAGATATTTAAAAAAAAACCCCGCATGAGCGGGGCTTTCAGTGGGCTATTTTGCAACCGGTACGTATTTTTTCTCGCGAATCCTGGCTGCTTTACCGCGCAGTTTGCGCAGGTAGTAGAGTTTGGCACGACGGACATGACCGCGAACCATGACTTCAATGTTTTCAATATTGGGTGAGTGGAGCGGAAATGTTCTTTCCACGCCGATGCTGTTGGAAATTTTGCGAACCGTGAAAGTTTCGCGCAAGCCGCCGTTCTGACGGGCGATACAGACACCCTGATAAGCCTGGATACGCTGTTTGTCGCCTTCAACGATCTTTACATGCACTTTTAGAGTATCCCCGACCTTGAAAGGGATAACGTTCTTCTTCATTTGGTCAAATTCCAGAAAATCGATGATGTTCATTGGGTACCTTCCTCCTGTATGTTGCTCGGTTTGTGAGTGTGTGTATCTTAGCGTTCAATTCCTCTAAGTCGATCAAGCATGATTGCTGCTGCAGAACGAACTGAGAGGTGGTTGTATATTCCGTTTCCTGCAATTGGTTCAAGTATGAGATCGGCTGTTGCAAAACATTCTTCGGTCAAGCCCCATCCGGTTCCTAACAAAAGCAGATACGGTTGATCAGTTTCCTCAATGAGTTTTCTGAATGTCCTCAGCGCAATCGAACCAGATCGCTGCATGGCCCCGGTAACCGCGACTTTGACCTGTTTGCTGAACCCGCTTTGAAAATCCGCGACTGCCGATGCCACCGTCGGTGTCACCCTGACAATGTCAAGTGCCTGTCTGCGATCAGGGTTATAGTCTGCTCCCCATCCCTGCTGCCAGTGACCACTGATTCTCTCGGCCAGTTTTCGCTGTTCTTCGGATGGGGTCACAATATAAAAACGGTCCAGCCCGAAAGTTTTTGATGATCTAGCGATATCATGCTGATCAAGGTTTGTCAGCGCGGAGGTGACAACCTCGTGGTGCTTGTTGTAAACCGGGTAGTGAACAAGGGCTATGGCCAGATTATTACATGCCACAGGCTTCATCCTGCTCAATCTCGGTCAGCATCTTCCGGTCTTCTCTTGTCAGCATGACCTGTGAGAGCAAATCGGGGCGCAGCGACCTGGTTTTGCGCAGTGATTCCTTGCGGCGCCATTTTCTGATCAGCTCATGATTCCCCGAAAGGAGGGGCTCGGGAACTGTCAGACCTTTAAATTCGGGCGGCCGGGTGTAGTGCGGATATTCCAGCAGGCCGTCACCAAAAGAATCCGTTTCAGCCGATTCGTTGCTGCCGAGAACACCGGGGATCAGTCTTGTTACGGAGTCGACGATCGCCATTGCAGCAATTTCACCGCCGGACAGAACATAATCACCTAGTGAAATATCGTCCTCAGCATAGATCGAACGGATTCTTTCATCGATTCCCTCGTAACGGCCGCACACGATGATCAGCCCGGACTTTTGTGCCAGTTCCAGAGCGACATTGTGTGTGAACCGCCGTCCCTGGGGTGATGTGAGGACAACCGTTGATTCAGGATGCAGAGACTTTGCTGACTCGATACAGGCTGCCAGAGGGCCGGCTTTCATGACCATTCCGGCACCGCCGCCGTAAGGAGCATCGTCTGCGGTCTGGTGGCGATCTGTTGCCCAGTCGCGGATATTATGCAGCGAAATGTCAATGAGCTGTTTATCTTTGGCCCGTTTGATAATGCTTTCGTCGAAAGGACCGGTAAACATTCCGGGAAACAGAGTCAGGATGTCAAATTTCATAGATCCAGCAAACCGTCAAGCGGAGTGATGATCATTTTCTTCCCCGGTATGTCAATGCTTGCAATGACGTCAGCAATGGCCGGGATCAAATATTCTTTGGAAATGCCACGTACAACGTAGATATCACTGCTGCCGGTTTCAAAAATATCTTCAAGCGTGCCCAGTTCAACGCCTTGATCCGTGTGAACGGTAAGGCCGATCAGGTCACGCCAGTAATATTCACCTTCATCAGGAACCGGCAACTGACTTTCTTTAAGACAAAGTTCCGAACCTGTCATGGACAGTACCTGGTTAATATCGGAAAAACCATCCAGACCCAGGATGAAGCCGCCGGCATGTGAAGCAATACTCTTAATGCCGTGTTCGCTGAGTGCACCGTTTTTTCCTTTAAGGAAAACGGTTTCAGCTGATTGCAAGCTGTCTATATTTCCGGAATAAGAGTAAACCTTCAAAAGCCCCTTGATTCCATGAGTACCGATGATCTTGCCCACCGGCACCAATTCTTCGTGATCTGTCATTTATTCCACAATTTTGAGGATAGCCTTCTTGTTGTCTTTTGTAGAAACAGCATTAAGAATAGTTCGAATCGCCTTGGCGGTCCGTCCTTCCTTGCCGATGATTCGTCCCATGTCATCCTTGGCGACGGTCAGGCTGATGACCAGAGTATCCTCTTCTGTCTCCTCGGTTGCATTTACTTGAGTCGGGTCATCAACCAGTGCCTTTGCAATGCTTTCAACAAGAGTCTTCATGGCGGTGTCCTCTGCTGCTCATATAGAGTGACCGGCGGACCGGAGGAACTGGATACGTTTATGCGGCCGCTACCGGTGTCTTGTCAAGAAGTCCGGCATTTTTCAAAAGCTGACGAACCGTATCGGTCGGCTGTGCGCCTTTGCTGAGCCAATCGGCAGCTCTCTCGGTCTTGAGCTTAACAACAGCCGGGTTCTTGGTCGGGTCATACGTGCCGACATTTTCGATGAAGCTGCCATCTCTGCGACTGCGTTCATCGGCAACTACGATCTGATAGAAAGGTCTTTTTTTAGCGCCTGCACGTGCAAGCCTGATTTTTGTAGCCATTGGTGTTTCCTCCTGATTTTGTACTTCTTGGATTGTATTTTGTGAACATGGTTCTTGTAAGGGTTATCGGAACGGCATCATTCCTTTTCCAAGCCCGCCAAGTCCTCCCATTCCCTTGAGCAGACCCTTTGGTCCAAGCTTCTGCATCATTTTCATCATTTTTTGTGCTTCGGTAAAGCGTTTAAGAAGCAGATTAACTTCCTGTACCGTAGTGCCGCTCCCCCTGGATATCCGTAGCCGGCGACTGCCGTTTATTATGCCATGGTTGGCGCGCTCACCCGGGGTCATGGAGCGAATAATTGCTTCAATGCGCTTGATTTCATTTTCACTTGGCTGGGCGCCTTTCATCTGTTTCATCATTTTGCCCATACCGGGGATCATCCCCATGATCGATTCAACCGATCCAAGCTTTTTGAGCTGCTGCATCTGGGCGAGAAAATCTTCCAGATCAAACTGGTTTTTCTTCAGCTTTTGTTGAAGAAGGGTAGTTTCCTTATCATCAAAAAGTGATTGTGCCTTTTCAACGAGGGTAAGAACATCACCCATCCCGAGGATACGCGAGACAAGCCGGTCTGCGTGGAAAACTTCCAACGCATCCAGCTTTTCGCCAAGTCCGACAAATTTTATCGGTTTGCCGGTAACAGCCTTGATGGAAAGAGCCGCTCCGCCTTTTGCATCACCGTCCAGTTTGGACAGTACAACGCCGCTGATCTCAAGTCGATCATTAAAACCGCTGGCGATGGTAACGGCTTCCTGGCCGGTCATGGCGTCAGCTACAAACAAGATTTCACGGGGCTTGACAGCGGCATTGATCTCGCCGAGTTCGTTCATCAGAAAATCATCGATCTGGTGACGCCCTGCGGTATCGAGAATAACGGTATCGTAGCCATTCATCTCAGCAAATTTCATGGCACTGACGCAGATATCAAGCGGCTTCTGGTCTGCGGTTGAAGCAAAAACCTCAAGGCCGAGCTGTCGCCCAACCGTTTTTAACTGTTCAATTGCTGCGGGGCGATAAACGTCCGCCGGTACCAACAATGGCCGACGTTTCTGCTTTTTAAGCAGATTGCCGAGTTTACCGCACGTCGTAGTTTTGCCGGCCCCCTGCAGGCCGACCATCATAATTGCTACGGGGGGTTTTGCTCCGAGGTCGAGGGAGTTGTCCTCACCACCGCCCATGATGGCAACAAGCTCGTCATGGACGATCCTGATAACCTGCTGGCCGGGCGACAGGCTGGTCAGAACATCGGTGCCGACCGCCTTGTTCCGAACATTCTCTACAAAATCCTTGACAACCTTGAAGTTGACATCGGCCTCAAGGAGAGCCAGGCGAACCTCACGTAAAGCCTCCTTGATATTATCCTCAGTCATAACTCCCTGGCCGCGGAGTTTTTTAAAAACTGATTCAAGTTTGTCGGATAGGCTGTCAAACATCTTAGGTTTTATCGTCCCGGGACTGAGTTATTCCAAAAGGGGATCACTATAAAGGGGTATAACCACCAATGTCAAGAACTATTTGTTTTTAAAGCCGTATTACACCGGATGCCGGGGGATGTTCTACATTAATGGCTGCGCTTCACGCAATGCAACATATAGGCATGCACATCCTGGAATTGCATTAATCGTCACTGTTATTATTGCTCCAGATCGGTTCATAATGAGTATCGCTCTCTTTTCGGTAAACAGTGGCCGGCAGCAGTTTTTCAGAAGCAAGGGCATGCAGAACGCTGTCATTGATATCGCCGTTATAGCGAATAGCCAGACCACAGTCAGTTGAAAGAACCCTGGGAGCAGGTATGAGCATAATTGCCAAGCCACATTTTTTGAGAATGTTTTCAGCTTTCATGATTTGATGTGCGGAGTTGAATACCGCAAGATGCTGGCCATTTTGAATCACAATACGCTTCTCCCGTAATTATGAGCCTGTTTTTGTGAAGAGCCCGATGTAATGCTAATTGACAAAAATAGTGTGAGTTCCTACTATGCCCGGAAAGGAGCTGAAAATGGAAGGCGCAATCCTCACAATCGGGCTGATTATTCTGTCTTTAATAATAAGTATACCATGTGGTTATATTCGTCAAAATTATCGCAAATATTCATTCATGTGGTTTTTTCTGATTCATCTGCCGATCCCCTTTATCGTGCTGCTGCGGATCAAGTCGGGACTCAATTGGCATTTTATTCCTTTTACACTGGGCGGTTCAGTTGCCGGTCAGATCATTGGCGGTGCCTTAAGCCGCCGGAGAAAGAATAATGCCAAAGAGACCTAGGATGTCTTTTCCCCGGCCGCTGCCTGGGTTGGTGCAGGAGAGCCTGGTCGGCCTGGGGCTGGCTGAACGGTTGCGAGAAGCGGAAATCTGGCGCATTTGGCCGGATGTGGTAGGCGCGCCACTCGCCAGCCGGGCGAGGCCGGTTCGGATCATAAACGGCACGTTGACCGTGGCGGTGTCCAGCGCACCATGGATGCAGGAACTGCGTTTCATGACCGCCATGATGAAAGAAAAGCTCAATAGCAGCCTAGGTGCCGAGGTGGTCCGTGAAATCGTGCTTAAGGCGGGCAGGGTTGAGCAACCACCTGCAGAAAAACCTGATGACATCATTCCACACAACCCCCTTACACGTCATCAGCAGGCCCTGATAGAGGCAGAAGCTGCTTCCATTACAGATCCCGAAACCCGGCAGGCATTTATCGAGTTGATGCAGGCCAGTATGGAACAGCAACGCCGATAAGCGTACTTACCAGGTTATCCGGGTCATGACCGTGTCAACTGGCGGTACTTGATGCGATGCGGGATGTCGGCAGCAGCTCCCAGACGTTTTTTGCGGTCCTCTTCGTACTCTGAATAATTCCCCTCAAACCAGACCACTTTTGAATCACCCTCAAACGCCAGGATGTGCGTGGCGATGCGATCCAGAAACCAGCGGTCATGACTGATAACCACCGCGCAGCCGGCAAAATTTTCAAGGGCTTCTTCAAGGGCCCGCATGGTGTTGACATCCAGATCATTGGTCGGTTCGTCCAGCAGTATGACATTGGCGCCGCTTTTCAGCATCCGTGCCAGATGCACCCGGTTGCGCTCGCCACCCGAAAGCATTCCGACTTTTTTCTGCTGATCGCTGCCGGAGAAGTTGAAGCGTGAAACATAGGCGCGGGAATTTACCAACATCTTTCCGAGCTGAATGGCTTCCTGCCCCTCTGTAATCTCTTCCCAGATGCTTTTGTCAGGGTTGAGAGCATCGCGGCTCTGGTCTACATACGCCAGCTGCACGGTGTCGCCGATACGGAACGAACCGGAGTCGGCTTTTTCCTGACCGGTTATCATGCGAAAGAGGGTGGTCTTGCCGGCGCCGTTCGGACCGATGATGCCGACAATTCCTCCGCGCGGCAGACGAAAGGTCATGCCCTCGACCAGGAGCCTGTCGCCATAGGCTTTGGCGACATTGTCGGCTTCAATGACGATATCACCAAGCCGCGGGCCGGGCGGAAGGTAGATCTCAAGTTCACGAGCATGCTTTTCGCTTTCCTGCTCGACAAGATCTTCGTAGGCGCTGATACGAGCCTGTGACTTGGCATGACGGCCTTTGGGCGACATTCTGATCCATTCCAGTTCGCGCTGCAGGGTCTTCTGGCGGTCGGTCTCCTGTTTCTCTTGCGTTGCCAGGCGATTCTGTTTCTGCTCAAGCCATGAGGAATAGTTGCCTTTCCAGGGGATGCCCTCGCCGCGGTCCAGTTCCAATATCCAGCCGGCAACATTATCCAGAAAATAGCGATCGTGGGTAACCGCGATAACCGTACCGGGATAGTTTTGAAGATGATGCTCCAGCCAGGCGACCGTTTCCGCGTCCAGGTGATTGGTCGGTTCGTCCAGTAGCAGTATGTCCGGCTTTTTGAGCAGCAGTCGACACAGCGCGACACGGCGCTTTTCACCACCGGAAAGCACTTTAACCACGGTGTCTCCATCCGGGCAACGCAGGGCGTCCATCGCCATTTCAAGGCGTGAGTCCAGATCCCAGGCATCCAGATGATCAAGTTTTTCCTGAAGAACCGCCTGGCGATCACACAATTTTTCAAAATCGGCATCCGGTTCGGAAAACTTGTCGGTGATGGCATTGAATTCAGACAACAGGTCAACTGTTTCCTGGACTCCTTCTTCGACGATCTGGCGGACAGTTCTGGATTCGTCAAGGCGCGGTTCCTGCTCAAGATAGCCGACGGTATACCCCGGCGACAGGACCGCCTGCCCGTTGAATTCCTTGTCAACTCCGGCCATGATCCGCAATAGAGAAGACTTTCCGGAACCGTTCAACCCCAGTACGCCGATCTTGGCACCATAAAAATAGGATAGTGATATGTCCTTGATGACCGGTTTCTTGTCATAGAACTTGCTGACCCGCATCATCGAATAAATAATCTTGTTTGGATCAATAGCCATCGTTTCCCCCGCCTGATTCAACTGAAATGTGTTTTTCTTTTACACGGCGGTTGCGGTTGATGTCAACCGCTTTAGGCTGCGGCGCCATTAAGAGCAAAGGCTTGACAAACAGGACAAACGTGGTATTTTTTAAAAAAATTAACCTCGCAGGGGGATACGACCATGAGCTTAAATGTTCAGGAGGCGATTAAACGCTCCATCCAGACTGAGAAAAATGCAATGAATTTTTACCAGCTCGGTGCACAGAAAATGAACATTGCCGATGCCCGCCGCACTTTCGAACTGCTTGCCAGAGAAGAGCGGGAGCATGCCGCTCAATTTTACAAGATTTATCAGGGTACCGACATCCCCTCACTCGACGCCTTTCTTGATACTCCGCCGGACAACGAATCGAGCTGGGTTTCAACAATTGCCCGCCTGATTTCGGCCGACTTCAGCGAGCAGAAAGCGCTCGAGCTGGCTATGGAGCGTGAGAATAATCTTGAGGAAGCATTATTGGAGACGGCGTCAAAGATTGATTCCCCCGAGATCAGGGCGGTCTATGAGTTGAATGCCAGGGAAACGCATCACCACTACGAATTGATCGAGTCGGAATATGCCCGCTTGATGGGCATGGTCCATGAAACCGATATAGATACGTTTGTTCGTGAATAGATGTCCGTTTTATTGGCAAACATGTATCAAAGGGCGCTTTATGCGCCCTTTGATTTATAAAGACGATATACAACTACTTCGCTTGGTATCAGGGGTAATTCATGACGGCAACTAGGCAGCAAATATCGGTTCTGGTTCTAGGTATTGGTAATCTCGTTATGAGTGATGATGGTGTCGGAGTACTTGTTGCTCAGCGGCTTCAGCAGGGGTACCGGTTCGCGGATAATGTCGAGGTTCTGGACGGAGGCACGCTGGGGCTTGATTTACTCCCCAAGTTGGAAAACATTACCAACCTCATTATGATAGATGCCGTTGAAACCGGCCAAAAGCCTGGAACCTGTGTGCGTTTGTGCGGCCAGGAATTGCCGATTGCCCTGGAGACCAAACTTTCCCCGCATCAGATGGGGCTTAAGGATCTGCTGGCGGTATCCGAGTTGATGGGGCATTCACCGAAAGAGATGGTGCTGTTCGGGGTGCAGCCCGGATCGGTGGAAATGGAAATCGGACTGACAGCAGAAGTTGAGGCAGAACTTGAAACACTTGTAACCAACGTATTGAATGAACTGGCTAATTGGGGAGTATCTGCAACGCCTGCTTAGTAAGTCAGAAGGTGTGCTAAGCCAGTTTCTTTCTCATCTCCAGAACATTCCCGTCATCGGATCTTGTATATTTTACCGTGTCCATCAGCGATCTAAGGATGAAGATACCGCGCCCTTTATCCTCGATTCCATTTGAAGTGAAACAGGGAGCCGGTATGGAATCCAGATCAAATCCAACCCCATTATCATAGATACGAACAACCAGATTTTTATCGGACACATTAATCCGGACATGAATTTCCGTCTCCAGGTCCGCGCTTTTTGAATGCTTGATAGCGTTGACCAGTCCCTCGGTCAGCACGACGGCAAGTTGGCCGGGAAGGGTCTCGCGGATCTTTTCAGGACAGTCGATCTCCTCTGCCACCTTTTCGCCAATCCTGCTTATCATACGCAAACAACGGGTATGATAAGGAAGCGTGATGTCAATGTCGATGTCGTTTTTCATAAGCTCACCGTCACTACATGTTTATTCTAAATAAACCCGGGCATTAGCGGTAACTCTGCAGCGCGTCGTCAACTGTCGTATAAATATCAAAAACCCTGTGAAGTCTGGTCAGTTCAAACATTGACTTAACCTGTGACTGTAAATTAGACAGTCTCAGGCTACCGTGAAGAACGGAAGCATTCTTGTAACCCGAAACCAGTACGCCCAGCCCGGAACTATCGATGAAAAGAACTTCCTTAAGATCGATAATAAGATTCTTTGCACCGATCTCAAATAGACGACGTAATTCAACTTTAAGCTCTTCCGAATTGTTTGCATCAAGGCGGTCTTCCCTGACAAACAGCACGGTTACCCCTTCCGTAAGTTCCGTTTTGATATCCATATCATCTCCATCTGCTCAGAGTATTTTTATTACAACAAGCGATATATCATCCTGTAAATCTTGAGATTCGGTAAAAGCATGAATCCTTGCATAGAACGAATCAAGTATATTATCAGCAGAAAAAAGCATACACGTTTTTAAATGATCATACACGCCCTGCGTTTCAAACATATCACCCTGGCTGTTACAAGCTTCCGTCAGGCCGTCGGTGTATAACAGCAGAACGTCCCCGCTTGCTAGTTTAACAGTTCGCTCCTCAAAAAGAACATCTTTTTTAACCCCCAGTATTAATCCTTCCGTATCCAGCTCCCGCGGTAAAAACTCGCCCGTACGCAGCAGAACAGGGTGATTGTGACCTGCGTTAGAATAGCAGAGTGTGCCGCTTTCAGCATCATATTTTGCATAAAACATGGTGATGAATAGTTCGGACCTGGTCAAATCGTCATATAGCTGGATGTTGAGGGCCTGCAGGATTGCACCGGGGCTGCGAACCGAATTGGAATCCGCTCTCAGCAGCGTGCGAACTTCCGACATGATCAGGGCCGCACCGACACTATGCCCCGAAACATCGGCAATAACAACATCGACGCTCTTATCGCTGCGGAGGAAAAAATCATAATAGTCCCCTCCGACATGAGCGGCGGAAATACACCGGCCTGCAATATCAACACCCGCAATAGCAGGCGCGGAATCGGGCAGAAAAGATTTCTGGATCTGCTGGGCAATTTCCATGTCGCGAGTGATTCTGGCCGCTTTCAGGAGAGCCGCCTCTTTCTGACTCCGTTCGCGCTGCTTGCCTTCGATTTCCTGCACAATCGTGATTGCCTGGGCAAGTTGGCCGGCCAGACTTGACAGCAACAAGATGAATTCCTGGGTAAAGAGGCCGGCTATCGATTTGGAAAACAGGGAAAGTACGGCGATTACCGGCTCACCTTCTCGATTGATCGGGATGTGAGCGCATGAAACGAAACCCTCCGCCACAGTTCCATCAAGCGGTATATCGGCGCGTTCGAGGCGCAGATCATTTACAAAATGCGCCTTTTGATCCCGGTAGACCATATCTAAAAACAGCGTATGTTCCAGATTCCAGTCCGGAGTGCAGGTGGCAGGAAGCTCTGCTCCCTGGATGCTTCTGACTGAAAAGGTACCTGAATCATTTCGAGTCTGGATTAGTGACATATCCAGCTTGAATTCCTTAACCAGCAGCCTGAGCAGGTCATCCATTATTACCTGCATGTCCAGCGTGCGATTGATGATCTCGGAAGCCTTCAGGCGTACAAAGAGCGATTCGCGGTTCTGGTCAAGATTTGCGCGGACGCTGCTGAAAATGTCATAAACCGGCTCCATGCTGGAGCCGATGTCGGACAGGAAGTTGTTGACAATGGCCTTGGCTGCCGCACCTCCGACCGAACCGGCCAGGGTTTTTTCCGTAAAACGCTTCAGCTCCGGGAGCTCGAATTCGGAAATTGCGCCATTTTCGGTGATGTCCCGGTTGCTTGAATAGAGTTCAAACGCCTGCATGGCCTCGACTTCACCAATAAACTTGCTCATTAGGGTGAAGAACTGGTCCGTTGTAACCGGTTTAGAGAGACGTTTTCGTTCTGAACGGCGATTTTCCTCCTCCTGACTGAAAATACCAATAAATTTATGTACCTGATCCCGCTCCAGTTCATTCTGATCCAAGATAATCGAGCAAACGATATAAGCACCGACATTGAAAAGCATGCTCCAGAACAGAGAGTGACTCCAGAGATCCATGCCGGTCAGCCCGAACAGTTCGGTCGGTTTAAGCAGGGCAATACCAAATGGACCGTTTGAAAGCAGAGTTTCCGGGATCCAGCCCGATTTACTGAAAGAGGGGAGCAGCAACGTATAAAGCCAGATCAGGAAGCCGAGCAGGGTGCCGCTGATTGCTCCCGCCTTATTGCCACGCTTCCAGTAAAGACCGCCAAGCATGGCCGGCATGAATTGCGCGGCTGCTGAAAAGGAGATAAGGCCCATGTTTACGAGTGTGTATGAATCACCTATGATCTCGTAATAAAAGAACCCCAGCAGCACGACCAGAACTATTCCGAAACGCTTCAGGTTAATCAACAGGACCGGAAACCATGTCCGTGGCGTACACCTGAGTATGACCGGCATGAAGATATGGTTCAGCAGCATGGTTGATATGGCGATTGATTCAACCATGACCATACCGGCCGCTGCCGACAAACCACCTAGAAATGCAAATAGGGCTATGCCGTGATGTCCGGCGAGTCTGGGCAGCGAAAGTACGAAGTAGTCGGCGCCGCTGCTGCTACCGGTGCAGAGGATGCCGCCGATGGCGATCGGCATGACAAAAAGATTGATCAGGAACAGATAAGCCGGGAAGAGCCACATTGCGGCGGCTATATGGCGCTCATCGGAATTTTCAATGACCATGACATGAAATTGCCGCGGCAGGAGCATGATCGCTCCCATCGATAAAAACAGGAGCGTGAAGGTGGAGATATAACCAGGGTCATTCTTTGACATATTGAACGTGAACAGCTTTGCGAATTTTTCCGGGTCGGTGTCCTTGAACCGTTCAAAAATATCGATGAAACCGTCAAAGAGACCGTAGGTGACAAACAACCCGACGATCAGGAGGGCAAGCAGCTTAACCAGTGATTCAAAAGCAATCGCTGCAATCAGACCTTCATGCCGCTCCGACGATACCAGCCTCCTTGCTCCGAAAACAATGCTGAACAGTGACAGGATCAGGGCCAGAATCAGGGCGATCGGAATGTTTGTGCCGTACCCGAATTTTATAATGGGAATGGTGTCTGTTTGAGCGCCGCTTAGCAGGAAAAAACCGGTGGTTACCGCCTTCAACTGCAGTGCAATATAGGGCATGATGCCGAGAAAGGCGATGAGTGTGACCAATGCGCCGAGCCAGGGGGACTTCCCGTAGCGCTGGCTGAGAAAATCAGCGATCGAAGTAATGTTATGCTCTTTGCTTATTTTGACGATCCGGCGCAGCAGAAAAAGCCAGGAAAATGCCGTTAACGATGGCCCGAGATAAATCAGCAGGAAATCAATCCCCGTAGTAGCAGCCTTTCCGATGCTGCCGAAAAAGGTCCATGACGTGCAGTACACCCCCATCGAGAGCGCATAGATGACCGGATTGCTGATTATGCTGCGCCCGGTCTCTTTGCGGTGGTGGGCGTACCAGGCGATCAAAAATATCAGCGCCGTGTAGAGAACCGATACGGCAGCCACAGAGGAAAATGCGCCGTTCATGGTTCAATCTTTTCATCAGCCGACTCTTCGTCGTGTCGACTGGCAACCATGAAGAGGTAAATGACGATGATTGAAACCATCCAGCCTGCCGTCAAATACAAAAAAAGCAGCGGCAGGCCGAACAGAAGGACCGGTTTGTTAAAAATATGCAGAAATGGAAATGTCATCAGGATAAGGCCGAGAATGAAAAAAATTATCCATGATTCGCGCAGGCGCAGACGGCGGATAATTTGTGTGCGCAGTTGTTTCATGACCTGAACAGCCTCTCGTATACGGAGTCTAATAGATCTTCGGAAGACCTGTCCGTGGAAATTGATATGACCCTGCCATCCGAAGCGTCAGGGGGGTCAAACGCGTCTTTTTGCTGATTCAGCAGTTCAATTCTTCCATCGGAAACCGAGCCGCCGCGGGAAGAGCGCTCAAGCAATCGCCGCTGCTGCTCGTCCGGATCGCACTGTACAAACAGAATAACAAACTCCGCATGATGAGAAGCCGCCAGTTTGGCAAATTCAGTTCGTTCCGCAGAAGTCCTGAACCCGGCGTCAATAACCGCTGAATGTCCGGAAGCTAGCTCCCTGGCGGCCAGTAGCTCCAGTTGCCGGTAGGTGTTCAGACTCATCTCTTTTGAATACAGTCCCTCTCCAAATGGCACCTGAACCGATGTTTCCGGCAGCAACCCCGCCAGTTGTTTGCGTACTCTGTCCGAATTGAAGGTGGAGAGGCCAAGTTCAAATGCAAGCCGGTCGGCCAGGGTACTCTTTCCGCATCCCGTTGTCCCGCAGGTGATAAACAGGGTAGGGTGGAGACGGCTTCTCAGGCAGTACCCCTGAGCCAGCCGAAAATAACGGATGGCACTGCTCTCAGCTGAAGTACGTTCTTCCTGGCTGATACCGGTGTCAAGAAGGGTCAGGCTTTGAACTTTACCGCGGATGAAAGCTCGATATGCCTTGTAAAAAGATATCAGCCGTACGCAGTTTGTATCGCCGGAGTCCGTAATGTAGAAGGACAATGCCGCATCGGCCAGGTCAGGGCGCCGATGAAAGTCAAGATCCATAAGCAAAAATGCGATGTCGGCCGCCGTATCGGAAAAACGGAAGCGTTCATTAAACTCTATGCAGTCGAAGATGTATACATCGGAATTAAACAGACAGATGTTTCCCAGGTGAATATCTCCGTCGCAGTCACGAATATAGCCATTCTCGACCCGTTCCGTAAATAGAGCGCGCTGCGAACCGGTAAATTCCTCGATGTAGCCGCATATGTTGTCTATTACGGCAGGCGGGAGTGTCGAGTCTTGAAATTGCCTGGTCTGGTCAAGATTTTCCCGCCAGTTAAACAGAATATGTTCCAGTGAGCCGAATTCCGAGATATGCGGCGAAGTCAGGGCGTCAGAATGAAATCTGCTGATTTTGAGCGCAACTGTCTCGATCTCCTTGATTGAAACTTCGCCGCTGTCGACGAGTCTGTCCAGCATCCTGTCAGCCGGCAGCCGCTTCATCATGACGGCATAATCAATAATATTTCCATCACCGGCAAACGCGGCGCCCGCTTTTGTTTCACGAAGCTCGACAACCTGCTCATAGATATCCGGACAGAGCCGCCGATTGAGACGCAGTTCTTCGAGGCAGTAGAAACGACGGAGATCGAGAGTCGAAAAATCGAGAAAGCCGAAATTAACCGGTTTCTTTATTTTGAAAACGTGCGTATCGGTCAGAAACAACCAGGAGATATGAGTTTGAATCAGTTCAACCGTTCGGGTCCGAACCGGATAGGCAGACGGGTTATGGAGCGATTCCAGAATTTGTGGGGTTATGGCGGATGCTGGCATGCGCCTAGCATACCATAACGGGGCGTAACCGCAAGATGCCAAATCGATGAGAAATAAGCAGGGGAGCGGTCTGGCAGGAGAGAGCGGGTGTAAAAAACAGAAGAGCCCGCAAAGTTTAACTCTGCGGGCTCTTGTTGTGAAGTCAAATAATGGATTTAAGCGGCGGCGACGGTAATCTTCAACGTGGCGGTCACTTCAGGATGAATCTTCACTGCTGCGGAAAACTCACCGGTGTGCTTGATGGTATCGGCAAGAACGATGCTCTTGCGATCGATTTCGAAGCCGTTGTTTTTCAGGAAAGAGGCGATATCCATGTTGGTGACGGCGCCGAACAGTTTGCCCTCTTCACCGGCTTTATGCGACAGAACGATCGCCAGCGCTTCCAGCTTTGCTCCCAGAGCTTTTGCGGCTTCGAGAGCCTTGTTCTTCTTGTAAAGCATTTGACGTTTTGTGTGCTCAAGGGCCTTGGCGTTGCCTTCCGTGGCAAGAACAGCCAGTTTCTTCGGAAGCAGGTAGTTGCGGGCATAGCCGGGCGCTACCTTTACAATGTCACCAATGTGACCCAGCGTTTCAATGTTCTCATTCAGAATAACTTTCATCATCTTCTCCTTTCGAGCCTGTCAAGTATTTATTCCAATTCCGGGATTCGATTTGAAATTGGAACTACAGGTTTTCCTGTGTTTTAGGGGTTCTGAAATCAGCCCAGAGATCGAACAAGCCGATACCGGCAACTATTGCCAGCAGGTACGGCTGGATAATCAGCATTGCGTAAAAGAGTATCCGCAGAAGAGCGGAAACCGAGTTCTTTGCGATAAAGGCGGAAACAACAGCCATACCCTGGAAAAAATAGAGCATGGAGATAATCAGTAAAAGATTGAGTGCCGGAGTGGTCACCGGAGACACCGGCAGCAACAGGGAAAATCCGGTAGCAATCAGGGCCCAGACAAGCAGGTCGGGATTCCTGAACGTGCTGAAATCACCGATGGGCAGGTTTGCGGCAGATTTGGCGGTGGTCTTTTTTAAAAGAGCAAGATTACATCCGGCGATAGCAACAAGCATCGCAGTGACTAGAGCAGGGTAGAGCCGCTGCAGCAGTTCGGCAGCCGTAGTCATCGAACTTTTTACAAGTTCCAGCTCTTCGCCCTTTACGCCGCTTTTTTCGTACAAGGCGGCTGCCTGCTTCATACTTCCTGAAATTTCCGTAGAAATAAGCAGATGCAGGTTGACGCCGGAAAAAATGCTGTAGGCGATGAAACCCCCGGAAAAAATCAGCAGATTAGCGATGGTAGTCCAGAAAAGCGCCCGACTGCCGCTGATGCCGCGCAAAAGAAGTTCCGGCATCAATAAGCCGATCATTGCGCACATGCCCAGGTACAGACAGCCGGCAAATATCCCGAACAGGGCGGTTATGGCGGCAGTCGTTCCGAGAATGACGATCAGTGCCGCTGCCCGGCCATGAACAACGCGGTTATACGCGGCAGGAAACGGCGCCAGTATTCCGGAAAAAATTCCCAGAGGCGGTATTGCCAGATAAGCTGCAAATAAAACAAAGGAACCGACCACGCCGAGCAATGCCGCTTTCAGGCGTACTTGCAAGTCGTGGCCGGTTGGCAATGACAGACTCATTCCGGAGCAGCTATCAGTTTACTGCGTGATTGGCGGCAATCGGCAGTAAAGCGATGTTTCTGGCCCGTTTGATGGCTTCCGTGATGTGGCGCTGATGTGCGGCGCAGTTCCCGGAAATTCTGCGGGGAACAATTTTACCGCGCTCGGTGATAAAAAAGCGGAGTGTGCGCGGCTCTTTGTAATCGATGGTCAGATTCTTTTCGGCGCAGAAACGGCATACCTTACGGCGCTGAAAAGGACGTCTCTTGCGTGGTCCGCCCTGGCCGCCGGGGCCGCCTGCTGGGCGCTGGCCCGGTCCGCCTGCTGGACGCTGTCCGGCACTTGCTGGACGCTGATAAGTTGATGTTGTGGCTGGTCTTTCGTCACTCATGAGTATATCTCCTCCAGGAAATTATTCGGCAGCTTCTTCAGCGGCTGGTGCTTCAATGGTTGTCTCTTCTTCTGTCTCTTCCGTTACGGCTTCAGTCAGTTCGACTTTCTTTTCGACTACGCGCTCGGGAAGGTCAGTGATGTTTACGCTCTGGTAACGCAGCACCTTGTCGTCGAGTCTCAGACGCCTTTCAAGCTCGGCGATAAGAGCACTCTCTCCATCAAAGCGGAGGTAGTAATAACGCCCTCTTGCAGACTTCTTGATGGGATAGGCCAGTTTCCTGATACCCCAGTCGTCCATCCTTAAACAGTCGCCCTTGTACGCCGTAATGACGTCTTGTGCCTTAGTGGTGACCGACTTGATGTCGTCTTCACTCAGTTCAGGCTGGAGGATGAAAATTGTTTCGTACTTCCTCATGTTGAAAATCCTCCTCACGGATTCGAGCCCCGGTCCTACCCGGAGCAAGGAGATATCGGCATATAAATGCCGTCTTTAAAAGAACAAGTCTTTTACTATGTATTGTGTGAAAGTGCAACAAATATGTTTATAACCCATCTACTTGTATGGAAAATGCGGCCGGATCTCAGCTCTTCTTCCGCTTGGTGCGTAGCGGCGGCCTGTCACCGAACAGGCCTCCCTGACCGGCCAGCTGCGCGGCTTCTCCCTCTTCAAAAACCCGGATCACGCCATACTCGCCGTCAAAACCCGGTTTGCGGATCACCCGGCCACGCCGCATTCGCTCCAGCGCCTCGCCGAGGATCGGGACTTCATGCCTGACTTCTTCAAGCGATGCATGCAGAAGCAGGTTGAACTCCGAGCCGAAGCGGGCAATGCAGCGGCGGTACTGCTCCATCACCCCTTTGCTGGCCGGTCCGGTGCCGATGATTTCCCCCAACACCTCGGAGAGCGGAATCAGGCTGAACACCTGGGGCGAGTCGTCGCGATAGAGCGGCTGCTCCCGGTCGGCCAGCTCCATGACCCGGTGACAGACGCCGACAGTAAGCGGCTTGCCGCACACCGGACAGCGTAGTTGCAGGCGGCGCGTCTCGGCTGGTTCAAGGCAGACATTGCAGTTTCGGTGGCCGTCGGCATGGTATTTCCCCTCTTCGGGAAAAAACTCCACCGTGCCCCGGAAGGTCTCGCGCCGGCCCCCGCGAATGGCGTCCTTCAGGGAAAAATAATCCAGCCCGCAGGAGAAGAGATTGGCCTCGCGTCCCAGCTTGGAGGGTGAATGACAGTCGGAATTGGAGATCAGGCTGAAGCGGTCGAGTGAGGAGATCAGGCGGTTCATATCGGGGTCGGAGGAGAGCCCTGTTTCCAGGGCAAAGATGTACGGTGAAAGCTCGCCGAAACAGTCCTCGATAGTGTCAAACCCGGATTTTGAGCCGAACAGGGAGAACCAGGGGGTCCAGATGTGGGCCGGTACGAGGAATCCTTCGGGCGCCAGATCCAGCATAATTTCAAGCAGGTCATGGCTGTCGAGCCCCAGAATCGGGCGGCCGTCGGATTTGATATTGCCGATGCCGTCCAGCCGGGCGTTGATCCGCTCGGCAGAGGCAAAATCCGGCACATAGAGCAGGTTGTGCACCTTGCGCACCACGCCGTGGCGTTTGTAGATGCAGCTGATCTCGGCCGAGAGCAGGAAGCGCACCGGTGCCGGGGAGGGGGTCACACCCGCCAGCGGCGAAACAATGGCGCCCTCGTTCTTAAGCTTGAACAGTCCCGGTTCGGCCGGCTCCAGTTCCTCCTGCAGATGCCGGAACCAGCCGGGATGGGTAAAGTCACCGGTGCCGATCACCTGAATCCCCTTGACCCGGGCCCACCCAGCCAGGCCGGTCAGGGTGCTCTGCGGGCTTGTGGCACGTGAATAGGGAGAATGGATGTGCAGGTCGGCTATGAAGTCCATTTTTCTTTCCGATTACAGAGTGAGCAAAGATGGCAATTGTGATGGCAAGATTTTGCCTTATTTCTTGATAATCAGACCGGCGCCAGCCATGAGTAAGGCAACACCGATTGCCCGCTTGCTGTCAAGGGGGTACGTGCGGAAACCGAAGAGCCCGAAATGATCCAGGATGACGCTTGCGGTCAGCTGGGCGCAGATGGCCGTTGCCAATGCCGCCGTTGTGCCGATGCGGGGTACGGCGATAATAGTCATGGTGACGAAAAAAGCGCCGAGACAGCCACCGGTGAGTTCCCACGCGGAGCTGTCTGCAACTCCCTTGAGGGATCCCTTGCCGGCAAACAGCACCACAGCAGCAAGAAACAGGGTGCCAACGGCGAATGATATAAAAGAGCTTTCGAGCGCCCCGACCTTCTGGGCCAGACGTCCGTTAATGGAGGGTTGGACCGCGATGGCGATACCGCCAAAGAACATCAGGACAAGCAGCAGGATCTGATTCATACGGAACCCTCCTAAATCATGGCACGCGGATTAAATCCGATAAAATTCGGATAAAGGCGGATACACCTTTTTAGGTTTGAACCTGATACGATTTCGCAGTTTTGAAATATTTCAGAAAAAAGTATCATTAAATATCTTCTGTACTCTGAACCAGATACTTCTTCACCAACTCCACCGGATGATACGACAGCTTGGCGCTGCGCAGCCCCACGTCCCCCAGATCCTGCTCCCGGTTAATGTAGCAGCACTCCTGAAACAGCAGCCGGGCAAACTCGCGGTTCACGAGCTGATACAACCCCTCGGTAAAGGGATCGGCCTTCTCGAATTGACACACGGCGGTATCCCGGTTGAGGCGCTCTCCCAGGGCAAAGGCCGCCACATTGTCGTTCACGAGCACGACCACCCCCTCAAGGCCGAGTTGTTCCGCACAGCGCAGCGCCTCGTAGGTGGCCTCCAGCTCCATCCGGAGCGAGCTGCCGATTTCGTCGAGGCTGCTCTGAACCAGCTTGTCTACTATGTTCAGGCAGCCGTCAAGATGCTCCCCGGAAAAGAGGGTGACCGTGTAGTTGTGACGGCTGGTAAAGTAGTTGATCCGGTTTTTCTTCTTGTGAAAGCGTCCACCCGGCAATGTCGCCAGCTCGTCGCGCAGATAGAGATAGTCGCACGAGTCGCGCAGTTCGGTTATCTGGAGGGTATTCCCGGCAAGATATCTGGCGACGAATTGATCGTCGGCGCCGTACAGCGGCAGGCCGCTTTTAAGCATGACCTTCAGGGCGGCAGCAACGTCTCCCCCCAACGGCGGCAGGAAATATTCCGCGCCGTCATACCCCCTGCCGAGCACTACGAGCGCATCGTTTACCATCGCCAGTTTGTACTCGTGAGCGGTCCGGAACAGGTAGAGACCGGCAAAGGTCAGCTCGGAGATGTGCGGCTGGATGTCGGCACATAACCGGTCCAGGAGCGGTTTATCGGTTAGCAGAAGCGCCCGTGTCTCGGGATACGGAGGGATTTCCATTTGAGTTCTCCGTGAATTTCTGTATGTTACAAGACCATCCTAGCAGAAAAATTATCATGGAGGAAAATGTAATGGCAATTGCTATGAAGATCGCCAGTCAAATATCGAAATCATCCTGGATTCGCAAGATGTTTGAGGAGGGGGAGCGGCTGCGCCAGGAATTCGGTGCGGAAAATATTTTTGATTTTACGCTCGGCAATCCCGATGTGGAGCCGCCCGAATCGTTCGGGCGCGAACTGCTGGAGTTGGCGCAAAACCCTCTTCCCGGCATGCATCGCTACATGAATAACGCCGGGTATGCCGAAACCAGGGCCGCCGTGGCGGAAAAAATCTCCAAGGATGCCGGTCTTGCCGTTCCGGCCGACAATATCATCATGACCTGCGGTGCCGGCGGTGCCCTCAACGTGGTGCTCAAGACCATTCTCAATCCGGGGGAGGAGGTCATCATCCTGGCCCCCTTCTTCGTCGAGTACAAGTTCTACATCGACAATCATGGCGGCGTCCCGGTCGAGGTCTGGACGAAGCGCGATACCTTTCAGCTTGATATCGACGCGATCGAAAAAGCGATCACGCCCAAAACGCGGGCCATCATCATCTGCTCCCCCAACAATCCGACCGGGGTCATCTATCCGGCCAAGAGCCTGAAGCGGCTCGGCGATATGCTGAAAAAAATACACGTGCGCAACGGCCACCTGATCTACGTGATCTCGGATGAACCGTACGCCCGGATCGCCTTTGACGGCAAGCAGGTGCCGAATATCTTCCCGCTGGTGGAAAGTTCGATAATAATCACGTCACACAGCAAGGACCTGGCGCTGCCGGGTGAGCGGATCGGCTATCTGGCGGCCAATCCCCGCATGGCTACCGCCGGGCAGTTTATCGAGGGGGCTGTCTTCAGCAACCGGGTGCTAGGCTTCGTCAACGCTCCGGCGCTGATGCAGCGGCTGGTGGCCAGGCTGCAGGACGAATCGGTAGATATCGCCGCGTATCAGGCGAAGCGGGATCTGCTGGTGCGGGAACTGGGCGGCATGGGTTTCAAGATGGTCAAGCCGGACGGCGCCTTTTACCTCTTTCCGGAATCGCCGCTGGCCGATGATGTGGAGTTCGTCAAGCTGGCCCAGAAACATCACATCCTGCTGGTGCCGGGGGCAGGTTTCGGCGCCCCCGGATTCTTCCGGATCGCCTACTGCTTTGATATCTGTATGATCGAGCGGAGTCTGCCGGCCTGGCGGACGCTGGCGAAAAAAGCCGGGCTGAAGGGGTAACTGAAAAAGGCTTCGACAATGTTTTTCACGGGTTACTTATTCTGCTCCTCCGCCTTTTGTTCGAGGAATTCGATGAAATCGATCGAGCGGTGGACGAAGCGGAGATTGAAGCGGCTTTCGTAGAGCAGTACCACCGAGGCGACAAAGAGAAACAGTCCGCCGCTGAGAGCCAGCAGTGTCGGAATCCAGGCCTGGTTATCGCTGCCGTAGGCGACGTTGACGGCAATGGCGAGGCTGGCGGCGACAAAGAGCAGCGTCGCGGTATAAAGGGCCGCCATCGCCTTCTGGATCAGCCGCGCCCGGCGTCTCTGCAGATCGATCTGTCCGCGCAGATGCACCATCCGCTCCACCGGATGCGAAATCTTCCCCGTTATAATCGCTTCCACTTCCCCCTTCATGACGTTTACCCGGTCAAAGATGCGTCCCAGGCGGGCCGACGTGGAAAATATCAGCGTGCCGCATGCCGAGATCAGCACCGCCGGGGTTATCATCGACGTCAGAATACGTGAACTGGTAAGCGCTTCCAGAAGCTCTTTTTCGTGTCCGGCCATTGTCTTTATCCTCAACGCTTTTGTTTAGGCAATCAGCTTCAACTCTTCGATCAAGCCGGCCAGGACATCATACCCCTTTTGCCAGAAGCCGCCATCGGTGATGTCGATCCCGGCAAGATGCGCGGTATCGGCGGGAGACAGCGCGCCGCCCGATTCCAGCAGGGCGTGGTAGCCCGGCTTGAACGAATCGCCCTCCTCGCGGTATTTCTGGAAGAGCGCCAGCACCAGCAGTTCGGCGAAGGTATAGGAATAGCAGTAGAAGCGGCTGTGGATAAAATGGCTGATGTAGCTCCATCCCCAGCGATAGGCGGGAATCATCTCGACGGTATCACCGTACAGCTTGCCGTTTTCCTCCAGCCAGATCTCGGCGATCCGGTCATTCGAGAGCAGCCCCCCGGCGCGTTCGTTATGCAGGCGGAGTTCGAAACGGGTCAGCACGGTCTGGCGGAAAGTGGTGGCGATGATGTCTTCAATCTTGGCGCAGAGCAGCGATCTGCGCACGGCCGGGTCAGTTTCGTTATCGAGCAGCCTGCGGGTCAGCAGCATTTCGCCGAAAACCGAGGCGGTCTCTGCCAGCGGGAGCGGCGCGTGATAGTTCAGCGCGCTCTGCTTCTGGGAAATCACGAAGTGCAGGCCGTGTCCCGCTTCATGGGCGATGGTGGCCAGGTCGCGCAGGGTGCCGGTGAAGTTCAGCAGCAGGAACGGCGGCAGCTCGGGCGATATCCCCATCGCGAAGGCGCCGCCCGATTTTCCGGTGCGGGGCAGCACATCGACCCGCCGTTCGGTAAAGAACGCCTCGACAATTGCGCCGAATTCGAGGGAGTACTCCCGGTATGAATCCACCACCAAATCGCGGGCTTCCGAGAAGTCATAGCTCTTCTCCGCCTCGGCAACCGGGGCGTAGATATCGCAGTTGCGCAGTTTGTCCATCTTGAGCATGCCGGCCTTGATGCGGAAATACTCCTGGGCCAGCCCGTAATTGGCTTCGGTGACGCTCATCAGGTGCTCGACCGCTTCGTCCGGAATCTCGTTGCCGATATTGGTCGGCTGAATGGGGGTCTGATACCGGCGCAGCTCCATCTCCTGGCCATGGTCCAGGGCCATGTTGTTGAAGACCGCGTTGTAGACGATGCCGTGCTCGCCGTGGCGTTCCAGGAAAATTGTCATGGCCCGGAAGCGGACGTCGGGAGAGGTGTGGTGCAGCAGCGAGAGCAGTTCCTCGCCGGTAAACTCCCGCTGTTCGCCATCCAGCTCCATCTGATAGGTGAAGGAGGCGGAGAGTTCATCGAAAAGCTTGGTAAAGGCCCTGACCCCGGTCAGATCCTTGCGGGTCAGGAGCCGCTCCTCGTTCTCTTTCAGGGTGTGGGGGCGGAATTTGCGGATCCCTTCCAGAAAATGGAGGTAGTTGGCCGCTTCGGGACAAGCCTTGAATGATTCGAAGCGGTCGTCGTCCAGCTCCATCAGCTCCAGGTCGAAAAAAAGCAGCTGCTGGGAAAGCCGGCTCCCCAGCTCGGAACAGCGCTGGGACAGGGCCCGGAACACCTCGTTCCCCGAGTCGGCGGCAAACAGCAGATGGGCATAGCAAAACGGTTTTGCCATGCGGTTCTGAAGCTCTTCGTAGTCGCGAATCGCGGTCAGAAGAGCCGTGCTGTCAAGGGCGGCAACCTTTTCAAAATATTTGTCCCTGAAATCGGCGGCCAGCCGGTCAAACGAACCGAGATCGGCTTCCAGTTCCGGCGAATCGGGGGCAGGGTAGAGCAGGGCAGTGTTCCAGGTCAGATCGGTATGCGGCATATGGGGTCTCCGGATATAATGCGAGATGGTGATTTTGAACCTTACACCGGATGTATGGAGGCGTCAAGGCGAGGCTGGTTGAACAAGTTGAAAAAAAGTGGTGTGATAAAAACATTGACACGCCATATTTAGTTTGATAAATTGACGGTTCACTTTGTGGGGCTGTAGCTCAGCTGGGAGAGCGCCTGACTGGCAGTCAGGAGGTCGACAGTTCGATCCTGTTCAGCTCCACCAAATATGTTCAAGGGGTTACGCAATCTGCGGAGCCCCTTTTTTTGTACTTTCAGACAGGAGACCGGCATGGATGCATACTGTGATTATCTGCAGGAGGCCGTAACCGCGGCCCGGATCGCCGGCCGCTATCAGAAGTCCCGCTTCGCTTCGACTCTGGACATCGAGATGAAGGGGGACAAGAACCTGGTGACCGAGGTTGACAAGGAATCGGAACGGCTGATCGTGGAGCATCTGCTTTCGCGCTTCCCCGGTCACGACATTGTCGCCGAGGAGCGGGACTACCCCCGGGTCGGCTCTCCCTGCCGCTGGATCATCGATCCGGTGGACGGCACGACCAACTACGCCCACGGGTATCCCTGGTTCTGCTCCTCGATCGCGCTTGAACTGGACGGTGAACTGGTCGCCGGGGTGATCCATAACCCGGTGTACGATGAACTCTTCACGGCAACCAGGGGTGGCGGTGCCCGGCTGAACGGCACTCCCCTGTCGGTATCCGTCCGCGCTCCGCTGGAAAACACGCTGCTCGGAACCGGTTTCCCCTATGATTGCGCGACCGATCCGGCCAACAATTTTGCCGATTTCATCGCCTTTCAGAAGAAGGCCCGGGGAATCCGCCGGGCCGGGGCCGCGGCGCTTGACCTGGCCTATGTTGCCGCCGGAAGGCTGGACGGCTTCTGGGAACTCAAGCTGAAGGCGTGGGATGTGGCGGCCGGGGTCCTGATGGTGCGCGAAGCGGGGGGCGTAGTGACGACCTTCGATGGCTCTCCCTACGACATCTTCAATGACCGGATCGTGGCCAGCAACGGCCTGATCCATGATGAGATGGTTGCCATGCTCTCCCCGGCCGCTTGCGGGGCTGCAAAATGAAAATAGCCGTCAAATTCTTGATATGACAGACCGGGTGAAATGGTGAAACCGTGGGCAATTACAGCGTAGTCGTACTCGATTTTGAGACCACCGGCCTCTCGCCGCATCATGGTGACAGGGCGATCGAGATCGGGGCCGTACTCATCGAGAACAACCGGATCGTGGATCGTTTCCAGAGCCTGATGAATCCCGGCATGAGAATCAGCCGCTTCATCGAGGAGTATACCGGCATCTCCAACCAGATGGTAAGCGGTGCTCCCCCGGTCGCTGAAGTCATGGACAGATTTGCAACTTTCATCGCGCAGCACCATCTGGTCGCCCATAATGCGTCCTTTGACAGCCGCTTCCTTGACGCCGAACTGAAGCGGATCAATCAGCGGCGGAACCGGGAGTTCGCTTGCTCCCTGCTGGTTTCCCGCCGGATCTATCCGGAATCTCCGGGCCACAGCCTGGAAACACTCGTCCGCTACAAGAACCTCAAGACCGACGGGGTGCACCACCGCGCGCTTGCCGATGCCGAGATGACGGGACACCTATGGATAAGCATGGTCCATGACATAAAGGCCGATTACAGGCTCAAGCAAGTGCCTTTCGAACTGATGCAGCAGCTGTCGAAGGTGTCCAGGGTCGCCGCCCCTTCTTTTTTACTGAGAGCAGCGGACAAGGAGAGATAAACAGGCTGCAAGCAGAGGTCGGCTTTTTTGTTGACCGTAACGAACCGGCACCGGTATATTAATCCGGCAACTATTGAAGCACAGATATGCTGAACATTATTTTGTTGTCCGGCTTCGCACCAATGCAAAACAGCGGCTTGCGATATTTCGCGGGCCGCTGCCGTTTTGGTCCTGAAGCGGCTTCTCACTTAAACCGGCGAAAGATCCCGTTATGACCGATAAAATCGACGCGCTGTTTCCTGAAGAACACCAGATTCCCGAACAATACCGCATCCCGAAGCCGATCAGGCAGGAGCGCTATCTGATTGACGGCGAGCTGCGCCGCTGGGACGGGAGGCTGCAGGAGGTACATTCACCGGTTCGGCTACGCACCGCTGCGGGAAGCCGGCCGAAGCTGGTCGGAGAAGCTCCGCAGCTGACCGCGGAGGCGGCGCTCGAGGCACTGGCTGTCGCGGTCAGGGCTTATTCAAACGGTCGCGGCGTCTGGCCGACGATGTCGGTAGGCGAGCGGATCAAGTGCGTGCAGCGCTTTACGGCCGCAATGCTGGGGAAGCGGGGGGAAATCGTGGCCCTGCTGCAGTGGGAAATCGGCAAATCGCGACAGGAGGCGGAGCGCGAGTTCGATCGGACGATCACCTATATCCGCGACACACTTGAGGCTCTCAAAGAGCTGGACCGGGCGGCGTCCCGGTTTGTCATCCAGCAGGGGATCATCGGCCAGATCCGTCGTGCGCCGCTCGGGGTGGTGCTCTGCATGGGCCCCTACAATTTCCCGCTTTACGAGACTTTTACGACCCTGATCCCGGCGCTGGTAATGGGTAACACGATCCTGCTGAAACCGCCACGCTTCGGCATCCTGATCTTTGGCCCGCTGCTGGAGGCGTTTCGCGATCTGTTTCCGGCCGGCGTCGTCAATACGGTCTACGGTGAAGGGGAGGTCGTGGTACCGCCGCTGATGGCCTCCGGCCAGGTGGACGTGCTCGGATTTATCGGCACCCACAAGGTGGCCGATGCGCTCCGTGCGGTCCATCCCCGGCAGCACCGGCTCCGCTGCGTGCTGGGGCTTGATGCGAAGAATCCGGCGGTGGTTCTCCCGGACGCCGACCTCGAACTGGCGGTGGCCGAATGCATCCAAGGGAGCCTGACCTACAACGGCCAGCGCTGTACCGCGCTGAAGATCATGTTTGTGCATCGTTCGATCATCGATGAATTTCTGGAACGGATGTCCGCCGGGATCAGCGCCCTGAAATGCGGCATGCCGTGGGAGGAGGGGGTCACGATCACGCCGCTGCCGGAGCCGGAAAAACCTGGCTATCTGGAAGGATTGGTGGAGAATGCCCTGGATCTCGGTGCCCGGGTCGTAAACACCGGCGGCGGCGCAAGCAGCGGTTCGTTCTTCTACCCGGCGCTGCTGTACCCGGTGACTCCCGCGATGCGGGTCTACAACGAGGAGCAGTTCGGGCCGGTTATCCCGATCGTCCCCTTTGACGATATCAGTGAGCCGATCGAGTATGTCGTTGCCTCTAACTACGGTCAGCAGGCCAGCATCTTCGGGCAGAATACCGATCTGCTCGCCCAACTGGTCGATGCGCTGGTTAACCAGGTCTGCCGCATCAACATCAACAGCCAGTGCCAGCGGAGCCCGGACAGCTTCCCGTTCAACGGACGCAAGAACTCCGCAGACGGAACCCAGTCGGTAGCCGATGCCCTGCGGATTTTCTCGATCAGGATCGTGGTGGCGGCGCGGGAAACCGAGGCCAACCGGGAGATCGTTACGGCAATCGTGCGGGAAAGAAAATCACATTTTCTTTCAACAGATTACATGCTTTAAGTTAAAGCGAGGACGCAACTCCTATGAACACATCACTGAGCGTCAAAACCGACAGACTCCGCACGATTCTGGCCGACATGGGCGGCTGCGTAATCGGCTTTTCGGGCGGTGTCGATTCGACGCTGTTGTTCGCGGTGGCGGCTGAACTGCTGGGAGGCCGGTCGCTGGCTGTTACCGCTACATCGCAGACCTATCCGAGCGGGAGTTGAACGAAGCTCGCGAGTTGGCCGGCCAAATCGGCGGCCGGCACCTGGTGATCGTGTCGGAGGAACTTGATATCCCCGAATTCCGCGATAATCCACGAAACCGGTGTTATTACTGCAAGAGGGAGCTGTTCGGCAAGCTGAGGGATATCGCCGATCGGGAAGGCCTGGAATTTGTGCTGGACGGCACCAACGTCGACGACGCGGGGGATCACCGCCCGGGGCGAACCGCCGCGGCAGAGTTGCGGGTGCGCAGTCCGCTGGAGGAAGCCGGCTTCACCAAGCAGGACATCCGCGATCTTTCCCGCGAAATGGGACTGCCGACCTGGGACAAGCCTGCCTTCGCCTGTCTGTCCAGCCGTTTCCCCTACGGCACCGCCATTACCCCCGAACGGGTCGGCCAGGTTGGTCTTGCCGAAGAATCGCTGCGGGGACTCGGATTCCGGACGCTGCGGGTGCGCTATCACGGCGCCGTTGCCAGGATCGAGCTGGGTGATGCCGAGTTCGGGCGTGCGGTTGGAAACTTGAGGGACGAAGTCGTCAGATTGGTGAAAGCGGCCGGATTTATCTACGTGGCGCTCGATCTGCAGGGGTATCGAACCGGGGCCATGAATGAAGAATCGCCCTGATAACAAGTCCCTGCCATATTCATGTTGTAGTTGACTTCCGGATCCCGGGGACGTACAAAAGACATCCTAACGGGCACATAGCTTAGCTGGTAGAGCAGCCGACTCTTAATCGGCAGGTCGACAGTTCGATCCTGTCTGTGCCCACCAAATTCATGTTGTATTTAAAGAGGTTAGCACACCTGCTAATCTCTTTTTTTATTTACACATCTATCCTGATCCAATATAATTAATCAAGGAGTCAGGAACTTGATAAAGGAGGCCAGTCATGAAAAGGATAATTACGTTAATCTCCGTGACGGTTACTTCTGTGTTGTTCTCGGTAATGACAATCATTGCCGCGGATAAGTCATCGCCGTCATTTGAAAAATACGAAAGCCTGCTGTCGTCGCACACCAAGAACGAGTGTCTGCTTGTCGCTAAAAACTGTGCAACCGATACCAGTACTGTACAGCAGAGGGTAAATGATCTGAGAAATGAAATTGCTAAAGGTCTTAAGGTTTATACTCCGACTGAGCTGAACATACTGAAAGAGCAGCTGAAATGGATTGAATCCAACAGCAATGAATTCATCTGAATGAATTTATGATGCTGTGATGTGCAAGACAAAGAATTATTGTTATGTTTGTCTGCAGGGTATGAAGGATTTCCTTCATACCCTTTTTATTCCTAACAGCTAGCCGCAACACAATTAAATTACCGCCATATTTTGTGTGGACCGCTCGGTGAGATTTCCTTGCAGTGACTATGACCGGGATGGTACTTTGAAAAGGTTATATTTGCCGAATTCCCAGGATTTTTTCTGTTATGACCAAACTTCCCATCGACGACATCCTCCCGGCTCTTCTCTCTTCTGTGCATAAACATCAGAACATCATTCTTCATGCCCAGCCGGGGGCGGGGAAAACCACGCGCGTCCCCCTGGCCCTGCTTGACATTATTCCTCCCGGGGAGGGGCGCATACTCATGCTGGAGCCGCGGAGGATCGCGGCGGTGTCGGCTGCGCGCTGGATGGCGGAAACTCTCGGCGAAGAGGTCGGGAGGACGGTCGGTTACTCTATCCGCTTTGAAAGCTGCGTTTCCAAAGCCACCCGGGTCGAGGTGGTGACGGAGGGGATTCTGACCCGACGGATTCAGGGCGATCCCGGTCTTGCGGGTGTGGCGCTGGTAATTTTTGACGAGTTTCATGAACGGAGCATCCATGCCGATCTCGGGCTGGCTCTCTCCCGTGAAGTGCAGCAGCTTCGCCCGGATCTCAAAATTATGGTCATGTCCGCGACCCTTGACTTGGGGCCGCTTTCCCGGCTGTTAGACAATGCCCCGGTAATCGGTTCGGAAGGTCGCATGTTTCCCGTTGAAATGAAGTACCTTGATGATACGGGGCAAGCACGCCTTTCGCAGCGGATGGCCGCGGCGGTTGTCCGGGCGCTGAATGAAACGGAGGGGGATATTCTGGCATTTTTGCCAGGCTCCGGCGAAATACGCGCCTGCGCCGCACAGCTGGAGGAAACGGGAGCAGTTCCGCGCAATATCACCGTCTGCCAGCTGTATGGTGATCTGGCGATGGCGGAGCAGCAAAAGGCCATTCAGACCGGTCCGCAGCGCAAAATAGTTCTGGCCACCAGCATTGCCGAAACCAGTCTGACGATAGAAGGTGTCCGGACCGTTATCGATTGTGGCGTATCCAGGCGGTTGCAGTACGATCCGGGCAACGGCCTGAACCGTCTGGTCACGGTGCGCGAATCGCGTGCCTCGGCCGAGCAGCGCGCCGGGAGAGCGGGGCGCACCGCACCCGGGGTTTGCTACCGTCTCTACTCTCAGCACACCCTGCACGCGATGGCTCCGCACACGCCGCCCGAAATCGGCGTCACCGATCTGTCGCAGCTCCTGCTTGAGCTGGCGGCCTGGGGGGTCACCGACCCGCTGCAGCTCGGCTGGCTGGATGCTCCCCCTGTCACCGCACAGGAGTCGGCCCGCCGTCTGCTTGTTGAACTGGACCTGTTTGATGAGTCCGGCAGGATCACGGCATGTGGCCGTGAAGTTGTGCGGCTACCGCTTCATCCCCGCCTTGGCCGGCTGCTGCTCCGCTCACGGGAGATGGGCTCCGCCGGCCTTGGATGCCTGGTAGCGGCGCTTCTTTCTGAGCGGGACCTGTTCCGTTCCGGCGCCGGCAGCCGCCCGCCACGGCTCAGTTCCTCCGATATTTCCGACCGGCTTGAGGCCTTGGAAAACTGGCGCCTGTGCGGGCGAAACGATCACGGCATGGATCTGTCGGCAGTGAAAAACGTGGAGCGGGTGGCCCGTCAGCTGCGCCGGTTTATGGCCGTCTCCGAAACAGCGGAAGAACCCTGCGATGACGACCGGATTTCCCGGCTGCTGTTGGCGGCATATCCTGACCGGCTTGCGCGGCGCAGAGGGGGGGACGGTGGCGGATACCTGCTTGCCAGCGGGAGAGGCGCCCGCATATCGGAGCGGAGCGGGGTCAGAGCGGCTGAATATATCGTTGCCGTGGCGCTGGATGCCGGAAATCAGGCCGAGGCGGTAGTCCATCTTGCCGCCGAAATACCTGAATACGTGATCCGCGAGGAGCGTTCGGGACATATACGCTCTGAAACAGCCGTGAGTTGGGATGATCGTGAAGGTCGCGTAATTGCCCGGCGGTTGGAGCGGCTTGACAGCCTTCTGCTCGCCGCGGCGACGGTTGTTCCGACGGCTGCTCAGGCGGTGCCGGTTGTGATCGGCGCGGTGCGTGCGTCGGGCTTGAATCTCCTGGCGATGAATGAGGCGGTCCGTCAGCTGCAGGGGCGGGCGTTGCTGTTGCGTTTAGCCTGTCCGGAGCGTGAGTGGCCCGATCTTTCGGATGCAGCGCTGCTGGAAACGCTGGAAGAGTGGCTGGCACCGCATCTTGAAGGGGTGTTCTCGGCAAGGAAAGCGGCCCAGCTGAACATCGCGGAGATTCTGAGGGGGAACCTGGATTACCGGCGGCAGCGCGAACTGGATGATTTGGCGCCGACGCATCTCTTGGTTCCGAGCGGCTCAAAGGTCAGGATCGACTATTCCGGAGAAATTCCGGTGCTGGCGGTGAAGCTTCAGGAGCTGTTCGGTCTGGCGGCCGGGCCGACCGTCTGCGGCGGCAGGGTTCCGGTGCTGCTGCATCTGCTCTCTCCTGCCGGGAGGCCGATCCAGGTGACCCGTGATTTAAAGGGGTTCTGGGATGGATCGTATCAGCAGGTGAAAAAGGAGCTCAAAGGGCGCTACCCCAGGCACCCGTGGCCCGACGACCCCTGGAGTGCTGCTCCGACCCGCAGGCTGAAGCCGAAGGCGTAGTCAGAACGGGATGTGACAGCCGTCGCATTCGACAGGGCCGGCCTTGTTTTCGCAATGGCATCCGATACAGGTTATGTGAGCCCATTCTTTACTGGGCTTGTCGATTGGGCCCGGATCTTTTGTGCCGTGGCAATCCGTGCAGCCGCCCAGATTCTTTTGATGTTCCATATGAGGGAAAACGACCGGAGAATCTTTGCCGAACGTGATTATATTGGCGGCCTGGACCTGACAGGCCACCGCAATACAGATAATGAAACCGTTGAGTATTTTCGGCATGCGTGTCTCCTGTTTTAGCGATAACATCTTTCTCATTAAAGCAAGGGTGATGCCAAATTGCAACGGGGCGATCGACTGATAGCCCCGCTGCAATTTTGTAAATGGCTGCAAGTTACTGTCGACGCCTGTTAACTGGCGATCCGGAAAGAAACCTCCGTAATCTCATCGGCGCTTTCCTGAATAATCCCCCGATCCGGATTGGCCGCCAGATGCCGCAGAATGGCGAAAACCATCTCCGTCTGTTCCGGTTTTCCGAGCAGCTCCGCGATTGACCCAGCCGTCATGCTCCGTCGCTCCTGCCGCATCAGCTCCACGACCGATAACTGGAGGGCGATCACACTGCCGGCCGCCTTTTTACCCGCTTCCACGCCCGGCTGATGGTAGGAGTTGATATTGATCAGGCTGGCGTATAGACCGACTGTCCGTTCGAACAGCGCGATCAGGACGCCGATCGTGTAAGCATCGACCCGGTCGATGGTGATGGTCATCGATTCCCGGCCATTTTCATAGAGTGCCGCACGCGTCCCCTGAAAAAAGCCGAACAGGAAGTCTCCGCTGGTAATCCCCTTTTCGACGGGAAGCGAACTCCCCTCCCGGTCATTCAAAACCTCGATAAACGTGACAAAGAAGTTTGCCACCCCTTCCCGCAGCTGCTGCACATAGGCGTGCTGATCGGTCGAGCCTTTGTTGCCGTACACGGTCAGGCCCTGATTGACAACGGCGCCGGTACGGTCCAGCTCCTTGCCGATCGATTCCATGATCAACTGCTGCAGATAACGGGAGAAGAGCAGCAGGCGATCCTTGTAAGGAAGCATGACCATGTCCTTCGTGCCGTGCCCTCCCGTGGCGTAGTGCCACATCAGTGCCATGACCGCCGCCGGATTGCGCTTCGTATCCTGAGTGCGGGTGGCTATGTCGCAACTCTTTGCGCCATCGAGCAGCGCCTTGATGTCGATCCCCTGCAGAGCGGCAGGCAGTAGCCCGACCGCGGAAGTTACGGAGGTCCGTCCCCCGACCCAGTCCCACATCGGAAAACGCTCCAGCCACCCCTCGTCAAGCGCCAAACTTTCCAGTTCACTTCCGGCGCCGGTTATCGCCACGGCATGCCTGGCAAAATCGAGTCCGGCCCGCCGGTAGGCTTCCTTCGTTTCCAGCATCCCGTTGCGGGTCTCCTTGGTCGAGCCGCTTTTCGATATGACAATCGTCAGCGTCTGTGATAGAGCCGCTCCCAATTCCGCAAAAACCTTGTCAATGCCGTCCGGGTCGGTGTTGTCCAGAAAGTATGTCTTCAGCCGGTCGGACGGGGACGTCAGGGCATCGGCCACAAACTGCGGACCCAAGGCGGAGCCGCCGATGCCGATGACAAGTAAGTTTTTAAAGGGTTCATTGTCCTGTGCCGTTATTACGCCGTCGTGGATTTTTGAACTGAACGCCAGGATTTTTTCGACGGCGTTTTCAATTTCACCCTGTATGTCGCGTGACGGGGAGAGCGCCGGGTTCCTCAGCCAGTAATGCCCCACCATGCGCCCTTCATCACGGTTTGCAATTGCGCCCCTCTCCAGTTCACGCATTTCGGAGAATGCGCCCTGCATCGCGGTTTCCATCTCTGCAAAATATCGGTCGGCAAACTTCATGCGGCTGATATCAAGGATAAGTCCGATCTCAGGGCAGCTGCAGAGATGTTTTTGGTAGCGTTTCCAAAGGGTAGTTTCCATTCGTCTCTCCCATGCAGCAGATACACAAAAGGCGGAGAATTCTCCGCCTTTTGCATCAGGGTATAAACTTTTTTATTTTTTGATGTTGTAGAATACGTCATGCCCTTTGAACAGGGACGTGGTGTCGAGTTCATCCTCGATCCGCAGCAGCTGGTTGTATTTGGCGACGCGGTCGGTGCGGCATAGCGAGCCGGTTTTGATCTGGCCGGAGTTGACCGCCACGGCCAGATCGGCCAGAGTCGTGTCTTCGGTTTCACCGGAACGGTGTGAAATAACAGTCGTGTAGCCGGCCCGTTTGGCCATTTCGATCGCTTCCAGGGTTTCGGTCAGGGTGCCGATCTGATTCAGTTTGATCAGGATCGAATTGGCGATTCCCTTCTGGATACCTTCTTTCAGAATCTTCGGATTGGTGACGAACAGGTCGTCGCCGACGATCTGGATCCGTTTGCCGAGGCGATCGGTCAACAGCTTCCAGCCATCCCAGTCATTTTCAGCCATGCCGTCTTCGATGGAGATGATCGGGTATTTGTTGACCAGGTTCTCGTAAAAGTCGACCATATCCTTAGGGCTCTTCACCTTCTTCTTCTCGTTCTCCAGCGTATATTTCCCGTTTTTAAACAGCTCGGAGGAGGCGACGTCCAGTGCCAGAAGCACGTCTACACCCGGCTTGTAGCCGGCCTTGACGATCGCTTCCATGATGACTTCCAGAGCTTCCTCGTTGGACTTCAGATTGGGCGCAAAGCCACCTTCGTCGCCAACGGCGGTGTTGTACCCTTTGCTCTTCAGGACACCCTTCAGCGCGTGGAAAATCTCCGCTCCCATCCGGAGCGCTTCCTTGAAGCAGGTTGCCCCTGCCGGCATGATCATGAATTCCTGGATATCAACGTTGTTGTCGGCGTGAGCGCCGCCGTTGATGATATTCATCATCGGCAGCGGCAGTTCGCGGGCGTTGACTCCGCCTATATATTTATACAACGGCTGTCCGGCTTCTTCCGCCGCAGCCTTGGCAACCGCCAGCGACACGCCCAGAATAGCGTTGGCTCCGAGGTTTGTCTTGTATTCGGTACCGTCCAGTTCGATCATCTTCGTATCGATGCCGACCTGGTCGTCGGCTTCCATGCCGATTATCTCTTCGGCAATGACATTGTTCACGTTGTCTACCGCCTGAAGGACTCCCTTGCCGAGATAACGCGATTTATCGCCGTCACGCAGCTCCATCGCCTCGCGCTCGCCGGTTGAAGCGCCTGATGGTACCGCGGCGCGCCCGAAAGCACCCGATTCAAGAAATACTTCAACTTCCAGAGTCGGATTTCCACGGGAATCCAGGATTTCTCTGGCATAGACATCAACAATTTCACTCATGTACAGCCCCCTTGCTTGGAATAAAGTGATCGGAGAAGACGATCTCCGGCAAACTTCGTCTGTATATCACAAAAAACGGAAAATAACAGCCCCCAGTGACACTTATCGAATTCAATACCGTCAGCTGATGATCAGTCAACTTTGCTTCCCAATTGGTTGCAAACGTGGTATGACAAAAAATGGCACTTTGTTGCCGCACTCTTTTCTGTATGAAGGTTATTATGTCAACCGGCTCTCTTGATTCACTTACGATTGATAAAACCCGCCAGCCCGTACCCAGGCGGAGGAACAATTCCCGCACCCGCCTGGCTGTTGTTTTGGTGGTAGTTATTGCCGCCGCTATTGCCGCAGTCGTGATGTTTCGAAACCGTGCCATAACGATCGAAACAACCAGCGTCGTCCTGTTTTACCCGACTCAGTCGTTCACTCTGCTTAATTCCAGCGGTTATGTGGTTGCCCAGCGCAAGGCGGCGGTTGCTTCCAAAACGACCGGCAGGATGGAGTGGCTCGGCGTTGAGGAAGGGAGTAAAGTTGTTGCCGGACAGATCATTGCCCGCCTGGAGAATAAAGATCTTGAAGCATCCGTCCGCCAGGCGGAGGCGGCGCTTCAAAATTCAAAGGCAGTTCTCGAACAGTCCCGTGCCGAGTTGGCGGATGCCGGAAAATCGTTCGAACGCCAGAAAGATCTGCTGGCGTTGGGGATCGTTTCACAGGCCGAGTATGAGGTTGCCGAGGCCCGTTTCAAGCGTGCCGTTGCCGCAACCGCTGGTGCAGAGGCTGGAATAGCGACCGCAGCGGCCGCACTTCAGGGAGCCGCCGTTAATCTTGGATACAGCCTGATCAAGGCCCCGTTTGATGCTGTTGTGCTGACCAAAAATGCCGACATCGGGGATATCATTACCCCGCTGGGAGCGGCGGCAAATGCCAAGGCGGCGGTTGTGACGATTGCCGATCTCGCTTCACTGCAGGTAGAGGCCGACGTTTCGGAATCCAATCTGGCTCAGATCAGACAAGGGCAGCCGTGCGAGATTACCTTGGACGCACTTCCGGGGAGCCGTTTTCGGGGGGTGGTGCATGCAATCGTTCCAACCGCCGATCGCAGTAAAGCCTCCGTCATGGTTAAAGTCCGTTTTTTGGAGCGCGACGGGCGCATATTTCCCGAGATGAGCGCCAGGGTCGCGTTCCTGCAGCATGAGGCGCAGGCCGTGGACAAAACAGCACGGATCGTGATTAATCCAGCCGCGGTTGTAGTCCGTAACGGTGTCAACGGCGTGTTTCTGGTGACCGGCGACACGGTCCGGTTTACCCGGGTCACACCCGGAGTCAAGCTGGGGGATCTGTTGGAAGTGGCGGGTTTGAAATCTGGCGATAAAGTAGCGCTTAAACCGCTTGACCGGTTGAAAGACGGCAGCAGGATCGTCCTGCCGGAGAAAAAATAATCATGCCTGCTTCTGTCAGCCAACAGGCCATAGTTACGATCAACGCCGTTTCCAAAGCTTATCACCGCGGCAATCAACCGGTGCCGGTACTCGAAGGGATTTCGTTCGAGATTGCCAGGGGCGAATTTCTGGCGTTGATGGGGCCGTCAGGGTCGGGAAAATCCACGCTGCTTAATCTGATCGCCGGTATTGACACCGCCGACAGCGGTTCAATTATCGTTGACGGCGTCAATATCGCGACTCTGAATGAGTCTGAGCTGGCGGGGTGGCGGGCGGCGCATGTCGGTTTTATTTTCCAGTTTTACAACCTGATACCGGTTCTGACCGCATTTGAGAATGTGGAACTGCCGCTGCTGTTAACTTCTCTTTCGCGCCGTGAACGCCGCGAGCATGTCGAAGCCGCCCTGGCTGTCGTCAGCCTCTCGGACCGGACGGAACATTATCCGTCGCAGCTTTCCGGCGGCCAGCAGCAGCGGGTGGCGATCGCCCGCGCGATTGTCACCGACCCTACCATCCTGGTGGCTGATGAACCGACCGGCGACCTCGACCGGGTCTCTGCCGGGGAGATTCTCGGGCTGATGTCCCGGCTCAACCTGGAACAGGGAAAAACCATCATCATGGTGACCCACGATCCTCGGGCGGCCGAGAAGGCCCACATCATTCGCCATCTGGAAAAAGGGCTCTTGAATGATGTTTCTCCTTAAGCTTCTTTCCCGCAACGCCTTCCGGCATAGATTGCGGACGCTCCTGACGATTCTGGGGATTACGGTTGCCATCCTCGCTTTCGGACTATTGCAGACGGTTGTCAGTGCCTGGTACGCCGGGGTCAACGCTTCATCTTCCACCCGATTGATCAGCCGGAATGCGGTGTCGCTGGTTTTTTCCCTCCCGATTGCTTATCAGGACCGAATCCGGCGCATTGATGGGGTTGCGGCGGTCTCTTACGCCAACTGGTTCGGCGGGGTCTATGTCACTGAAAAGAACTTCTTCCCCAGTTTCGCCATCGAGCCGAAGAGTTATCTGGCGCTTTATCCGGAGTTTGTCCTGGCACCGGAAGAACTGCGGGCCTTTTTGCAGGACCGAAAAGGGTGCGTGATCGGAAAAAGACTGGCTGAGCGCTTCGGCTGGAAGGTCGGCGACATAATTCCGCTCAAGGGGACAATCTACCCCGGCAGCTGGGAGTTTGTCGTTCGCGGCATCTACACCGGAGCAGAAAAATCCACCGATGAATCACAGTTCTTTTTTCAGTGGGATTACCTGAACGAATCGCTCAAAAAAACCGTTGCCCGGCGCGCCGACCAGACCGGCGTCTATATCATCGGCCTCAAGAACCCTCAATCAGCTTCTGAGGTCTCGATCGCGGTTGATTCGTCTTTTAAGAACTCCCTGGCAGAAACGCTGACCGAAACGGAAAAAGCCTTTCAACTCAGTTTTGTATCGATGACCGAGGCGATTGTCGTGGCGATCCGCATCGTCTCCTTTGTCGTGATTATCATCATTATGGTGGTGGTTGCCAATACCATGGCGATGACGGCCCGCGAAAGGATCGGAGAATATGCCATCTTCAAGGCGATGGGATTCCAGGCGCACCATATAGCAGGCATGGTATTTGGTGAATCGCTGTTTATTACGGCAACAGGCGGTTGTCTCGGCATACTGTTGACCTTTCCGGTGGCACAAAAATTCGGCGAAGTAATGGGAAATTTTTTTCCGGTGTTTCAGGTAGCATCCTCAACCCTCTATATGGATCTGGTTTTCTCCCTGATAGTGGGGATCGTTGCCGGAATTTTTCCGACCTGGCGGGCGGTCAGGATAAAAATTGCCGATGGCTTGCGCAGGGTTGGGTAAGGAGATATGAATATGAAAATAAGGGTGCTTGTTGTCGATGATGAATTGAGCATGCGGGAGTTTCTCTCGATCCTGCTCGAACGCGAAGGGTATGATGTTACGGTTGCCGGTTCCGCCGAAGAAGCCTTGCGCTTCATGGAAACGGCGCTGTTCGACCTGGTGCTGTCGGATGTGAGCATGCCCGGTCTGTCGGGCATAGAGCTGTTGGCCCGCATCAAAGAACACTCTCCCGATACGGCCGTCCTGATGCTCACCGCCTTCTCGGCGGCCGAGCAGGCGGTGGAGGCGATGAAGCTGGGGGCTTATGACTATATAGGCAAGCCGTTCAAGAATGAGGAAATCAAACAGCTGGTCAAAAACGCCCTTGAAAAGCAGGGACTCAAGCGTGAAAATTTTCTGCTGAAAAAGGACGCCAGCGAGCGGGACAGTTTCTGCGGCATCGTCGGCAAGAGCAGGCAGATGCGGGAACTTTTCGATATGATCCAGAAAGTTGCCGCCAGCCAGAGCAGTGTGCTGATACTTGGGGAGAGCGGGACCGGCAAGGAGCTGGCCGCCCGTTCAATCCATACCTGCAGTCCGCGCCGGTCAAAGTCGTTCGTTGCAGTGAATTGCGGCGCAATCCCGGAAAACCTGATAGAAAGCGAGCTCTTCGGGCATAAAAAAGGTTCCTTCACCGGCGCGGTGGGAGATCGCCCCGGCCTGTTCGAACAGGCTGAAGGCGGGACGCTCTTTCTGGATGAAATCGGCGAACTGCCGCTGCTGATGCAGACCAAACTTCTGCGGGTGCTGCAGGAGCGCGAATTCAAGCGGGTTGGGGACGCGGTGACCCGCAAAGCCGACGTACGAATCGTCAGCGCCTCGAACCGTGATCTTGAAAGTCTGGTCAGGGACGGCACTTTCCGTGAAGATCTTTTTTACCGTCTGAATGTAGTACAGCTTGTGATGCCGTCTCTCCGGGATCGGATCGAGGATATCCCGCTTCTGATCGACTGTTTCTGCCGAAAATATCAGGCTGCCGGCCAAGCTGATCCGGCAACCATAACTGCCGGAGCTCTCAAGGTGCTGATGAATCATCCCTTTCCAGGCAATATCCGCGAGCTGGAGAACTGCATCGAACGGAGTCTGATCCTGGATCCGGCGGTAATTTCCGAGAGCAGCCTGCCGCAACGGCTGCTGGTAAGCAAACCCCCCTGCCTCACCGCCGAATGTGATATACCCGAGTCCGGCATGATGCTTGAGCCGCTTCTGGAGGATCTTGAGAAAAAATATCTGCTCAAGGCGCTCGAGAAGACCGGCGGCGCGAAAAAGAAGGCGGGCGAGTTGCTGGGAATGTCGTTCCGCTCATTCCGGTATCGTTTGGCGAAGTTTGGCTTGGATAGCGGTGAAGAGTGACCGGTATAGGGCGTGCACTATTTTTCAGGTGAGCAAATAAATACAGATAAAAGCGGAGCAACCAATGAGTGAAATGATTTTCTTGCTGCTGATATTCGGTCTTCCGGCAGCCATAGGGTTCAAACTGGCAATAACGCGAGGTAAAAACCCCCTTCTGTGGGGGCTTCTATGCGTATTTCCGTTCTTTCTTATCGTTCTTCATTTTGAAAAACCAACGCGTGAAATCAAGGGGCATTTTCGCAAATGCAGACAGTGCGGTGAAACCTTTCCCTGGAAGGCTGCCGCGTGCAAATACTGTGGAACAGCCGTTACCGCTGTGAAATCTAAAGATGATTAATATACCGTTCCGATTTTAATCGTCAGATTATATTTGTTCACTTTAATTTATGTATTTAATCTTGCTAAAACAGGCGCTTTTCAGTATGTTCGTCGTTGTTATACACCCATATATCTTCGTTTGGAGGAAGCATGTACAGCCAGGCCGGCAAGACAAAATTTCAGATTGATTTGCGGCAGCATCTGCGCGATCAGAACATCAGCGGCAATCTTGTCCATCTTATCTGTGAAATTGCCGAAGCGAGCAAGTATGTGATCAATGCGGTTCGTACCGGTGATCTGGGTGTTGCCGGTACTTCCAATCTGTACGGAGAAGAACAGCTTGCCCTCGACGTCCTTTCCGATCGTATCATGCGCAAGCGCCTGCAGCATTCAGGGGTCGTGTGCAATATCGCATCCGAAGAGATGGAGGATATTTTTCAGGTCACCAGCAACCCTAAAGGGATGTTTTCAGTCGCCTATGATCCTCTTGACGGCTCTTCACTGGTTGATGTCAATCTGGCGGTCGGTACCATTGTCGGCATATACCAGGGGGATGATCTGCTGCAACCAGGCCGGAAGATGGTCGGCGCCGTATATATCCTGTACGGTCCTCGCGTATCCATGGTTTATTCGGTAGGAAAGGGCGTTTTTGAGTTCACGATGAATCAGTTGATGGAATATACACTCACCCGTGAGAACATTCAGATGATGCCGTCCGGTGATATTTATTCCCCCGGCGGTCTGCGCAAAAAGTACAGCGATGGAAATGAGCGTTTTATCCGCTATCTGGAAGAAAAAGGTTCGAAACTGCGATATTCCGGTGGATTCGTGCCGGATATCAATCAGGTTCTGATGAAGGGGAAGGGGCTCTTCATGTATCCGGCGCTTAGCGACAGCCCCAATGGCAAGCTTCGCCTGCTGTTTGAGCTCAATCCGATGGCGTTCCTGATTGAGCAGGCCGGGGGCTCCGCTACAAATGGTGAAATACCGATCCTCGATATTGTACCAGAAGGCCTTGATCAGCGCTGTCCGGTCTATATCGGCTGCAGGGAAGATGTTGCCAAGGCTGCGGATTTTTTGAACGGCACCTGTTAAAGGGGATACCGTCATGAGCGATTCAGAGCCAAAATCTGATGTCCTTACTCAACGCCTCTGCAGCGAGATTCAACTTTTTGATCTGTGTGACCTGGATTCATGCTATTTAAAGAATGGTCGTTTTTGTGCTGATCCGGCCCTGCTCGATCGATTTGAAAAGATTGCCGATGATGAACGGGCTCAGGAGCGCTATGTCTCCGACGAGACTGATGATGCCGATGCCGATGCGGATGACAGTGACGATGATGGCTATGTTGATGGCTATGATGATGACATTGCGACCGGGGGCGCAGAGGGTGGAGAGGACGACGGCTGGGAAGACGACGAGTAGACAATTTCCAGATACGGTTCAAGCATATGTACCACGGGGTCCGGATTTATCCGACCCCGTTTTTTTACATTGAAAGAGGGGCTAAATTTGCTTGCCGACTCATCTTCTACCGTTCAATTGCCCTGTTTTCAAGTGACATAACCTGTGATATACACAAGGTGCGGTCCGAGAAACAACTTTATTACAATAACTGCCCGGTCGGGAGGATGTATGCATCGTCTTACCATTTTAATAATTACTGTTTTTTTATTATTTCAGACGGTTTCGTGGGGTGCTGAAAAGCCACCCGTTTTTACCCAAAAAGATTTAGCCCGCCTCATTCTGCAGCAGTTTTCGTGGGGTGGCGGTCTCCCCAAAGAGCCTGCCGATCGTGATTATCTCATGATTCTGGGCGGCAAGCGCTCATTTCGTTATGAGGCCGAGAATGTCTACAATCCGGAGACCGATCGCGTAACCGTGAGGGATTTCCCTCTCTATGGAGCATTTACCGGAAAAGGGTGGATTCTGGGGGTGTCTGACACAACCGACGCAACCTTTACCATTTTTTTGCCGGTTACCGGTGAATATGACCTTAAAGCGGTCATTAAGGGGAACGGATTTGTCTGGAATATTGACGATAAAGAGTATCGGTCCGATTCAAAATCGGGAAACTTCCGGGAGACTGACGTAGCAAAGGTAAACTTGAAGGCCGGCGTTGTCACCATTAAACTGACTATACCTCCCGAAGGAGCCATCGATTCATTTTCGCTGACAGCACCTGATTACATGCCCATTCAACCGCTTTTGGGATGGCGCTTCAGGGAAGCATTGACCGCTGTTCGCATGGCAGAGGTCGCGGTTGCCCTGACGAATCGTTACGCCCAACTGCCTGATGCCGGTCCAGCCGCATCGCCCAAACCGATCGCCGTTTTCGAGAACGGTGTTATCCCACCAAGCGCCGCTCCTACAACTGCTTCCTATCTCGGCCCGTTTTCTTCAGCAAAATGGGTCCGGGCCGATTACCGGGGTGCGACAATCCAGATTCCTCTTGCGGTTGCTGAAACCGGTTATTATGGTCTCACGGTCAACGTCATGGGAGAGGTTATCTCCGGGAGTATAAACGATACTCCATTCAAGCTGGCATCCAAACCTTATCTGGATAAACTGAATCTCGGGACCTACCGACTGGAATCAGGAGATAATACCCTGTCCATTACTCTTCCACCGTCAGGCGGAATTGATGCCGTCGAGTTCAACAAAAAAAGTGTTGCGCCGGATGATTTTCTGCGCCTGTCCGGTGTTGCCGGACCCGCGGATCGTTTGATAAGTGCGGAAGAGGCTGCCGTGCTCTTGAAGAGTATTTCGGGTTCATATTCGATCCGAAAATAATTGACTGCCATGACTCGCCGCTGGCCGTTCCTGATTCCGTTTTTGTTCATGGCGGCCGGCATGACGCTGTCTGTGCTTAGCGGCCGTTTTTGTGACATTACGGCACTTGCCGCCGTTTTTTCCTGCCTGTTGCTCGCATGTTTTGTGCCATATTCAGGGCTTTTTTCCGGCTGTGCCGCCCTGTTTTTCCTTTGCTGGGGTCTGTTCGCCCTGCATCCCTGGTTATCCCCCGAAACATCCTCAAACTCGATCAGAGCCAGAGCATCCGGCAACCCTGTAACCATTGAAGGCGTCATTTCCGCACGCCCGTTGGTTGATCCTGAAGGCAGCCGCCTGACTGTTCAGGTTGAACGGCTATTCATGGGAGGACAGGCGGAGACCGCATCCGGCTGTTTATTGCTGTATGTCGGTGAGGGAGATGTTTCATTGACCCGCGGAGACCGTATCCGTTTCATCTCCCGCATCTCGGTGCCGCGTCTTCTGGGTTTGCCGGGCGAATTTAATTATTCCCGGTATCTCTCGTTTCAGGGTATTGCGGCAACATGCCGCGTTGCTTCCCAAGGCGAGATTGTTCTCATTCGTGCCGCCGCGGTTGAATCACTGCAACGTACCATTGACCAGGTAGCACGGCATCTGGGCGATGCTATCAGGGGCTCGATTCCCGATGAGAGAGTCTCCTCTGTCCTGACGGCATTGCTCGTCGGCGATCAGGGAAGGATTCCCCGTGATCTGGCAGATGCCTATACAAGAGCGGGGGTTAATCATATTCTGTCAATATCCGGTTTCCATATCGGCATTATCGCGGCATTCATAACGATATTGGCGGTATGGTTTCTGACCCGCTTTGAGTATCCTGCCCTGCGCTGGAATGTACGCAGAATTGCCCTGCTGATTGCGGTCCCGGTGATGATCGTATATTTGTTCCTTACCGGTTCCGCTCCGGCAACGGCGCGCTCGGTGATCATGCTGACCGTTTTTGCCCTGGCGCTTTTTGCAGAGCGGGAACGCGATTCAATCAACACACTCCTGTTTGCGGCCTTTTTTCTGGTTGCGATCAATCCGCCAAACCTTTTTGATGTGTCATTTCAGCTTTCATTTCTGGCTCTCTGGGGAATACTTATCTCCGTACCGCTGGTCATGAAGCGAACCGCGTCCATAAACTCTCTCCGGCTGCGGAGTCTGATCCAGTTTGTCGCCGTATCGGCCGCAGCCTCGACAGTAACCCTGCTGCCGGTTCTGTATATCTTCAAAGTCGCTTCGCTCAACGGAATTCTGACTAATTTTCTGATTGTGCCGCTGCTGGGGTACGGTGCGGTACTGGCCGGATTCATAACACTGCCGCTGGTGGCGTTGTTCCCTTCCTTTGCTCCTCTGCTGCTCTGGCCGGCAGCATTACTTGTTACGATATCCAACCAGTTTATCATCTGGTGTACCTCTCTCCCGGTAATCACATTTCACGGCATCACCGGTTGGGACATGTTTTTTTTCCTGCTTTTCATGACATTAATGACTTTTGTTCGGAACAGGTTTCTGCTTCAGGTTGCGGGAGTGTTGATACCAATCTCTGCAATAGCCCTGCATCTGTACGCAGCTTCTGTCTCGGATGGCCGCCTCCACATAACAATGCTCAGCGTCGGGCAGGCTGAATCGATGCTGGTGCTGCTTCCGGACGGCTCGACTCTGCTCGTGGATGGCGGCGGCTATCTGCACGATACCGGCCACGACTTCGGTCAGCGGGTGCTGGCGCCGGCGCTGGGAGCACTGCATGTCGGGCGTATCAACAAGATGATAGCCACCCATAATCATCCCGATCACAGCGGCGGTCTTCCGTATATTATCAAGAACTTTGCAGTAGACGAATTCTGGAGCGTTACGGATGTGACAGCAGAGATACTGAGGGAGCTGGGTAAAAGTGGGGTGCCGCGGCGTACGCTTGCTGCCGGCGATGTTTTCACGCTGCCCGGCCCTGTCACTATTACCGTTCTTTCGCCGGCCAAAGCCGAGCATGGAGGCAGTGACGAAGCGAGCGTAAATGAACAGTCGCTCGTGTTCCGTCTCAGTTATGGGGCCTTCAGCATGATCTTTTGCGCTGATGCCGGTTTTGAGGCTGAACAGCGGATGCTCGCCGATCATCATGACTTGAAATCCACTGTTCTTAAAGTCGGGCATCACGGGAGCCGTTTCTCCACGTCGGGGGAATTTCTTGAACGGGTGCATCCTGAGCTTGCGCTGATTTCCGCCGGTGCCGGGAATCGTTTTGGCCTCCCATCCGCACGGACAGTCGATCTGCTCAAATCAAAAATGATTCCTCTGTATCGCACGGATCGAGATGGAACGATTGAAGTTGTCACCGATGGAGTCGGCTGGTCCGCTTCAACCCCCTTCAAGCCCGAATGACGTTGACTCCTTGCTGTGAAATAGAGTACATAGAGTAGAAGACTTTGTACAATTTCCTATATTGAGCGAAGGTACATGGATACTATCCTGTTAGTTGAAGATGACCGGTTTTTCCGGGAAATGTTCTCCAACCTGCTGCAAGCCGAAGGGTATCAGGTTGAGACCGCCTCCTGCGGGAGCGAAGGTCTCGACATGCTTGCCGACGGGCAGTATTCGCTGGTTATTACCGATCTGGTGATGCCCGACATCAGTGGTCTTGAGATCCTTGCAAGAGTACGTGAAAGCCACCCGACTGTTGATGTCATTATGGTCACCGGCAATGCGAATCTGGAGTCGGCGATTTATGCCCTGAAGAATGGCGCCACGGATTATCTTGTAAAACCGGTTAATACCGACGAATTCAAACATTCGGTCGCCCAGTGTATCCTGCAGCGTCGCCTCCTGAATGAAAACGAAGGGCTGAAAAACATGCTCGGACTGTTTCGTGCCAGCCAGGCCATTGCCGGCTGTCTTGACCGGGAGCATCTCTACCATCTGCTGGTTGAAGCGATCGCTCGCGAAGCCGGCCTCAGCCACGCGCTCGGTTTTTTTATGATTGAGAGCGCCCTGGATCTCAAAGTAATCAAAGGAATATCCGCTGAATTAGGCGAATCCCTTTCAGGCGAGATTAATGACCGGTTCGTCTCATCGTCAACGGCGGAATTTTCAATACAGCATCTGCAACTTTTGTCATCCTGCGCCACGGAAGGGTTTACCGAAGCCTTTCTGATCCCGGTTAATAGCCACACGGCAAAGTTCGGCATGATCGTGCTCCTGAACAATCCCTCATACCCGCTTCCCGACATTGCCGCATACAAGAAAAATATTCTGTTTTTAATCGAACAGTCGTTGAGCGCCTTTGATAATGTGGACACGTTTTCAAAAGCAAAAGATCTGTTGTTTATAGATGATGTCAGTGGCCTTTATAATCATCGCTATCTCGACATTGCTCTTGAGCGGGAAATGAAGCGGGTTGAACGATATGCATCACACCTTGCGGTTCTGTTTATCGATGTCGATTCTTTCAAACTGGTAAACGATGCTTATGGGCACCTGGTCGGCAGCCGCGTGCTGGCTGAATTCGGCGCACTGATAAAAAAATCGGTTCGTGATGTTGACATCGTTATTCGTTACGGGGGGGATGAATATACCGCCATACTCGTCGAAACATCCTGTTCAACGGCTGAGTTGGTTGCCGAACGTATTCGCAGGCAGGTCGAAGCCCATCATTTTTCGGTAACGGAGGGGCGGACCATTCGTTTGACCTGCAGTATCGGCTATGCCTGCTGTCCTGACGATACCGCGTCAAAGGAATTACTGCTTGAAATGGCCGACAGGGCCATGTATGTCGGCAAAACATCCGGGAAAAACTGCATCAAGCGAGTAACCGGCGTTTCCTGATCTAAACATCTGCTTCCCTGGTCCGCCCCTGCAGGTTTGTCGTGCAGTCCGGGCTTTTTTTCGTTTTATCTACTTATGAGGTGATTCGTGGCACTTACAGCAGTCAAAGGTTTTAATGATATTATGCCGGATGAATCCGGACGCTGGCAGTACATTGAACAGACGGCCCGCAGGGTCTTCGAGCTGAACGGCTTTGGCGAAATCCGGGTTCCGGTCATGGAGAAAACCGAGCTGTTCTGCCGCTCTATCGGCGATGCGACTGATATAGTTGAAAAGGAGATGTACACCTTTATCGACAAAGGTGAAAACAGCGTCACGCTTCGACCGGAAGGAACCGCCGGAGTCATGCGCGCGTTCATCGAACATAAGCTGTATGCTCAGGACCCGATTGCAAAATTGTACTATTCAGGGCCGATGTTCCGCTATGAACGTCCGCAAAAGGGGCGCTACCGGCAATTTCACCAGATCGGCGCCGAACTCACCGGTGTCCACGACCCTCTGGCTGATGCTCAGGTGTTAAACATGCTGACCTCGTTTTTTCGTGAAATCGGTTTGACCGAGCCGACACTTCAAATTAACTCGCTCGGTTGTCCGGAGTGCCGTCCCGCCTATCGCGCCGTTTTGCGGAGCTTTCTTGAGGAGCGCATCGGGCACCTCTGTGATGACTGCAAACGACGCTTTGCCTCCAACCCTCTCCGCATACTGGACTGCAAGGTGCCGAGATGCATTGAGGCGACTGTCGGGGCACCGTCGGTACTGGAACACCTCTGCAGCGGCTGCGACGATCATTTCAGCAGCGTGCGCCGCTATCTCGATCTTTCGTCCACACCTTACAGCATCAATTCCCGCATGGTGCGCGGACTCGACTACTACACCCGCACGACCTTCGAGATGGTTACCGGACTGCTCGGCTCGCAATCTGCTGTTGCCGCAGGCGGGCGTTACGATGGTTTGATTTCGCAACTGGGCGGACCGGCAATTCCCGGAATCGGCTTTGCAATGGGTCTTGAACGTGTTGCACTGCTGCTCGGCAGCCGCGAATTTGCCACGATGCCGGATCTGTTCATTGCAACGATGGGGGGAGGGGAGCGTGACGTCGCTTTCCGGTTGATGGATGGTTTGTTGAAGTCAGGGATCCGTGGGAAAAAGCCTGAAGAGTCAGATGCGCCGGGCGGATAAACTCAAAACCCGCTATAGCGTTGTGATCGGTGAAAATGAGGTGACGTCGGGACAAGCTTCATTCAAGCGGATGTCTGACGGTCTGCAGATCCTTGCTCCACTGACGCTCGCCGGGATACAGTCACTGGTCAAAACAGCGGAGCAGTAATGGATTCCAGTGCAATCCGGACGATCACCCCTGAAAATCGGGACGACGACTCCCAGTACGATACGACTCTGCGCCCTCGTTCTTTTGATGACTACATAGGGCAGGAGAAGATCAAAGGTAATCTGCGTCTCTTCATAGATGCCGCCAAGGGGCGCGGCGAAGCCCTTGATCATGTTCTGTTGTACGGTCCCCCCGGGCTTGGCAAGACGACGCTGGCCAATATCATCTCCTGCGAGATGGGGGTCAACATCA